>ENA-OREN01000422-OREN01000422.1-marine-metagenome-genome-assembly--contig:-NODE-422-length-63018-cov-16.368313_pt1 | contig 63018 bp, 83 predicted proteins | sample MGYA00248624_ERZ508555 | MGnify/ENA primary metagenome ERZ508555 (study PRJEB26222, sample SAMN06267773) | marine metagenome | isolation source: Saanich Inlet, British Columbia, Canada | place...
GTATCGAAATCCAAGTCCTCATAGGAGAATGGTTTGTCTTTCACTTCGGTATCTATGTGCTTGTGATTCCAACTCCTAGCCCTGTCATCCGCATGTAGTTTCCTGAGTGCCAGTTCTTCCTGTGAGTGGAAGTGACCCTCTTGTGTGTCTGTTGAGTGTCCCTCCGCTTTGGCATCTGCAATAGCACCTAATCTCCAAGAGCCATCGTGGTCTACTTCACCAGTATCTGTAATGCTCTTCCAATCTTCATCGCCACTCATCCATTTTTGGAAATCTCTTTCATACACATCATGCATGGTTTTCAGTTTAGTATCATTCAAACCACCTAGAGGCCCTAATCCATGGAACATTCTATCTGTGCCCCCACCCAAATCAGTCTTTCTCATACCCTTATGGTGAGGGCTTCCATTCTTTCTCATCATCTGGTCCTGTGCTTTCTCCACCGCTGCCGATACCATTCCATGGGTCTTGTGATTAGTTAGAGAGGGGACCATCTGCCTGACCATCAACTCGTCTCTGATTGAGCGGCCTGAGGGTAGCATTCTCTTAGAGGGGTCATAGAAACTACTGAATGGGTTGGAGTCTGAGTCACCATAAGGAGCCAGACCATTATCAGAGACCTCTAACTCGTGATGGTGAGATGGTCCTTTCCTGTTGACTCTATTTCTCCATGGATGTGAAGTTGAGAGATGTTGTAGATTCTGCTCCGCTTGCTGCTGGGTGTACTCCTCTTTGGGAAGCCAATTAGATTTTCTAACGAAAGAATCACAGATGTTCTCCTTCCAAGTGGCATCACCGTCAAAGCCATGTTCCAACATGACAGATTTGGCGAAAACGTACTCCTGCACGTTGTCTTCTACATCTAAACCGTCTAGAATACTAAGCAGGAGTTGTTCTCTCGCCTTTACGAAAGTAGATACTGAGTCTTCATACACACATTACCACCTTAATCACGGTCTGGTTGTTTGTTATCACTGGAGACAACGTGGTCTTGTCCAGTGTTTTGATGTGCATTCATCTTATCTGCTAGGGCATCGAAACTGAAGGCACTACTATTTGCTCCTTTGTTGGCTACATCTTCCACATCCATCAGGTGACCGTTTGTGGAATACCCAGCGCTCTTGGTCTGTCCCCCACTCTCAGTTACGAAACTTACATCTTGTGGTTTTGTGGAGAATGTCTCTATGTAGTCAGGAGAAGCCTTCTTCATATCAGGGCAACAATCGGCTTGTGGTTTTCCACTCCCACATGGACAAGTTTTAGCACCAGACTTGACTGCATCATACTTTTCTATAGCAGCCATTCTTTCTGCTAAATTACTTGCTTTCTTCAATAGTGCTTCTGCTTCGTTGGAAACTTCCTCATATCTCGGTTTCATCATAATACCTCCACTTTTTTAGTGTTGTCAGCCAATTCGTGAATATCGTCCCAAGACATCTGGTTTACATCTTCATTGGACATATCAGCCAAGTCTATCATGTGGTCCATGTGTTGTGAATTACCTTTCTGAAACAAAGTGGCTTCTCCTATCCCCGCTTGTAAGTCTGCTCTGAAAGCATCAGTCTTTACATCCTCCGAGAGAGGAGTGTGCACTGATTGGAACCCCGCTCTCTTGAGTAGGTTTCCGGGGCGTTGAATCATCTTTCTGAGTTCTAGATTTTCTTGTCTTAGACTACTTAGAGAATGGTCCATTGACTCCATCTTGTTGATTAGAGCGTTCATTAAACGCTCTGTACCACTCTCTTCTGTAGTCACACTAAAACCTCACTCTGGTGTATATGCTCTTCCGAAAGTGCCAGTGTGAGGTGTCATCCTACTGTTGCTTCGTGCAGCAATAACTGTTCCCGGCAACTGAGAATCTCTCTGATTAGTATCAAAATTAGTCCCTCTCTCATTGAACTTTAGAACGGGGACGTTGTTAGCGAAAGTGGAAAGTGGATTATCAGCCTTAGTGAGTTTGACTGATAGGTCCTCATGTAGATATCCACCGAACTTTAGCACTTGTGCCAAGTGTTGTTTTGCATCTTCAGCATCACCGGATTCTAGGGCCTTTGTGAAGGCCTCGGTATGCACGTTTAGTTTCCTAGCCATAGGGTCCATTTTAGTCAAGTCCATAGTCGCTCGTCCTCTCCGAAGTGTTGTTCCTTTAATTACCCTTATGCCCCACGAGGCCGTTTAGCATCAGAAATACTGTTTTGCGCTCTCTGGGCGGGGGAAGGTGGTAGTCCTCTTTGTTGAACGGTTGACATAGGTGAGCCTGCACCTCCAGACGTTCTTTGTTCAGGTCTCGCTGGACCTACATTTCTGATACCCATACCCTCTCCACCGGGGTTGGCTATACCGGGTGGTATACCCGGAACTTGTTGCATTACACCATGTGGCATACCTTGAGGTGGCATTCCCGGTGGCATTCCCGGTGGCATTCCCGGTGGCATTCCCGGTGGCATTCCCGGTGGCATTCCCGGTGGCATTCCTCCTCCGGGTGGTGCACCTGCTTGTTCTGCCATCGGGTCTATTTTCTTGTATACGAATCGTATGTCTCTCTCACCCTCTTCCAAGAGTTCTGGTTTGTAACCTAACATCATCATTCTTTGTGCTAGGTTTGCTTCCATCTCGTCTCTTCGGAGTCTGGTGATTTCATCCTCTTCCTCGTTCGGGTAAAGTGTGAGTTTCCAGTCTGAGACACCCATCTCATTAAGCATCCTTGGGAATAGAACGTCCGTGTATATCTTCTGACCATACTCTACAGCGCGATTGGTAACAAGAATCTGCATTCCCTCATTACTAAGACCGCCGCTCTTACCATTGTCTATCATGAAAACTGCGCTTACACCATAGAATGCCGCTATTCTGTTTCTCATTTCATCACGGACAGCAACATATTGCATCTCCTCAAGGGTGTCCATGAACTTTATCCAATTCACACCACCTCTACCTGTGGCGGATTCAATACCCACCTTTGGAATGTAATGAGGGTCTCTCTCCATCTTCTCGTCAACAGTCTTCCAGAAGGATTTCATTGACTCTAAGTTATCTGTGGTAACAGATATGATTCCTTTTGGTGCTCTCCTTTTCTGATAAGATGTATACATGTAGTTGTCCATAGCAGTCAGAGTCATGGCCTGTCTCCACATTGTATTGACTGGGCTTCTACCATAGAGTTTTGATGGGTTGTATTTACTGACGTGTAGCACTTCTCCCTTGAGATAGTACTGACTCTTACCACTACCAGCCATATTGATGTAATGAACGTCTTCCATAGTACCACCACAGACTTGACAATCACCCTCTTGACCCGGATATGATACCTCTGTCCTATGTAGAGGACAGACCTTGTATCGACCACCTCTGACACCTCTCTTGTCTGAGACTATACGCATGAAGATTGGGTCTCCTCTGATTAGTTCTTTGACTCTGAAGAACTGTATCTCTCCATTATCAGGGTCTACGTAGTATTCCTTGACTATGATTAAGAAGGCATCATCTACTATGTTGAGGTCTTTCTCTAGTTCAAACAGAACATGCATGAAGTCCTGCTCCATGGAGTTCTGCTGCTTTAGCATCCACCTTGGGTAGACTATCTCATCTGGATTAGGTGGTCTCACTGGACCTTGGCAGGACGTGCACATCTCAACATCATGGTGAAACTCCTCACCACAAGTATCACAAGTAAATCTGAATCTCTTCTCCCAGAAGTAGCCTCTCCTGAAAATCTCCTGTTGGAGTTTTGAGAGTACCGTTCTGAGAATTAGATTCTCATGAGACACAGCATACAATGCTGGTATGGTAATACCCTGTGCTAAGACTGGTTCTTGTATACCAGTGGTGTACAAAGGCATCTGAGGTTGAGGAGTAGTACGCCTCTTGAATGGGTTGAGAGAATCTAGGAATCTCCTTACAGGTCCTTCTTCAGCCATGTGTCACACCCTCCTGTTCAACATCTGCGTGATGTGTGTTATGCTTGATTGTTTCCATCTTGGCCAAAATAGCCTCTGCTTGGATTTTCTTGTCTGATAGATATGGAATCATCTTACTAAGCACATAGATAATCTCATCTTCCTTATTGAAAAGTAGTCGGTGTTGAGTTGGATTCTGCTTTGAAAACCTCTGATTCAATTGTAGATTTCCACCATCTATGGATTTGTGTAATTGCTCACAATGGGCCTTACCCCTGATGCCGAGTGAAACGAAGCCCAAAGACACCTCACCTCTCTCTGACACTTTGATAAAACCATCAGACTCTAGGAAGTCAGCAGCGTATGACCAAGGATTCTTGATGATGATGCCAGTGTCACTCATCTTGACGAAAGTACCTTTCTTAGGCCCTCTAATTATATCATACTCCTCACCATACATAGAGAGTAACTTCGATAGTTTACCAGTAGTCATGCTCTTGTGTAAAATAGATTGGTCTAGCATCCTCTCCTGTAGACTTCTACTGGATAAATCACCTTCGATTTGAAGTATCTCTGATGCTTTCTGTAATGTGTCCTGTTCCTTCTGAGTGAGTTTACCGGATTGGTGAAGTGTATTTCTCCACATCTTTTTGGCATCCGTTTTTGATTGCATGGCAGTTACCCACGCTAAACTCTCCTCCTCTCCCCACACATCAGTAAATTGGTCTAGCATCTTCAAGGACGTGTCTGCGTTATTCCATAGGTTGCAGGCTTGTATTAAACCAACTTTCCTGCTCTCTCCAAATCTCCTCAAACTCTTCAAGTCCCTATCACTAGCACCTAACTGTTTGATTGTACTCTCCTTGCCGTTAGCCCAAGAGACACCGTGGATTGTAGTCTTAACTTCTAGAGCCTTGAGTGTGAGCACATCATCAATAAGAAGGTCGATGTCACTCTTGATTCCCTTGTGGTTTCTCCTCATCTTTCTGAGTCTATTGACAAAATTAGATGCTGTGCAACCTAGATGAGTCTCGAACCAACCACTACCTGTGTTAGAGAAGGCATAGGATGGTGTGAACATCTCCTCTTCCTTCTCTATGATATTGGTTCGGAAGTCAATGTCCTCCTTCAATACTGCACTATACCAGATTGTCATCACCCCAATATGTTTCAAAGACACTAGAGGAGTTAGGGTCTATGTTTGTAGTATAATTCACTAGTTTCACCTCAGGGTATGAGCCACCCACCACCGGGCTGTTCCTTCCCGCCGCCAAACATCCTGTCGATACCCGGCATATAGTCATCAAGGAGAACAACAGTACCTTTGAACTCCTTTGATGCCCAATTAGCGAGAGCAAGACTCATCGCTAAGTCGTCGTGTACACCCACGCTTTCCAACCTCCCACTCTTCTGCATACCAAATCTATTCAGTTGCGTTTCCACTTCATGAGTGTACTTCCGACTACGCTCGTCACCGTATGGGAGTTTAATGTGTCCTTGCTCGAATGCTAGTAGAAGGGACATGAAGAGTGACTCTTTCTTTGCTCTAGTGGTCATGAAAACGCGAATAGGCATGTCTGCTGCCATCTCTCTCATCTCCTGCTCTAGCATTCTCTGGAAGTTGTTACCCTCAAGTTCGATGAGTTCTGGATGAAATCTGCTGTTGAGCATAACCATCATTCTCTTTTGAGCCATAGAAGACATACCACGCTCATGCACTACATGTACAATTTGTTTGAACTCCTCATCTGGTATCTGTCTCATAACGGTCATAGCGGTAAAGTCAGCATTCTTGTCAGAAGATATAGCGGGGTCGTGTCCTATGAAGTGCTGACCAAAGACACCATCCGCCTCTCCTTCCTCATTGTAATTTGTCTCTGCTCTTTCTAATAGGACTAGATTGGTGTCCCTAGCCCCCTCTAGAATATCCATAGGGAACATGCTGGCTACGTCATGAATAGGCTCACATAGATACTCACGAGAAAATTGTATGGCAGGCATGGATAATCTCCTCTGCTCCAGAGCCTCGATATCCCAACGCTCTGGCCATAGAGCAGTCCCATCGTTGTTTATCGCCGGGAATGTCTCAACACGGAATGTCTCCTTCTGCTCTAATTCAGCATACAAATCGTTGTAACTGAATGGAGTGCCTACCATCATCAATTTACTACTGTGGTGAAGAACTGGTAGTAACACACCGTAGAACCAATCAGCGGTTCTCTGTAGTTCAGTCCCACTAGTACCCCAGAGAATATCGTCACAGACAACCACATCAGGGTGGAAACCACGAGTCGCCCCACCAACCGATTTAGCCATTATACGAGACCCATTGGATAACTCAAAGTAGGACTTTGCCCAAGGTCTGCCCTCTGGCACCATGTCCCTGAGACAATCTATTCTGTCGATGTTGCTTTTTATGAAGCGCATGTGCTCAAGAGTCTGCTCTAGAGAATGTGAGAAAATCATGACGTGCTTGCCGGGGTTAAAAGCAGCAATCCATAACGCATATGACATGAAGAAGACGGATTTGCCGTGGTCACGAGATGCCTTCACGCAGTAGTACTGCGATTCCTCAAGACCGTCCTTCCAAGATTGATGATGGTCACTGAACAGAAACCCAAGAATGTCCACGAAGAAGTACTGGAAGGACTTCTTGCTCATCTCCCTGTCCATCTGTATGATGAAATCATCAACAGACTCGCCGCTCATACCACCACCGACTTCAACAGTCTGAAGGCAATCTCGAAAGGCTCGCTGGTATTTTTCATTTGATGTTGAGATGCAAAAAATGCCGCTGTTTGTTCAGGGTCCATGTTTGCTACTTCAGGTGGTGTCAATGCAGAAGCAGGTACACCTACTTGTGATGAGCCAAGAACTCCGGGACCAGTTACCGCTACAGGGGGCTGACCGGTAGGTGCTGCTGGTTGTTTAGGATTAAACAGGTTGGGTTGTATACCCTTCTGCCCTTGAATTGCTTGGTTGCCTCCACCCATTGGTGTTCCGTATACACCGAGTTGAAATCCTTCTGGAACATTGAATCCTTGGTTTTCAGGTAGATTAGCAGGGTCTGATGCTCCGTATACACGTCCGGGTACAGAAGGAGACGGAGGACGATTACCACCATACTGACCACCAGTCTGTTGATGCTGACTTGATAGGTTGCTCATCGCTGTTTGTTGAGCGTCTACAGGGTCGAAGAAGGAGGCATCGAATGACGGCGTGGATTGATTTGATGCAGCGCCTTGAGAATAGTCGGCCATTCCCTCTTGATTCATTCTGTTTTTATGTGCTGCTCCAACCCCATACCTGTTAAGACCGGGTGTTGCACTAAAAGCCCTATCCCTCAGGTTTGTGACTTTATTCTCTATCGTTTTTCCGGGTGCAGTCTCACCAATCGCATCTCCCGCTCTAGCACCACCATAGTAACCAGTTATACCAGCCTGTGCTACTTGTTGGGCACCACCAAATATATCCTGTTGACTCTCACTAGCATTACCGAGTGCATTGAGAGCACCAAGTCCACCCATAGCGCCACCAAGAACACCACCCCATCCGGTTTTATGAGGAGCGGTGAATGAGTTTATGGCATTCATAGCAGAACTCGCTGCTGATTTTGTGACTAGTACCTTACCCATCATGCTCCCCCCAGTGTCACTTTGACTACCTTCACGACTGATGGTTTGATTCTGTAGGCCTTGGCAATTCTATCCCAATCACCCTTGGTGTTGGAGATTACCTTAACGTCTTGTTTAGTAATTCCTAGTTTCATGGCTAGGAATGACACATCGTCCTCCTTGCTTATGTTGAGTGATTCCTTTGGGACTTGTTTGAGTATAGCAACGTCTTTCTTAGCCTCAAGTATCTGAACCCTTTCCATGGCCTTGACTAACCTATCCTCAATGGAAAGAGTGTCAAAACTGGTAGCCACTGGGAATGAGTCGGTCAACTTTGTTTGATAAGGGCTTTGTGCAGCACCAAATTGTTTAACCCTTTGTTGCAATGCTTGTAGTTGCTCTGCGGAAAGATTGGTAGGGTCAATTGAGGGTCCACCTATAGACTGTTGATAAGCGGGTATTCCTATTGATGGCTCTTGTTGTATTCTTCTTGATAACGCATCTATCCACTTATCATCCACACCAGAAAAATCATCTTTAGGTGGTGGTGCCACCTCAGGTTTAGGTTGAAGTTCTTTTGGATTGGTTTCTTCTATTGGTTTGTATTCTGGTTCTGGTACCGAGGAATCATACTCTTGAGTCATTGCTGGTGAGACGTAGTTTGCCTGCATATGCTCAGGCATTTGTCTATTGACATCCATATGACCTTCTAGGTATTTGGGAACTAGACCGGGCATCTCTCCACCAGAGACTGGAGCGTGGTTCCTGACTTGACCACCATGTGCCGCTGTTAAAGCGCCACCCATGAGTTTGTACAATTTGTGTTGTTCCTCTGCTGTCTCGTCTGCTTGAAAGAGGTCGTTTGAAAAATTGGCTAAATGTGCTGGGTCTCCAATCAGACCTGATAAAGCAAGCATCTCTGCACCAACTTCATGAAGCCCTCCACCTTTCTTGCTACCATATGAACCGTGTGTCTTTCCAGCAGAAACCCTCTTTCTGGCATTCTGCAATAACTCAGCACCTTGACCTTCGAGGTCACGATGTTCAAGTAATTCTTGTCTTATGGTATCCACCATTGAGTTAGCGACACCAGCCTGCTTTGGGTTTCCTATCATGAAACCGAGTGCACCCTTGCTCTTCGCCATCTGTTGCACTAGAGGGAGAAGCACCTTGTCTGCATTACCCAACTTGAAAGCCTCACGAAGGGTAGTTCCATAGATTGGCTCGTCTAGTAACTCTTCTGGGGTATTGTTGAGAATCTGCTCTGATAGGCTTGAAAGATAATTTCTATGTGATACTGTTTTTACTGGTGCACCACCCTTAGCCCCCATAACCATATTGAACAACGCCTTCGGCATATTCTGAATCACCTCCCAATTGTGCACGTCCTGATGTGTCATATTGGATGAGGACGTGGATGAATGACCCAGTTCCTCTCTGAAGTCGTGTGGTAGTGTCAGGTCCTCTGCGAGGTTCTGACCTGCTACGCCTCTGAGTCTCCTAGTTGATGGAGATATGTACTTACCAGAGATGTATCCGTGTGTTATTCCCTCATCGAACTGTGCCCTGTACTTATCACCCCTAAGGGCCTTGATATTATCATGAAGATATGGAGCGAATGGTATTCTGTATGATTCAGGGTGTTGTGCTAATTTGACTCCCTTACTACCCAGAGAGGCATCCCTGCTTAGATTCAGGTTGATGAGTGTGCCCTTCTTACCACGTGCAGCAAAATTATTCGCCTCATCCATGGTTTGCGGTGAAGCGAACTCACTCTTGGTGAGTTTCCTCCACTCAGGTGACATGAGGTCAGGGAGACCTTGGTTCTTAGAATCGACATGGTCATCATTGTAATCATCTATAGCGTCCTGAATCATTTGCCTTGCCGTTTCACCGGAAGGGTCACCAATGCGGTCAGCGACTTTTGCTATCACCGCATCAATGCCGTGTCGATGTTCTCTATCGTATATGTCAGTGAAGACGTGTTCGCCAAAATGTCCTTCTCCCCATTCTCCCTGTGCCGCTCTATCCCCATATCTAGCGTTCTTCGGTAGGTCGAACTCCTGTTCGTGGGTGGGGTTGTTCTCATGATATTGGTCTGGGTGTGTGTCACCTAGGAAAATCAACTCATCAGTCTCAGGGTCAACGGTGTATGTCCCCTCACCCTTCCTAAGCATCCCTATGATGAGCAAATGATTGGTAACTGATTTTTGGAAGAGACTCATGCCGTCCTACCTGCCCTGCTTGTGTATACGCCAACAGGGTCAGGACCTTGCATCTCCTCTTCCTCTATGTTCTCTGTTGGTCCACTGGTGTTGCTAATCTGTGCTCTGGAATTAGATGGGTGATTGGGTAAACTGGAACCACCACCTGAAGTGTCCCTATCCCCCTTGCCCTTTTTCTTGTTCTCCTTTTTGTCTAGCAATCTAGCAACTCTATGTGCTAGTACTCTCAGTTCCTGTTGGTCAGCCCAGTTCATCTTACTGCTTTTTCCAATCATAGACATAGACTGGCTGGCCATTTTACCTGAGAACGGTTGGGTGGAACCACCCATGTTGAGATGAGGCATTCCACTGATTCTTGGTGGTACTATAGGAGGGGCGCGGTGTGGCTTGAGCCTTGGTCTAGGAACTTTGGGTGTCATTTCACCGGGTAGTTTGGATTGGATAGTGCCTGCACCAGTTGACCCCGCTTTGTAGGAACGTGGGTTCTCAGGGTTGGGTGTGGATTCCGTAACTCTCACATTTCCGGTTCTCTTTCTCCCACCTTGTGCACCCATGTAACTCCTATATGCAGCAGGGTCTTTGCTCATGGGCTGTTTGGTGGCAATAGCCCTGTGTTCCATCTCCACAGATAGGGGTGCCTGCATCATACCTCTCTTCTTTCCTCTGGTAACACCTCTCCTCTTTGCTTTGTATGAGCGCTCGGTGGCATTGATACCACCACTCATACCGCCCGGACCTGTCTTGAACTGACCTGTGCTGGGCTTCCATTTTTTCCTTCTCTCTGCGGTAGAACCCTTATCGTCCCTTTTTCCAGATTCTCTGAGGGGTCTAAGCATTGATGTGTCAGCATGGGCCTCACCGAATGATTTCATTAGTGAAGACCAAGCATTACTCATCGCTTCTCCTGTAAACACAGGATGTCCATATGCCATTCCGGGGCCTTTAGCCCCTGTTGCGAGACTCGTGAGGAAACCGCCGTTTCCGGGCGGTCCAGTCAAGGCGCTGATTTCAGACTCAGCGTCTAATTTGTCTGAGTCTTCATCTAAATCGTTATCAGGTTCATCAGGTGCATCTTTGAATGGTTGAAGCATTGCTCCAGTGACCTTGATGTGTTTCCTATCACGTACCCTTTTCTCCTGCTCGTCTTGGTCACGTTGTTTCTTATCCTTCTCCCTGTCTAGATACTCAGGGTCACCGGGATTGTATCGAGTCTCATTACCATCGTTGTATCTGAACATGGTAGAAGACTCGCTTCTAGGAGCATACATTCTGGTGTCGCTACCGCGACCCATTATACCCTCAGTCATATTGACTCACCTTCTCCCATGATTTCATTTGCTGCCTGTGACATTGCATCTGATAACTCAGTGTAGAAGGTTCTCACGAAAGGTGGATTTGTGAAGCACTTGCCCATCCTCTTGCATTCATCCTCAAAAAGGGGTATCAAAGACCTAAGTTCGTCTCTGACTGGAAACACTTTGAAGGGGTCATCCTCTTCTGACAGAGTTTTCAACGCATCTACTATGTCTGATAGGAATGAGGAATAACTGAGATTATCATAGGAGTCTCTATTCACATAGAACTTGAATCTTTCATAGACCAAAGTGGAGTAATCTAGTAGAGTTGGAAGTTCCCTTTCAGTGATAACTCTACCATTCTTGATGAGCCTGTAACCCGGATGAGACATCTGTAGCAAATCGGTAATGACTATTCTCTGCTCCATCCCCGCCACCTCACTCGCCTTGCTGCTCTATTAACTGCTCTTTAATCCTCTTCCAACTGTCCGGGCTTTCCTTGGATAATTCGACTTTTAGTATGTTGAACGTCTGATTGATTTGAGCACCTTCGTTATCTGAACCCCACTTCTCATCCAACTTCACCAAGTCCTTGATACTCTCCCTGACTTCCTTGTGTAACTTCACTGCATCTCCTACGAAACCATCTTCATGCACACTACCGTAATCCAACAACTCGTTGAACTTCTCGTTTAGTTTCTCGACATTGTTCCTCAGAACCCTTGTCTCTTGACCTAGAGCCAAGGCAACCTCGAATGCCGCTGCCTTCTTCACCAGAGGTTGAAAATGATACTTCATGTGATGGTATACTGAGTTCTCAGAACAACCAATTACCTCTGCTATATCCTCACTAGGTAGTATACCCTCGAAATAACCAGTCTCAAACTCCCCTCTCCTGTCATTGGAACATATCACACAGGCGGGGTTGGAATCCATGTGGTATTCACCCATGTGATTCTTGAAGTGACGGTCTGCTGTATTGGCTCTCCAAGTCATGTCCTTATCGAGTTCTTTGCAACTGATTTCACCCTGCAAAAGTGCCTCTTCAAGTCCGTCTCTCTCTTCTGATAGACAGAAAGCGCAGGACCTTTTCACCACTTGCTCTCGCTCGGACACAAATAAGCGGAAGCATGAGCGCCAAATGAATGTTGTTGAGTTATATGCTTACATTCGACTGATACGAGTATAGATTGTCCCAAGTCCCATCATGGAAATGAATATGGCAATCATAGCCATTGAAGCATCTGTTTGATTGATATCAGCGGCTTTGAAAACAAGGACGAACAGCATAATTAGAATAGCGCTGATTAACTGAATCATTATCATATCAATGATGACGCTTCTCTTGTGAGAGAACATGTTGAGTGAAAAGTTAGCAACTCCACTAGGCACTCCTAGTGGTAAAGGACCTCTTGGACTCATCATCACGTCCTACCTCCAAAAATTGCTCTATTGAAGAAGCCACCAGCGGCCTGCCCTGCTGATTCCAACATACCGGGGTCAGCAAGTGCACTGTTTAGCATACCCTGCATCAAAGATTGGTCAGCCATCTGTAGTATCTGTTGTCTCTCTGCCTCTGCCTGTTGTATTATCTGCATGGAAGTGTTCTGTAGACTGTTTAGTTGTGCTATGATATTCTCAGCACTAAGAGTTTGTAGGTCGCTCGGCATAGAGGTAACATCGAGAGATAGTGACCCCGTTTCCTCGTCCATAGTGAAACTGGCATTCTTCAACACATTCAGTAACGAGAATGATGTGATGTTAGACAGCATTTCAATGAATACTGGCATATTCTGACTAATGATAAACTGGTCAATGGGTTGTATGGTGCCTAACATGGCCGCTAATATCTGAGTTTCAGATGGTGGGGCCATTGGAGCGTTGTATTGTTGGGGGGAAATACCTGCGCCCCCTAGAATGCCGCCCATTAGCGGACTTGTTCCATATGAGTTGGAATAACCATTAGGTTGTGTCCCATATGCAGAGGTACCACTAGTGCCTAGACTAAGAGAGGAAGATGATTGTTGTGTTCCTAAATTGGATAGTCCTAAACTCATTGTATCACCTCTGAGGGATTTGCTGTAGTTGCTATTGTTGGAACCACCGGTGGTGGTGCTTGTACAACCGGAGAGGGGTTGAGAACTTGAGCCTGCTGGTTAAGGACAGTCTGGAAAGCCTGTTGTGCCGCTAATTGTTGTTCATGGGCTTCTTTATGGAACATTCTCATATCAAATTGCACCATAGTGATGTCATTTGAACCTGTTTCTGGGTTTGGTATGTGCCAAACGTTGATACCCTTGGTTCTCTGTGAGTCTTTCTCTATCTCTAGGAAGAAAGGCTCGTACTTCTGCACCAAATCTGGTGCTTTAACATCATCACCCTGTAGACTTGCTACTGGTATAGTCACCAAACTAACTCCCTTCTTCACTTTATCTTTGAAGTATGATGGTGATTGTTCATCTTCCTTGTCCTGTGCCGTTTCCCACTTGCAGAGTAAGTGATAGAGATGCAAGTGCTCTGGGCAATATGTGCCCTTGAGCGTTCTTCCGCTTGTAACACCATTACGTGCTAGGAAGGCCTCGGTCTGACCAGAGATTGGGTTCTGCCAATACATTTCCCAAAGGCTTCTACCAGTCTCCTCGTCTGTAATACGAGCATAGAGATTATCGTATTCGATTAGTTTCTTACAATCACAACCGTCTACCACACAAATACCACTGTCTTTCGTGTAGCGATATTTACTACCTAGAAGTCTACGAGGGTCTAGTATATTCCTCTTAGAGGGATAAAGCAATTTGTATGCCTGTTTGATGTCCTTCCTTCTCGCTTTTCTAGGGTCAGAATGATGAGAAGGGTAAAAATTGACTTTAGGGACCTCAAGATTCTGTTGAGAAGCCATTTGTTGCATCTGTTGCTGTGCAATAGCCTGCTCCATTATAGCCGCTTGATTGAACTGTGGGTTGCCTTGTTGGGCCATACTCATCATAGCAGCATCATTGAGATTACTGAGGGTTTGGGGTTGCATCGGAGTTCTCGTTATAGTGCGATACATGTTGTCAGGTACGTCTAGTAAGCCTCCTACCATGTTTAGTCCTCCGCTGGTGTCACCTGAATAGACATTTGCCCATTTTCAGCCGATAATCGCCATTCTAACTTACTACCAGCACCCATACCGAATTGTTGAACAATCCACATTGGAATAGTGGTGCGTAGAGAGTTACTCCCCCCACCAGTTGGCACAAGAGTTGTGGTGGTCTTCCCCTTGGCCATGGCAGTCGCACCCCCTACTACATCAAAAAGGTCACTCAAGTGGTCAATAGTTCTATCAGGGTTGCTTCAACATTCCAACCCACACGAGTAGCCATGAAAGCACGCTTAGTTGGTAGCCTCGCTTTTTGCAATCTAATGAGGTCATCACGGAAGGGGTCGAATATCTTGTGCTCGCCTATTCTACCCTGTTGCCAAAGTTCAGCGGCCTTCTTGTCAAAGAACCTATCTGCCTTATTAGCCACCAACATAACGAGCCTAGGTGAGTACTTCTTTCCCTTCCATCTACTTTTCAGTGTTCTATAGCGATAATCACGTTTGATGATGGTATCAACTAGATACTTGAATCCAGCAACTTGTTCTGCCCCTTCGGGACCACCCTTGAATGCCCTGTCATCAAACATGTAAACCACAACCTCAACCTGTCTCGACACCATATCGTCAACCCACAGATTCCAGAATCTCTCTTGACCCCCTATATCTGAAGAATATACTACTCTTTTCTCCCCCTGCCAAGAGATTCTCTTCCTAGTAGGTCTAGGTAACATGTATCTGGTTATGAGTTTGAAGTGTTCAGTCCTATCATCCTCATGTATCTCTTCCATCTCGCCCGGTGTGGTCATGTATCTATCTAGAGTGGTCTTACCGACCATACTAGTGCCATATACTCCGACTTTTCTAGGCTTCCAAGCATTGTATAGGTGTTTACCGTATATGGCCACCCCCACCAATACACTTCCGCCACCTACCATGACTTCACCTAATTGGGGAGTTTAGAGTAAAGCCAATCAGCAAAAGACTCTACTTGTAAGTAAGACCATTCAACAGTCCAACCCCAAAGTGTGAAAGTGGTATATGACTCTAGTGCGCTGACTGCCAATGCCGCAATAATAACAGCAATGATGGTTCTAAGCCACCCTACTCCCCACTCATAGGTGTTATCTACCGTGTTTGCTAAGTGCATTGCACGTAGAGTTTCCTCCACGGAATCGTCTTTTGGGGTCTTAAATATCCTGCCCATCAGACCTCGCCACTACCCTTCGTGTATCTAAGGTCTGGCGTGCCATCCTTCTTTAGTCGGTTGGTTTTTGAGGATAATCCCCTAGGTGGGGTGATTGACTCTTGCATTATATCGTCAGCCAAAGAATCCAAGCCAAAACTCTGCGAATGTGTCACTTGTGCTGCATGTTGTGGAGGTCTAGAGGTGTTGAAAAGGTCAACCCCTAACCCTGAGATACCGGATTGGCTGTTTGACATCATAGAAGGTGGCATCTTACCCGGATTCTGTTGCATCCAAAGCAGTTCTTTCTCTAATGTCATCTCCTGCATACGTAGTTCCATGTCTGCTCTCCTTTGGTCGTAGGAGAATTGCTGTTCCCTGAAGCGGTAATCTCGCTGTTTTTGCATATCTGACATCCTAACTTTCTCTTGCATTTGTTCTTCAAAGAACATCTTGAACAAATAGTATGCTAGAATCTGAATAGCCAATGCTCCCATTGAATATGTCATACCATTTACGTAATGATTACCGTTTGTCCCTCCGGGTAACCACAATCCTGCGTCGTAAATGCCTATTGCTACACCTACTAAAGCAGACTGGGTTAGTATCAACCCAGTCAGTCTCATTTCTGATTTATCTGTGGGGTCTTGCCTGCTCATCTTATTGACCTCTGAATAGACCCCAGACGGGGCGTTATCATAAGGGTTGCGTTTTAGACGACCCGCAAAGTCCCTTTGTTTTTGAAGTGCCTAGCCCGATTAGCGTGTTCCCCCTCTAAGGTGAGTTTACCACCTTGTGTATGACTCACATCTTTATGATTACCAGAACCATAGATGCCCCTGCGCCTTCTTTCCCTATTGAGTTCTTCACGATATTTCACACGTTCTGGGCTAGACTCGTATTCTGTATCATATTCCTTCTTATGACGTTGGGCTTCTGGGGATAGTCCCCTTTTCAGTAGTCTGAAAGCGATTTCCATTGGTTCACCTGTGGATATGGGTACTATATTCCTCCTAGGAATGCCTCCACCCCTAACATTACTTTCAGTACCACCAAAAGTACCACCACTTGGCTCTGTTTGTGAGACCGGTTCGGGTAATTCACCCGCTCTAACGCCCACTACACCCACGTTAGACTCAGGGAAGCCGAACTTTTTGGCTCTTTCCAATGCGAATTGCCTTGCTAACTCCGGGTCAGGAGTTGTATATGATATGCGTTCTTCGTCTCTAAGTGTTTCAGGAACGTAGTGTTTTGACCTAGTTCTGGGGTTTCCACCCCTAATTCCCTGTTCTAGTACGCTAGGCATGTCTATTGTACCGTGATATTCTGTCACAGGACCCATGCTACTGGGAAAATCAGAGTGATATTCACCTAATTCGGTTTGTCTAGTCATAAAATCCCCTAAAACGGGGATGAAGGACCCATACCCTGCTTGAATCTCTCTATATTCCTAGGAGACATTGTGCCTATATCACTAGGAGGCCTTTGTTCTGGCGCGGATGGTTCAAATTGGTCATCAAACTCCATATTGTTGAGTGCCCTTCTCCTCTCTCCATCCATGATTTGACCATGTCTTTGGTCATAATCCTGTAATAGTTCAGGGTCATGGGCCATATCCTTTCTTCCTGAGATTTTACCTCGTAGCATTTCCTCTAAAAGTCCTCTGTAATACTCTTCGTTACCTTCATTTGAGTCTTGAGGTCTGTAATCTTCCGCAATGTTTCCTCTAAAACCACTATGAGCCATATCTTCATCCATATATTCGGCCCTTCCTTGATTCAAATCGTCTTCTAAGTCCAATTTATCATCCACATCGAATGATTGAAGGGGTTCTGCCGAAGAAGTCTCCATTGTGTGGGGTAATTCCCTCGTATCTCGCCTCTCATCATAAGAAAGAAAGCCTGTATCTGGTCTTGGTGCTCCTAAACCGTGTGCATTTGCCTCTGGAATAGCCTTAACTACACTCCAAGCAGCATCAAAAGCCTTCTTCATGTCTGGTTTTGCGGTATCAGTGGGCGATTTGGGTGGTTTTCCACCAACAGCAATAACAAGGGTCATTCCCTTCTTATCCTTACCGTCTGCCATAGCCTTCACTCTACTTTGACTTGACCAACAGGACTCTCTGGTGTTTGAACCGCCACAGAATCTCGGGCTGAGATGCCTGTTTTCTTAGCATTCATCTCTTGCATATGGTCAACGAAGTATTCTTGAGCGATATCTTGACGCATTTGGTGCTCTTCACCATCTAGACCCATCATTTCTGGTGATAAGTCACGATGTACACCCAACTGCTCTCGATAATGTTGTAGAATCCTTGCCTCTTTCTCGTTTTGAGGCTCATAATCAGGGTTTATCATACCTTCTTGGTCATGAAGGTCCATAGGTGGTTCAGAAAAGTCGTTAGGCTCATCTTCGTATGCCTTTCTGAGTGTTTTGTAGTCATATCGCTCGTATAATGAGGCTTTGAGAATCAAAGAGTTATCCTCTTTCAATAGGCTCCATGCGTTTTCAAATGGATTCATTTTATTCTATCTCCTTCTACTTATTCTAACCAGACCAGTCTGCCTACGCATCCTCGGACGGGTGTTACCCCTATCTAAGTTCCGTTTGTAGCGAGCCTTTGTCTTACGATTCTTCGTCTTTCTCGATAGACGCTGAACCTTGGCCTTTGCCTTCGCTTTTGGTCGATTTGAGATGTAAGAAGAGGACTTCATACCGAATTGACCCTTCTTCTTGAGTAAATCGAAGGCTGAATCCATCTCTACCCCCACAATGACCACTCTGATACGTCATATAAGGCGACACCATAATTAGTTTCTCCTATGTCGGCTGTATATGGAGCCGGATTACGACATTCAGAAGTTTCTACCGGCTTTGGTCGCTGGATTGGCCAGAATAGGCCCAGCAATGGCAAAATTAGGAGCAAAAGGAGCAAAAGGCCTCCAAACAGCCGGAAAAGCGGCCCAAAACTCGAAATTAGGCCAAAATATGGCTAATTTAGCCGATAAAGGCAAGGAAATGAAGGAAACGCTTGATACCGCAAAAGAAAGTCCAATGGGTCAAGCAATGAGCAGTTTACAGGCTTCAGCGGCTCAAAATGCCCAAGATACGGCCAGAATGGAGGAAGAATCACGTCAAAGGATGATGTCAGGCGCTTCAACTGGTAGTACTACCACTAGAAACTAATTTAATTTGCGATATCGAGCATAAAGCATCCCTGCTTCTTCCTGCATACGCAAATCATCAGAAGTCATCATTTTCAGTATGATTCCATTGATGAATTGGTGTTCACTCTTGGTAAAAACAGCCCCATCTTCCTGCCTCTTCAGCAGAAGCCACGCCTGAGCAAAGGCGTTCTCAGAGACTGTCATCGAGAGAATTAGGTATGGTGCCGCTTTATTAAGCGTTTAGTTAATAGGCCGCATTTCACCCCATGAAACGACTGATATGGGTATTAGCGAGGCTCTTTTTGAGCGATTTAAAATAGTGATACTTGATTTAGCAATCAAAGTGAGTCTTATGACTATGTTTTTCCTATTTGTCCTAAACTGGTTTCTCTCAATCTAATTAGGTTGGCTCTCGAAAATCTTCCTGTTCCTCTCAATCATCGACTGTTGACCGGGAGATTGCACATTCCCGTCCGCCATGACGTTTCTCGGTGAGTTTCCAGTGGGTGTTCCACATTCTTCACACTGTGGGCTACCGGGACTCAGACCCTGTTTGCATTGTTGGCAAAACGCACTATCTATGGCTTGTACACCCATGGGGTCAGAGGGTGAAGTGGGAACTATGTTCTTGAGAACAGACCAAGACTTGTCGAAGGCTGTCATTGCTGACCACCCCTTTTTGCTCTCCTTCGTGCCATTTCTTCTTCCAGAAGTGTCCGCCTTTCGTCCATATGAGGCTGTGTGACGTTAATCAGTCTCTCATTCTGTGGATTGTCTTGGTCGAATACAGGTAATTCTCTATCTCTATGCATTGCGCCGTATTTGTCGAACTCAGGTTTGCCTGTTCCGTCCTCATTAAAGAGGTTCTTCAACTTCTTCCTACCTGTTCTACGAGCCATCTCAGCAGCCATCTCTTCCAACTCGGCTTGCATATCGGGCTTCTTCATTCTGAAGGCATCATTTTTCATATCTCGCCGCCTATTACCCTCATGGTCTGTCTGCCATCTACTCGTCTCTGTCAATGGGTTTTTGTTTGGAAAATGCTTCTTATCGAACCATTCCTGTCCATGAGTTTCCTTTAACGGAGGATTCCAGTTCAAAGCGGGGTTGTCGTCATGATTACTGAAACCGAAGGCACTATTGTGTCCCATCAGACCGTCTCCTTCTTGCGCTGACTCGGCGGTGTAATGACCGTAGAGGTCGTTGTAGAACTCTTTACTTCGTGCTATGTCATCGGCATGTGACTGAATCCAGTTGGGGTCGGTAGTCCCCTTGGTCCAAGTTCCGCCATATGGTTGTGATACTCTCACACCGCTATCTAGCATATTATTGGTATGGGCCTTGATGCTATTCTTGTTTTGTATGGCATTCTCGAAGTTATCCCAATTATCATGCCAAGGGTGGTCCCAATCTTCCTCGACTTGAGCAATCTCCTCAGGGCTGTGACCCGTATGTTCATCTGGGTCCCAACCGTAAATCCTATACAAATCTGCCAGAGACATGTTATGGACATCGGCTATCTCTTGGATTCTCTGCTGCATAAGTCCTTCTTGGTCACCCTCATATGGTGTTCCATCAGGGTTGGCAAAACCAGAATGGTCAGCAAAATCATCTTCAGGCCAAGCCTTGAGAACTGACCAAGCCTTGTCGAATACTGTCATACTGGATTCTCCTCATCCCTGTTGAAGAAGGACGATACTCCCAACTTCCATTTACATGAAGGACAAAGAGAAGCACTTTCCCCAGCATTCCCCGAATCAAAATCAACAGGCATATTAGTGACCGCATCAAATGGTTGCTCACCTTCAGGTTCACCACAATGGTCACAATAGACAGTCTTCAGAAGTCTCCAAGACTTGTCGAATGACGTATCCATATACAGGCGCAAGGGGGATTAGGATAAAACCGTTGCTGGTTTTTAAGTTGCAGCCGATACCATTCGCTGAGTAAGAGATATCTTATTCGGAACAGTAGAGAGATGAAGTGCGAACGGCACCGACCACAGTCTAATCAATACAACATGCTACTTCTATGTTCTTATCCTTCGGCCAGTACAGCCTACCTTGATTGTAGAACATTTTTGGAGTCTTCATTCTACACCCTCAGAAGGGTCTATCATCTCACTATATTCCCCTTCTTCAAAGGGTTGGAGACGATAATGTTTCTGAGGAGGGAACTCCTTTGACCCCTTTTTTCCTCTGTAGGTTGGGGTAACTGCATCCGGTTGAACCATACCAAGCATCATCGAGAGTGCAGCAGGTTGCCAATCCTGTGTGATTCCGGGGTGCATTGTTTTACTTGCCGGTTCCTCCAAATGCTCCCTGCCCTCCTTTATCCTCTCGGCTACTTCTCTCCAATCTTTGAGCAAGTCCCACGCTTGGTCGAAGGGGTTCATTGTGATTCAATCCCCATTTCTATCAACCTCTCACGAGAAACATCCTCAGGGAAGTACACCGGATAGTCCTCTTCGGTCTCTCCCTCTTTGAGGGGTCTCAGGTTCTCGGTATTCATCCTAGTTTCCAAACCAGTCCCCCTGATACCGTAAACGACTGGATAATCACGAATTACTCTTGGACCAGCCCTTTCATAGCCCCTGCGTGTTGCGAACTTTTCAGCATAAGGTCTATTTTTACTAGCATATACACCAGTGCCGTAATTTGATTTGACATCCGCCATCCCCGGTCTTGCAGTTATCAACCCTTGACTATTTATGGAATCTGCTTTACTACCAGTAGTACCATGATAATGGGTTATAGGACCATACGGTGAGAAAGAGGCATCCTCGAATCCCTTATGTTCGCCCAGAGTAGTCTGCCTCTTGAGCAAGGTCCACGCTTGGTTGAAGGGTTTCATTCTAATCCCTCCTTCCATGACTCATCATCGGTTTTAGGGGGTTGCCCACCACTCGGCTGTGAGTGCATGAAATCTATCAGGGGGTCATCAATCACACCTTGACCCGTCATATTCTCAGTGCAATCAAAGCACAAATCAGTATCGTTGTGGGGATAACCCCACTTCTCTTTTGCACCACAACTCACACACTGTGCCTCGCAAGTGCATTCACCGGAGTATTGGCTGTCTGAATAGTGGGGGTAATAGCCATTCAATCGTAAATCACAACCCGGTTTATGACCCGGTAAGGCATTAAGCGAACCTGTGTAGTATTTTCCGTGTTCTTCTTTCGGAATGTCCTCATACTCTCCTTTGAGCAAAGCCCATGCTTGGGTGAAGGCCGTCATCATTCTTCACCCATATACATGTCATCAATGGACACGCCCATGGCACTGAAGAGGAAGGCCGTCATCCACTGCATGGTGTATACCAAGGAGAAGACCAACGCGACAACGATTACGGGAATGACCACGACTAGCCCTATCGTCATTGAATCCATCATTTGTGCATCACCCACGCTAGTTGCAGCATCGTTGGCATGGGTGACACGCTCTAACGGAGAGGGGGGTGCAGTATTATTTTTTCCTGCAATTTTTTTTCGGGAAGACCGCTTCCACCGAAAAAATGGTGCAGCGCTGTGTGCTACTAAAAGAAGCGATTAACCATGCGATTAACTCACGCCTCCGGCGATTAACCTAGCGATTAACCCCGCGATTAACTGTGCGATTAACCCTAAACACTGGGAGAAACTGGGGGCTGTGCTACGTAGTAGCCAACACATGTGCATTGGAACAAGTTCCAACATGTGAGCGTGAATGTATCGTTGTAAACAACGTTACATTTGAGATGGCTTTCCCTTATCAAGGAACAACACATGAGTGTCGATGGCCAGAAAAACCGACATCCTGAATGCTGTAAGAATGACCGCCGAGTTCCTTGGGGACTCAGAGAGACCACAGTCTCTCAGCCTTAGAGTAGACTCTTTGTCTACTCTTACAAGGACTCCGAAGGGAGTCCAACACACGAGGAAAAGCCTTAGGGCTTTTGCTAAGGCTCTACTGACGGAACGTCAGAACTTCGGTGCTGGTCTATACATCCTAAAGGATGTAAACGTCAAGGCTCTGAAAGATGCTCAACTCGGAGAGTTGCTTGGTGCTACTAACCCTAACGGGGTTAGTAAATACTACACTACCATCCGAAGGATGACTTACAGTAACATCCTTGCTACTGCTATTGCAGAGCAAGAGACTTCTGAACCTAAGGTAGTTGCTAAAGCAACTAAGAAGCCAAGGAAGTCGAAGACTTCCAAGAAGGCAAAGCCTTCCAACAAGCAAGCCGAAAAGGAACTTTTCGATAAGGACGGTGCTCTAAAATCATTCCAGCCTAAGGCTGAGAAGAAGTCAACACACAAGAAAGCAGTCTCCAAGGAGACTGTGACTCTGACTGCCGTTGTAAACGGCATGAACCTTTCAACAACGATGCTAAAGCATCTTTGGGAGAACACCAACCGACAGCATTGGGTTAACCAATGCATCGAAGTCGGAGTCCCTTCGACAGGGTCGAAGAAGGAGATGGCAATCAGGGTGGGAGTTCTAAACTCCCTCCTTGCTTGAGACATAGTCTCCCAACATGCAAGTGTTCAGACATACGTAAGTGTTGGAGAGTGAGTCTAACGACTCGCTCTCTAGCATGTCAACCAACCTGTGCTACCATGTGTTAGAACACACACAGGTTACTCCCCAAAAAAATCGTGATACTTCGGAGAGGCATAGCCTCCCAGAGTTTTCACCTATCAACGACTAGCCTTCGGCTTAGTCCTATTTCATAGGTCACACGTGTGTTGAACACGTGCTGATATGATATACACATACACGTATAGGCGAATACGTGTTGGAATCCCTCGTGTGTTGGAAGGACTTGTCCTTCTGTCCATCTGTCTAACTGTCCTGTCTATACAATAGACTGTATGTATGTGTGTGTAGAGACTACAATGAAATTGTATTCTTAGACTCATGTATATTGTATGAATGAAACATCGGACTATTGAACATGAGACACATCAACATGTGCGCGGGAAGGGAATTAGAATACGTATGATTGGAATCGTTTAACACTCATGCAATAGAATCAACTTCGTGGCTTTCCCTTATAATGGAACAACAGTAGAGTTTCGATGCCAATGGCAGTAATGAATACCGAACCAACTGAGCCGACCAGCGAAAGCCATCCCCAATGGAGTGTGTTACTATGAGTTCTGACCTCGACAACACAAGTCTGTTCACCAACTCCACTTCGATGTGGGTTGGAAAAGAATACTCGACGGAAGTATCGAAGCAGAATTGGATTGATGTTCCGAAGGACTACGTTCCCTTCTTCGATACCTTGGTGCAGTTCAACGCTTATGTGATGAAACCATCCAAACTTGCCCAGCGTATGATAGAACACGAGGTGTCTGTTGATGATTTCAGGAAGTTTATGACTTGGATTCTAGAGCACTCACCACAAGTCTTCACGTATTACTATCCGCATGATACACACGGTAAGCGTTGGAGGATGTCGAAGAAGCCCTTTGCTATCAAGCCCTACAATTATAGTGCTAAGGGACTGGCTTCAACCATCCAAGGCAATCGCTTCTTCGTGAACGCACAAGTGTTTGGTGATGGAGCAATCAATACTTCCAACCTAACATGGAACGAGTTTACCAACTGCGTGTTGGGAGAACTACCCGCCATGAAGATGCTCAAGTTGGAGAAGGAGGACAAGGTAGTCATTCAGGATTTGAACAACACCAACCACACCTTGTCTCAACACGTGAAGAAGGTCGATAAGAAACTCGCTGACCTTGATGAGACCATTCAGAAGATGGTAACACAAGTGTTCGATGAGATTGATGAGGCTTACTTAGGCTACAACATAGGCCAGTTGCTCAAGGTGGATGACATGAAAGCACACTTGGACGAGCACATGTTGGGAGACACTAGCAAGATTCACTTCGCTGAGAACAAGGCCAAGGTAACCGAGGCTAACATGCACATGAGGAGACACGTGGCAGACGTGTTCCGACAGAGGCAGGCCAAGGCTGAGAAGATAGCCGAGTTCTATCGAACCAACCCACAATTGAATCCCATTCCTAACACACAGGAGGAAGAGGAATGAACATGGAAGCAATGATGAATATGGAAAAGCAAACAAACACACAGGAGGCAACACACATGGTGAATAAGAAATACACGAAACTAAACAAATGGAATGCTGAGAGGATTGAGTCAGGACTCATCAAGTCACAGAAGGCGATAGCCTTGTGGAACTATCGTATGTTTGGCAAGGCATATGCTGGCTACCGTAGCCCCATCACCATGTATGTGTTGGTGGACGATGACCCCTCAGCCGTTGCTCTTTGGGCTTTGGATAAGGTAGCCCTTAACAAGGACATCTTCGTTAGAACATGCCCACTCAATCCAAGGCACGGTGTGTTGGAAAGCACAAGATGCTTGAACACCAAGTCCTCAATCATTGACACTGTAACACACTTGCAGAACATCATGAAGGAACACGACCCTGAGGGTTGCTTGATTGTTCAGGCTTACCAACCTGCATCAGCCTCGTGTGTCCTTGCCCCCAACATGTATGTTGTATTCGGTGAGGGACACGACGGTGTTACTGCTGGAACCAACTACTCCGATGCTGGAACATCCTTGATGCTTCCATTGTCGAAGAACAATGCTGTGTTCAATGAAGCACTCCAATACATGAGTGACAATACAGATACGCATTACGACACAGAGAAACACGAGGTTGAGATGGTCTTTACTGACTCGTTCGATAGGAATGTCCTCCAAGAAGATGAGGGAACCAATCGTGTTGTAACACGCAACTGGGATGACGAATACCTAACAGGTTCAACAAGGGCAACACTCACGCAGATACGTGGGTGTGACGAACACTTGCTTGTTGGGACACCACCTAAGGGAGTCACCATCAATGGTTCAATCCCCAATGGGGATGTCATGGTCACCGAAGTCATAGTCATGACTGGACTTGAACAGGTTGCTTGGTTAGAGGAGAACATCACAAAGGAACTTTGTCCTGATGGCTTCGTTGTAGTGGAGCCTAACGGCTCGCTGTTGAGTCACATCAATGCACACTGTCGAACACATACCATACCGTATGTAGTGACAGACGAGGTGTGTGTTGGAGACACATGGACTGAGGTTGCCAATGGATGGGTAGTTGAGAACAGCGATGGACTATTCGTTGCTGACCCATACGACCCCTTCCAATACATAGGTGCGTTCAGGGATGGTGTAACATACGGTAACTCGCATTGGATGAGGAAGCAATCGGCTCTATCCACCTTCTTCCATCAGTGGATGGGACAACCAAACAATGACCCTGAACTCAGTGCGTTCCTTGGTGGCGTGTTCTCGGCTTGGCTAGTCAAGGCTACCATCGGTGCAACAGTCGGTGAGATGAGACATGCTACCAGAGGTAAGAAGAGGAACTACATCGCACCTTTGGGAGTTGCAATCAACTCGCTCATAGGCAACACACCAGACACGTTGGGGCAACTCAAGTATGGTGGAGGAGTGCCGGAATCGAGAAGCCCTTACCATGAGTGGATGAGAGATACCATCGTAGATTGGGAAGACGCATCGTCCCTTCTAACATACATGCACAGGGAATACAAGACGAGTTGGTCATCAGCCTACGGCGGGGTGAAGTGGGGTGACGGTGCAGAGAAAGGTGCTCGTGTTGCAACACTCATACACGAACTCATGAGTGCAAGTGATGACGAGTTGCAACACCTTGCCCCTCAACTTGTTGAGGCAGTCAATGCCTTGGAGAATGCACAGCACAACAACGGTGGACTACTGAACAAGTTTGGTAGTGATACCATGGTTCACTTCAATGCTGGAACACATGGGTATAAGGAAGGGGAGATGAGATATGCTTACCAATCATACATGATTGCAATGGACATCGTGAATGACCGCATACCAACAAACGCAAGTAAGTGTCCCATCGACTGGACTGAGGTCACTACTTACTTTAGTAAGCCTGCCACTCAATGGAGAAAGAATCCGATACTAGGCAGAACAGATGCCCCAACACACATACAGGAAACAATAGACGTGTGGGTTGGGATGCTCGCTGAGGGTCATCTCGGTGACCATCTGTTACATGGTAACAACGCGCATCAGTTCGGTAGCACGAGTAATGATTCATTCGTTCCTTGCGGTGGTGTTGGTTGTAACAGGTGTAACAAACACACAGATTGGCTCAACGAGACGAAGGGGAACCAACACACACCAGTCGAGGTAACTCATGACGTGTTCGTGTTAGGACACACCGATGTTATACCAACACAAGTGTATGTCGAGAGTTCAGCAGTCAAGGTGGCGAAGGGGGATGTCAATTTCTGGGCAGATGTAGATGTAGCAGATGTCAACACGACTGTTGTCATTGGCAACATATGCAATCACATACAGGATGGGACATACGAGGAAGTCTTACCTGTATACTCAGAGTTACTAACCAAACTACCAGTCGATGCCTTCGTCAAGGTGATGGAGGCAATAGGCATAGCACAGGAGATAAACACACAGGAAGTGAAAGAATGAAATGGAAGAAATACCTTACAGGTAAAAACAATGGAGATGAAACAATGAAGAAACAACGAAAGATATGTGCAACAAAGACATGCGGGAATGACGCGCCGAAGACTTCGGACTACTGTGGTAACCACAGGGCTAAGTCCAATGGGGGGCTAACATACGTCCCTAAGTCTGAGTGTCACAAAGGCAACGTGCTTGTGTTCACAACACCAGAGGGCATAGAGGTGTATGGAGGTGGCTCCTCAAGAGGAGGAGGATGGTGGAGGATGGAACCACTACCGGACATAGCCATTGCACCTTCGGAGATTATGGCTAAGGGAATCAGTGCCATGAAACATGGCAAGCATGACTTCCCTGATGGGTGGAAGGCTTCGTCTACACACGTGCCTTCCAACATACCTGCCTTGTTCAGCATAGACTGGCCGGACTACTCTATCCCGAAGGGATTGGGTCGTGAGTTCTGGCTCGCACTTGTTGAGGACATATACACCAAAGGTGTCAAGACAATCTCTTGCCAATGCATGGGTGGACATGGAAGAACAGGTGTGCAGTTGGCTATCCTTGCCCACTACCTCTTGCCTGAATCCCAACACACATGGAAGGATGCAGGTGAGTTGGTGCTATGGGTTAGAAAGCACATGTGTTACCATGAGGTTGAAGCAGTCAGTCAACAGCGATACATCGCTGAGGTCTGTGACCTTCCTATGGGTGAGGCACAAGTTGAGGAGAGGTCATGGGGTGGTTATGCCTATGCAGGTTACAACACGAAGAGTGTGTATCAACACCTGAACGATGACCTTGATGACACCGAAGATGGCCTTGGGTGGAGTTGGTCAAAGACAGGTTGGACAAAGTCCACTCCGTCATTAGATGGAGATGATAGTGAACGAGTGTTCGAGTGTTTGAACTGTGACGCGCAAGAAGTCATATCAGGACACGTGGAAAGGAACGAGGCCGGAGAGATACAATGCATAACATGCGAGGGTTCGATGATGGTAGACGTAACAGATGTGAGTGTCGATAAGATAGGGCATTCCCTTTTAAAGGAACAAGACAAGAAACAGGAGAGTGAGTGAAATGGATAATGAACAAAACAATGGAAATGGAATAATGAAAAGAATGCAAGTGAGAACGCAACACACGGAGCATCAGATGCACATCCAAATACTTGGAAGCATCAATGTGAACCGTGAGTATGGATACGCAAGTGAGTTGAGAGCACCACCTGCTGTCATCAAATGGCTGGCTGAACAACCTGCTGTGCTGAAGAGTGCGGCAAGTGATGCTGACTACTACATCCTGATGGATGCGGTTGAGTTCGATGACAACACACATGCGTTGCTGATACACGGTGAACCAATGAACCATGAGAGTGGTTTGCTGTTGGGTGTTAATGCAAGTCCAACAGTCACGCAAGTCTTCGACTATGCAAAGCAAGCGGATAGTGTGTTGAAGATGGACAAGGCTGATGCCATGGCTACGGCACAACATCAAGAGACTGAGGACAACATATCCAAGTTGGGAGGCGAGGAAGAATGAACAGAGACTTTGGTAATGAACTAACGAACGATGCTTATGCAACATACATGGGTATGACTGTTGAGCAGTTGGCAGTCCTGCTGATTAGAATCAGGGCACATCATGGTGAGTTGGAGGTGACGGTGTGAGCATGAGAGTAAGACCATTGAATGATTTCAAGATGCTAGGCTCAGGAATACAGGTGTCTAAGGATAAAATATACGATGCTGTTCATGCTACTAACCAACCAAATTGGGAGAGTAGAGGACTTGTGTTCATACAAAATGCAGAAGGTGACACTACTGAGTTAGGTTTCTTACTTGACTCAACAGACTACGAGGCGATTGAATGAAAGTAAAAGATGCAATAAAATACCTAAGCAGTATGTCTGACGATGAAGAGATACCTAAGAGCCATTCAACATTTTGGAGACAGTCGGAAGGAATGATAGACGGCGACGAAATCCACATTATATGGTGTGTTGATGATGTGTTAATGGCTGCTCCTCGCCTAACGAGAGACCAAGCGAGAGAGGTGCTACATGAAGCATACGACAATCATGATGCTCAGTATGGTATAACATGGGACACCTTTGAGATATACGCAGACATGATGTTCCCGAAGGTGGAAGCATGAGTGAGTTCAGATACATACAGATTGCAGACAACGTGTTCTGTTCAGATGGGTCTAGGATTGACCCACCTAAGAGTTTAGATGCATTTGTGGCGGGTCGTCAGTTGATTCAGATTGAGGATGCCTTCCGTCAACACACGTGGAAGTATGTCGTGTCTCTGGACAGGAATGCAGGTGAGTGGGTGACGGACATCAGCCACGACGTGTTGAAAGACACAGGTGACCACTACGTCAACAGGATTGTCAGACACATACCCAATCCTTACAGGAAGAAGAACTACGTCAAGGACGAGGCTTACATTCGTGACACTGCTAAGTTGATACTAACACTTGCACAAGATGCACCAGTGTTCTTCCATTGCATGTTTGGTAAGGACAGGACTGGCTTCGTCAGGGATGCCATCATGAAGATGCTTGACCCCAAGACCAGACCTTCGGGCATGGATGAGGGAGACGAGTTGCAGATAAGGATGGAGACGGATGAACACGGAGGTGTCACGCATGAGCATTGGCATCTTGATTAAGGCTAACATGTATGAGGAAACATACTACACGAAGAACGACACACAAAGGAGATACCCAAGGAAGGCTAAGAGGATACGCTTAGACTATCCATACAACCCTGAGATGAACGAGGCACTCAAGCGTGAGTTGAGAAACGTAGACGGATTCTACAACGTCAAGTTTACTGATGGCTCATGGAACGTGCGCTTCGACAGGGAAGTGTTGCAGGTCACGTCATCCATATGTGAGAGGTTTGGGTTCAACACCACTCCCCTTGAGGAGTTCATAGCAAGTGCTCCATCAGTAAACACGAGCACTGCGAGCAAGTGTTCAGCATACATAGTGGAAGGTGCGTTGGCTTTAGAGTGGCCTTTCATCAAGGACTCAACCCTGAGGGATGAGGTCAAGAATGTAGTCAAGGGTATCCCTAACAGGAAGTGGGACAACGACAACAAGCGTTGGATGATACCGATGAAGCAAGCAGGGTTCCTAGTCAAGAGACTAGAGGATGTCTATGAGCCTCTGGCTACTGTCGTAAGCGAACTTGAAGAAGTGCAGATGTATATCGAGAAACATGCAGAGCGAGTTCTGATTAGCAGTGCAGTTGAACTCACCAACACACATACGTTAGAGGACATGAAGAAGAGACTCAAGGATACATTCCATGAGGGTCAGGAACTATACCCGTTCCAATACGTAGGTGTTAGGTTTGCTGAGTTAGCAGGAGGGAGATGTCTCATTGGAGATGACATGGGTATCGGCAAGACCATGCAAGCGATAGCATACGCATCCCTTCACAGGGAACTATGGCCTGTGTTGGTGGTCTGTCCTTCAAGTGTGAAATACAATTGGGCTAAGGAGATAGACACATGGCTCAAAGACGTGAGCGTTGAGATTGTTAATGGATTCAAGGGGGAGATAGCCGAGGCTGACTTCACCATAGTGAACTACGATTTGATGGCACGAAGGGAGGAACAACTAACCAGCATGGGGTTCAACCTGTGTGTGTTTGATGAGTCACACTACCTCAAGAACAAGAAGGCTAAGAGGACTCAAGCGTGTCTCAACATGGGTAAGTTATCGCAGAGTGTGTTGTGTCTCAGTGGCACTGCTATTACAAGCAGACCAGAGGAATACTTCACTACGCTGAATCTAATGAGACCCATTGACTTCCCTAATTGGTTGAAGTATGTTCAGAGATACTGCGCTGCATATCATGACGGCTTCGGGTGGAAGACGGACGGCTCATCCAACGAGCAAGAGTTGCATCAGGTTACGAGGGACTTCGTCATTCGTAGGTTGAAGAAGGAAGTCATGTCTGAACTACCGGATAAGATAAGGCAGGAGTTCTCAGTCGAGCCTTCTAGTGCTGGACTCAAGTCCTACCAGACCTTACAGTCTGGATGGTTGGATGATTACAGGCAACACAAGCAGAACAACACACTACCTGCGGGATTCGTGTTGAACATGCTGACAAGTTTGAGACACCATTGTGGTATGCTCAAGGTCAAGTCCGCCGTTGAGTGGGTGACTAACTACCATGCTACCACTAACAAACCAATAGTAGTATACACACATCACAAGGATGTGTTGACCACCGTCGTGAGTATGTTGGGAGACACACTACGTGTATCCGTCATAGAGGGTGGGGTTAGTGCCAAGAAGAGGCAGGAGATAATCGAGGACTTTCAAGCGGGTAAGGTGGATGTGTTGGTGGCTAACATACTGTCAGCCAACATGGGTATCACCTTAACTGCCGCAGACACGGTTGTGTTTGTCGAAAGGGAATGGACACCAGCCGTTGAGGAACAGGCTGAAGACAGAGTGAATAGGATTGGACAGGATGCTAACGTAGTTCACGCAGTATACCTGCGGGTATCCAACACAATTGACGAGCGTTTCTCACGCCTTGTTTCTCAGAAGAGAGATGTGGTAAAGGGGATACTGGATGGTGGAGAACCGGAACAGAGGAAGAAGATAGCAACGGAGTTGCTCATGAGCATGATACATGCAGGGGAGTTACCCGCAAGTATGCTATCCGACTTAGTCGGCAAAGGGTCTTTCCCTTATAATGGAACAACAGAAGAGTGGTGATGAACATGGATGAAATGAACATTGATAATATGACGAACGACGACGAAAGCCCTTCTTGGGATACGCACACCATTGCAGGTGGCGCAGTCCAAGCGGCGGAAGGAGAGGGCTTTGCCTTCTTGACTAAAGGTGGAAGAACCAAGACAGTATGTGACTGGGACTTCAAGCCGTATGTGTTACCTGCTGTGGTAAGCGTAGACCAGCACCCTGAGGATTCAGGTGTTGAAAGCGGACTATACACGGTAACAGATGCATACAATGGAGACAACAACCTCTTCATTATCATGAACCCGAAGGTCAGGACTGAGAAGCAACCAGTGGGTGCAATACTCGGTGCGGTTTCCAAGAGATACGCATGTGCATCTTACCCAGAAGTGTTTGCCCCTCTAGCAATGCATTGCAATGAGAATGGTTGGGACTTCAAGATAACAGCCTACGACCACGGTAAGAAAGCGAGGATGGACATCAACGTAGTTGATAATTCATTTGAATACGGTGTGCAGAACAACACACAGGGGTTGGAAGTTGGAGCCTTATACAGATATGGTGTAGCAATACACAACAGTCTGGATGGTAGTGGCTCCTTCAAAATCAACGGAGTTGCAGAGAGACTTGTTTGCACTAATGGAATGGTTGCTACGAAGACAAAGAGTTTGATGACCCTTCGACACACGAAGAACGGCATCGGAAAGATTGACTTCCCTAAACTGAGCAACGCAATCGCATCCATGATTAAAGACGTGGAGGTGGAACTCGAACTTGTTGAAGGTATGACTTCCTTCCCGATAGACAACGACCTGTTTGGTAAACTTCTAGTTGCGGCACGAGAGAGGAAGATTCTCTCCCTGCCTCAAGCAACACCTATGATTAACAAGCAGACTGAGAATGTTGTGGATTACTCAATCACAAGAGGCTACGGCTTTAGAGCCGCACTCATGGGATGGAGCAGACCCGAAGCAGACTTCGTGAAGGTCGAAGGAGATGCAATCGGAACAGCATACCACGCTTACAATGTGCTTACAGGTGTTCTAACACACAAGCCTACATGGAGTGGTGCTAACACACTAAGTGGAAAAGGCAATGCAGTCCTTACAGGAAGCACTCTAGCAATCGGTGCTCTTGACACACGACTACAAGCAGTCCACAAACTCATGTCGGATGTTGTATCCGGCGTTGTGGATTTGGAAGACTACGTCACCCCTATGGAAGCAATGGGGGTGACACTCTGAGCACTTTCAAGGTAGCAAGATACCAATACAAGCCTGACGGTATGCGGTGCTCTCCTGTGTTTGATACAGACAAGGGGAAGGAGTGGTGCAACGCTGGCTGTGGAACTCATGGACACATAGGTGCGACAGAGGGTATGCCTTACTGCTCCGCTTGTGGTCAAGAAATAGGCAACGAGAAGGTGGTAGAATGAGAGATTTTGATGAGATGAAGAGTCGCCAGAAGAAAGGCACACTTGAGAAAGAGATAGCCGAGGCTAACGATTGGGTGTTGGATATATGCAAGGCTAACATATGGGAAGGTGATAATAGTGTTAAGTGTCCTAATTGTAAGGACAATCTGAATGCTGGCTGGCATGTTGATGCTTGGCCTAACAACCTGAACTGGAAAAGACTCACGGATGAGGGACGAGCATCAGCACTCATACGATTCCCACGCGGGATGATGTGTTTCCAATGTGGTTGTGTAATACAGATGTATAGGAACGACAATGCCGAGAGGGATGAATCAGGTAATTGGATTCTATCCGAGGTGAGTGCATGAGTAACGCAGGAGTGTTGATTCGCACCAACGGAAAGGTCGAACCGATTTCTGTGGAAGGCCTAAGCGACATGCAGTCAGCCGTAGGTGGACTCATCGAATACGCATTGACTGGTGGTGATGACATCACCCTCAATGGTGTGAAGCAGACATGGGACTTGATAGGGAACGAGGAGGGTAGGCTACTAGGCCTACCCCTCAACCCCATCGCTCGTGAGTTCATTGCGGAGATGTGCAACATACCCCTTGGGAATGTGTTGTCAATGCACGGCGACTTCCTGTTGCTAGGCCATGATTATGAGGGTGCTAATATAGACTGCCCAACACACATCCGTGAGAGGGTCATGCAGATGAGCATGTTCGATGCTCCCTTCGCATCAATGACCACGGTGGATGTCGATGGAACATACGAGGTAAACGTGTTCGGAGGTGATGAAGTATGAATGAAGAAAACAAATACGAAGGAGCGAAAAAGATAGTTGAGGATGCAGGTCTTATTGACGACAATGAAGGACATCTTGATGTTCATTACAGGATAATAGCAGACCTGCTCAAAGAAGTGAAGTGGTTGCGTGGGTTACTTGATGAAATAGACGAGCAGATTTACAGTGTGGTGGATGGGTTGCCAATTGAGAAGGTAAACCTTGAACTCTTACGAGATATAATGATGTCTTATACTGATGAAGCGTACCAAATTAGAGGCGATGAAGGCGGGTGGATTGAATGATTGATACAGACAAATATACAGGACATACAAGAGGGCCGTGGGACACTTTGGTGTGTTCCACCACTGGAAAGAAGTGGGTAATTGATGGGCCTGAAGATTCAGCATGGGAGAGTATCGCCTTGATTGATAGAGTAGGTGAAGATGATGTGGGTTGGAAGAACATGACTCTTATCGCAGACGCACCACTTCTCCTAGCAGAAGTCAAGCGGTTGCGTAAAACCATTGAGGATATAGAAGCAACAGCACAAGACTACGACCATCCCGAAGTGGAGGAAATAATCAGCATTTGTATGTCGGTCATGGAACGGGATAGTGTTGGTTACAACGGTGACATACCGTGGAATAATGTTCACAGCGGAGATGATTAAATGATTGACACAGACAAATACACAGGACACACAGAAGGAATGTGGATAGTAGAAGGTGGGTCGGTGTATCTTCAAGATGAAGTGACACCTATCGCAAGAATGGATAGAGATACTAATCACACTACACCCACTGAAAGAGATAGCAACGCACGACTGATAGCAGACGCACCACTTCTCTTAGCGGAAGTCGAGGAACTACAAGCGTGGAAGAAGTTGGTTAGTGATATAGTCAAACAACAAGACGGCCCACACCTACGAAAGATGTTGAAGGAGTTGATTGAATGATTGATACAGACAAATACGAAGGATACACAGAAGGAGAATGGGATTTACATTCGATGGGTAATGGTTGGACAATTGGACAATTGAGAAAGATTGACAGAACTTTGATGCAAGACGCACCACTTATCCTAGAAGATTACAAGCGGTTGCTCAAGAACATTAATGAGTATGTAGATGAGGTTGAGGCTTTTCATAAAATGCTCTTCAAAGAGTATGAGATGAAGCACAAGATTCCACTTTGTCCTGAAAATAAGGATGAGCCTACTAAACACAATTGGACAATTAGTGATTTCGTCGGTCATCGTTGTGTGGACTGTGGTTTTCATTGGGGTAAGCCGTTATATCCTCCAAAATGGAAAGGTGATGATGAATGAGTTATGCAGACAGCCTGACAGAGGCAGACGAGTTCCTAACATACGAGGAAGGCAGACTTCAGGGAATGCGGGACATGCGTAGACTCATCTGGTCTGAGTTGACCATCAAAACGGAAACTGCCATAGACAACTCCATCCAAGAGCAACAGACGCTTGTCGATGAGATTCGAGGTGAGGAAGAGTGAGTGGAACACACATAGCCTTAGCCATAGTCAAGAAGAAAGTCAAGGAACTTGAGGTTGAGTTGGAATCGCTACAAGCAATACGTGAGGAGTGGTTAGACATGTGGAGTGTTCTAGAAAGCCTGAACCTGACTACGGTTGTTAAGACATACATGCGTGGTGACACGGATATCTCCGAAGCAATAGACGAGGCGACAGCATGAGTGAGACACAGGTGTATTGGCACGCTACTCCGTATGATAACCTAACAAGCATACTAGGCAACGGCATACAACCACGCTTCGGTGAGGTGTATTGCTCAACCAACGTAGATGCAAGTGCGAGGTGGATTTGCTTTACCCGACAAAATGCAGAGAAGGTTGTTCTAATTCCATTCAAGGCTAACCCTAACGACATGAGTCTGGGTATAGACCACTCACCTATGATGACCAAGATGCTAGGTGTGGAAGACGAGGGTGCATCGTATGTTTACAATCAGATTGTGAATCCTAGACAGATTGTGTTTGATGACATTAGAGTTGTGGAAAACCTATTCTACAATCCAAAGATAGAGGAGATGATGCAAGGTGAGGAATAGTCTCCTGTGTAGGTGGTGTGGTGCTAAGGTGCATTGGGGTCATGATAGACGCACTAAATGCAACGCTTGTAGGCTTTCCCTTATAATGGAACAAGAGAGGTGTAATGTATGAAACAAGTTGAAGAAATGGAATGGACTGATGGAACGGGCAAGGCGTTAGCAACGCTAGGTGCGGCCATAACGAAGCAAGAGAAAGAGATACGTGATGATAGTGAAGAATACTTCAGCGACCCTGAGATAATGGTTATGGATATGCTCACAGGCTCAACGGTCATGATACAGACAGAGCCGCACACAGGTGGTAGAACACATGGTCGTGGATACAAGCGGGAGAAATCGTGGAAGCAGAGAATACCCATGAAAGTTCCACTTACATTACAAAGGAACATACTACTAGACATGGTCGTGGGTATGTTAGTGCCTGAGGATTCTGATGAGGTAGGTGCGCTAGGTAAGGCGGCATACACACGTATTGCTGAGGCATTGAAGGAAGGTATGGAGATGTCTATCAGCACAGACAAAGACCTTGCGAAGCATTGGAAGGACAAGTATGCGAAACATGCTAAACTGGTAACACAAGTGTCTGAGCAAATCAATGATATGACGATAACCAAGATGTCGGGCAGACAACAGATACGTGTTCAAGCCGTCCCTGTGACTAACGCTATCCTTAACCCAGAGTTGGTGGGAGAGAGTGTTGTGACACTCCATGAAGCAGAGGTGGTGAGTGAATGAGTGTTCCTTGTGACCAACATGGTGAGTATTGGTTCTCACACGCTTACTACCCTCAATGCGAACACATTGATGGAAGCGTTGAACTAACCACAATCCAAGAAGTTCATGATTGGTGTGAAGCGCACTCAAAGAAATATGGATGTCAGGAGATTAGAGTTGAGCATGTTATCCATTGGGAGACAGAGGGGGTAGTAACACATGAGTGATTACGATGGTCAAGACCAAGCATACCAAGACCTGCTTGTTGAAAACCAAGACCTGCTTGAGGTGGTTACACATCTAACTAGTGCGTTAGAAAACATAGCCGCACTCATACACTACCAATCACACTTGAAGCACCAAGATAGGTGGCTTGCAGACGTAATTGAGCAAGGGTTAGTATCACTTGACGAGGTGAAAGCATGACTCTATACCGTATAGAAACGAACAAAAAATGTATATTCTGTTTGAATGGGAACACGGGAATGCCGCCCTATAAGCCTCTTGTAGTTCAATTACAATTGGATGATAAGGGCGACACGGATAGACATGGGCATAGGATTATAGGGTATTTGTGTAATGTCTGTAATTGTGTGTGGAATGGCGAAACAGAAGAACATTTAATGGAGCAAGGGTTAGTATCACTTGACGAGGATGATGACGATGAGTGATAGCCCAGAATGTAAGTGCGAAGACCCTATGCCTAGATACACAGGAAGCCATCCTGTGTCGTGCAATAGATGCGGCGGGGTGATGCATTGATTACAACACAGAACATATTCGATATTCTCTATGGGGTTGCAGATAAGGTAAACGAGACAGCAATTCCTGAAGAGGCATTCTCCTATATTCGTATGAGGATGAAGGCTAAGGAAATTGTATTGTTAGAGGCTCAGGACACAGCACATTTACACGCTATGTATGTGTTAGATGCTAGTATGATTGAAAGTGTTGACACCATAGACGACATAGGGTGGGAGTTACTATACAACGGCGTGAGTAAGAGGGAAGAAATACCTCTGTCTTTCGCAAGAGGATTATCCTACAAATTAAGCACAGACTTATTGAACAACAAGATAGAGTGTAAGGTGGATGAAGGAACAATCCAAAACAACCAACGCATTCTCATGGGTATTGTATTTGATGGAGTGAAGAAGGGCTTTTGGGAATTAGAAGATGCTAAGACATTCGCTGATAAGAAGTGCCCAGACATACCATACTTCGACAAAGAGCAATGGTTACAATCACTTTCAACACACTTCGGTGGGCATGTTATGGAAGACATGGCTGACGCAGTTATCCCTACAGGTGGTGACGATGTTTTCATCCTGTAGTCAATTTTCAATTCCTCTTTGTTGCGGTGGTCTCGTGGTGGCGGGGACTATCGAAAACGACTTGGAGGATTTTCGTTTGGTAAACGTGTTCATACATCCTACCGTCACCACCTCTAAGGGGGGGTTGTAATGGGTGATGATACTAAATACACTCAACACATCATGACTGCTAAGTCGTTCCTACCACACGGTAAATACGTGAATGGTAATGGAGACGTAGAAGAGTTAGGAAGAGAACCCATGTTGATACCATTCGAGGGTTCAAACAGAGAACTGTTAGCGGTTGTCCCTGCTGAAGGAATCCTTGAGTGTTGTCCCTTATGTGAAGGGGATATACATGAAGGGGCAATAGTTGTCATAACAGATTCACACAACTTGTTCCCCTGTTGGGAATGTAATAAGTTGGTAGAACAGTTAATAGAGATAGATTTGGACGGATTAGAATGAGTAACGAGTTTGAGATAAATGCAGAGATGAAAACGTGGGCGAAGGAACACTTCGATAATATGGGTATTGGTGGTGTTTGGAGTCCTGATGGAACGGGTCTAACTTACCAGAAGGTAACCGATGACACATGGAAGTTGATTCGTAGAATGAGTCATCCTACAGTAGAGGAGAACCACATGAGGTTTGCCACTATTATGATGAGTGTTGGAATAAATATGTTAGAGGGAGACTCAGTTGATTATGACCCTCCTGCCTCTTCTGAAGAGGCTTATGCACAAGAGTCAGCACATAGAATGGAGATAGCGAAGTCTTGGGCATGTGCTGAGTGTGGGCACAAACTAGCCGAACTGGATTTGGAGATGGCTCGTCCTAGTTTTGAGGGAGAGCAGGAGATTTTACTTGAGGATGGTAACACACACGAGGTGGAGGTATGGGCATACAGGCTTACATGCTCCTGTGGTAGCCTTACTAAGATAGACCCTGATGATTTCCATCTTTTAGCAGGTGACTATCTCTTTATGAGATATGTCAATAGTAAAGGGACACTCAGACAATGTATGACTAGGAAGCAGATGGTTGAGATGGCTGATGCTGAGACACCAGAGTTAGGTGTAGTGCTAGGAAGCAAAGACCCTGAAACACAAGAGCGTGTTCCCTCGTGGATGTGGGGCACATACTGTATGAGTGTTAAGAGATGGGGACTCCAAGACGAGGAGGAATGAGTGTGGGTGAAGAACACATCTGGCGTTCAGTAAGCATGGAAGGCAAGTGGAAGGACGGTAAGGGAGACATAGCCGTAAGGCGTGTTGATTACTATGATAAGGTCTGGGTTGATTTCAGAATCATGAATGTGAAAGACGGAAAGAACCAACACACAAGACATGGAGTAAGGCTCACAGCAGAGCAAGTCAAAGATATGATTCCTAGATTAGTGGACTTCATCAACGAGTATGAAGACCAGAAAGAACAGCAGGAAAGACAAGCCGAAAAAAATACGGCTTAGGTTATCCTGAAAAACTGAAAGTGAAAACTACTGAGAGTATATGAACTACGCAAACTACAGTTATAAGGCAACAACAAAAGAGAAGAGAGGCTTTCCCTTATAATGGAACAAGAGAGGTGTTATGATGACCGAAGAAAGGGCGACTAGCGTATCCCATGTGGAATACGAAATACTAGGTGAGTTGATAGAAAGCGTGGACTTAATGCCCTTGAGAGATATTATGGTGAATGATGATGTTACAGCAAAGAGATTCGATGCTGGCGCAAAGAACATACTCCTGTTAATTGAGAACATGAAGAGTAGGCGGACGCATAGGTTGAAGCCAACACACCCAGACTACAGGGGGAAGGGAACATGAGTAGTAATAGAACATGCAACAAGTGTGGTAAAATCTTCTCTGTCTCTTCACACAAAATCAGAGCATACACATGCCAAGATTGTGGTGGTGTTCGACTCGCACAAAAGAGTAATGTGTATCTTAGCCCTAAGAAGGAGATGAAGACTAGGGAGCAAATGGAGATTGCTTCCCTTAGAGAGGATATAGAGATGCTCAAGTTATCCATAGATACAATCACAGAAGAACCAGAAAAAAGGTTCTCGGACGGCTTTAGTCAGTTGTTACAATATGCTTCTGATAACATGACCAAGGACACCGAGGAGAAGGTCGAGGAAATGGCCAAATATATTGCCACTCAGAGTAAAGAGAACAGGCAATACACAAATGACAAACTGGATGAAAAGTTCTCGGAGGCTTACGAGAAGTTCAGTAGGAACATATTTACAATAAACAACCGTATGTTAGAGATGGAGAAGAGAATGGATGACTTCATAGACATCTTTGTTGATGCTGGTATTCTCACAAAGAAAGAATTGAAGGAACATAGCAGGAGGGGTAAGGGAAAGAAACCTCGTGATGACTTTATTGTGCTCATCTCTCATCGAATGAAGGAAGTGTTGAGATAATGGCATGGGAACCAACACACCTACATCTCTCGGAAGGGAGAACAAGGTTGTGTGGAGAGAAGGACAGAGCATGGCCTGAACATTGCATGGATGATAAGTGGGCAAGGAAGTTACCCCTCTGTCCTAAATGCATAGAGATAAGAAAATCAAAAGCAGATAGGCCTGTCGAAATCACACCTGAAGCGAAACCAATAATACAACCAGCAAGAAAAGAAACCCTTTTTCTGGTTGATTATGGCCTTTCCCTTATAATGGAACAACAAGAGTGTAGTGAGGAAACAGTATGATGTCCGAAATAGAAAAACAAAGAGTGAAAGAAAGAACTGAAGGAAAGGTCTCGCTAGACGTAGAGCCAGATGAAGGAGTGAAGGGTAACGTGATTGAATACATGTATCACTATACTCATGATGGGTCTAGAGCACGTGGTGAGGACTTGAGTCCGATGGATGCATCCGAGTGGAGAGAAGTCAAGAAGGACATAGTGGCTTGTAGGAAAGCCGCAGAGAAGGACGAACTACATGATGACATAGTCGAGATAGAGAAGGTCTGGCACAATGTGATTAAGGAGCACCACTTCAATGCACAAGGGGAGAGTTACTTCCAAGAAGAGATGTGGTGTGGAACCGCCTCGTTATTCGAGTGGGCTGACTATGGTGGGACAGGTGGTGATTGTGATGTGCCTGATTGTGATAACTTCGTGGAAGAAGGACAAGGTGTATCTACATATGAGGATTGGTCTAACTGTTGTGACGAGTGTTACGAATCGTATAGGAACGGGGATTGGGTTCCTAATTATGAACAAGTGAGGGGATTCTAATGAATAACATAGAGATAGAAACAACATCCGGTAAAACCAGCATCAGACTATGTGATGTGTCTGCTATAACACATACAGTTGAGTCGAAGTATCTGGTAAAACACACCATACTAGACATTCACATGTCTAATGGGACTATATTCACATCTAAACCTATGAAAGCAGAAGAGGCTATCCTCTTTCAGAACGAGGTATGGAGTCGAGAAGAATGATTGAGGATAAGATAAGAGAGATTGAGGAACAGGCTAAGAGAATGTTAGAAGAGGGTCATAAATTATCTTCTTTGAAAGAAACGCTGGAAGCATTGGCCTTGTGTAGTGAGAAGGGTAAACACGCTTGGGAACTTACTCATATTGAGAATACCGATAGTAGCGGTGTTCTGAGTTATGACCACCACAACTTGTCTCTGTTGTTTGGGGTTACATTGATTTGTAATGTATGTGAGTCTAGAGTATCGCTGAAAGACGAAAATGGGGCAGAAGTTTACTACGCTATAGGTAACAAAGTTAGTGATTTACTAGAGGAGGATGAAGATGATAAACAAAAGGAGTGAGAGAGATGGTAAACGAAGGTGGGAAGCCAGAACAGGGAATAGGTAAGGCAGACATACTCAAGCAGACTTACGAGACTCATGTTGAGGATGCCACTAAGAAGATAGCATCAGCACTCGAATTACCATTGAATGTAATAGTGCTCGCTACCCTCTTACAGAAAGAGGTGCAGGCACATCCTCTTTGGGATTGTAGGAGAACACCACACGCTTTGTTTGTGGATTGTATTTACATCGTCGCTAAGAGAGTAGGGGTGAAGGTAACTTCCAGAGGTATAGCATCAAAGACGAAGAGTGCATTGGGTATTGGAACACAACCAAGACCTAAAGAGTGGTCTGTTCAGTTTGATTTCCTAATCCGAAAGGTGTTAGGATGAACTTCCAAACCGCTTCAAGATTATATGAATCAATCAGACTTGGTAGTGAGAAGAGAGAAGTCTTGGCCTCAATCGAGACAGAAGAAGCCGCCCTTGATTTTTACAGACTACTTTATCCACAGAAGAAACTTATTACGAGAGGAGCATTGTCTGCTCTCTTCGCTAATGAGGTAGGTGTGTTCATTGATGTAGTAATGGACGTATTAGGGGAGAGAGAACTGTCACTAGCGTTAGCACAGGAAAGTAATGTTAGCACATCACAGGGTTGGTCAATCAAAGATGCGAATAGGATGATGGAAAGTGTATCTCTAGGCGCAGTTAAGGTGTTAGACACAACACACAAGATGGATGAGATAGAGGCTAGATTGTTTTGGAGTCACATGTTAGGAAACAAAGCACCCATCACATCGCGTGCTTTCGTGATACACTTAGGAGTCAGCAGAGGTATCCCTGCTGATGTTATGAAGAGACATGCTTCTCTGAAGGATGCCACAGGACTTATTCAAATGATATTCAAAGACCCTGAGGGTCTAGACATACCTGAAAGGTGGTATGAAGAAACCAAGTTAGCCCTTTCTCCTAGGAGATACATCCCCTTTCATCCACATGATTCCGTGGATAAACTTGTGGTGTTCAATAACTCTCACTACCAAAGGATACCTAACAAAGGTTCCACTAAGATGTTGTATGTGATTAGAGAGCATGATGGAGTTCGCTTCGTCTGGAGAGATAGAAGTGGTAGGATTGTATCAAACGGTAAAGCACCCGATGTCTCATGGTTACCCAACACCCCAATAATACTGGAGACTGTGACTGATGGTAATAACATACATGTGTTTGATGCTATATTCCCTAGGTATCACCATCTAGGTCTCGCTGAAAGGATGATGAAACTAGAAGAGCACGTGAAAGACACACCTATGATAGTTCATCATCCAACACATATAGGTAGTATGGCTGACCTAATTAGTAGTCTCAATGATGATGAGGCTATTAGATTTCCAGATATGAATCCATTTAACCCTCTTTCTGAAGGGGGTTATGTTTTGATGTCATCTCTTTCCAAGTTAATACTCAGGCTTCATTCTATGAAGTCAATACAGAACACTTTGTCTGTAAAACTCTCATGTGTTGATGGTTATGATGATTACATTGTGGTGGGTGAGGTTGATGTCTTAGGGGACATCAAGAATAATCTTAGTAGCACCGTAAACAGAATGACCACCATCATACCCTCTGGTGAGTGGCAGGATTTACCTGATGAGATTGTTATACCTATTGAGGCCATAATCCCCAGTATATTGAAAGACCCTCTCTCTATCCCAGATGCCCTTGTCTCCTCAATACGTGAAGACCTAGGGATAAGTGACGTTACCCAATACGTTGATATTTTACACGCGAGTTGATATTATGAGTTTACACGCAGATGACTTTTGGTTTGGTTTAGGATGGTTATGCTCTGATATGAGGTTCAAGTTTACCATGCAAAAGAGTGCATCTTCAGTAAATGGATTCAGGATACTGCGCTCCATCTCATTTAATTCATATTTAAAGCAACAACAAGCCAAAAGTGAAAATATATTCTTTTTTCTGAAGGAGGTATTGGAGAAGTTTGGTTTACCCTTTCAGAGTAAGATAACTAATCAGAAGGACTTGGAGAAATGGATGACTATGATAAGACACTTCAAACTAGAGGAGAGGTTAGCAGACAAGCAGGGCTATCTCCAACTGAAATGGGTCATGGATAACCCCCCACCCTCTGGTTATGATTCATTTGTAGAATGGGTGAAAATAGCAGATGAGAGCCTTTCCCTTATAATGGAACAAGAGGTGTGTTATGATGAGTAAGTCATGGAATGAGCGTGGGAGACCCACCGAGTTTGAGGAGATAGTGGGGCAGAAAAACTTCACTGATGATGCTAAGAACTGGCAGTCTAATGACTCCTATCCTGAGGCTTTACTCTTCGTAGGACAAAGCGGTGTGGGTAAGACCACTGCTGCTCGTGTGATTGCAAAACAGATGCTGGGCAAGGCTATTGATTGTGATTTCTATGAGTGTAATGCAAGTGATGAGAGAGGTATTGATTTTATTCGTGTGTTCTTGAAGACTGCCGCCCAAACATCTCCATACATGGCAGACAGGAAAGTGATACTGCTAGATGAGGCCGATGGTCTCACTCCTGCCGCACAGGATGCCCTTAGACAGATTGTGGAAAACAGCACATCGAATTGTCTATTCATATTTACAGCCAATGATGAGAGTAAGATACGCCCCGCTATCAAAAGCAGGTGTGTCATATACAAGTTCAAGGCTGTAGATAGTGAGGAAGGGGCGAAGCATCTCACTAACGTGTGTGAGAAGATGGGAGTCCCTGAGAGAGTGTTGAGTGAGTGGGGAGAATACTTCCCAAGATTAGTAACTTACATGGGTGGGGACTTGAGGGCTTGCGTGAGCATACTTGAATCACTACACATGCATGACCTCTACGCTCTCAAGGATAGAGTGAGTGACTTCAGTGGGACTAGCCAAGCGGCTCTCAGTGCAGTCACATGTGAATGGATGGACATGAGAGTTCAATTCCACAAGGCCTTGTCTCACGGAAGAGACAGGTTCTTCGTCATGCGTTCCTTCTATCAGAATCTATCTTCTTTATTCGATATGGATGAAGATGACAAAGTCTGGACGGTGCTAGATGTCTATGGTGATATGATGACCAAGATATACGAGTGGCCTGACAGCGACCAAGCATTCCTCGATTACTTCGTAGCGAAGTTGAGAAAGGAGATGAAACAAAATGAATGAGACAAACGAGTATGATAACGAAGAAGCCCAACCAGAGAAAGCCACGCCGATGTCATTACCCGAAGGGGTAATCGAGCGTATGGAGAAACATGCAGAGAGGACTGGAGATAAATTGCCTGATGTAATCAAGCACTTCCTTTCCTTCATTTCTGATGAACACTCTTGCGATGATTGGCAAGATGAAGACGAGGATTTGCTCATTGATTGGGCAGAGCAATGCTTCATTCAACTAAGGAGAAGCACAGTAGGTGGGGGAGCAAATACAGTTCCCTTTGTCGGATGCTTCATCGGTGTTGATGCAAAGAAGACAGACCGTAGGGGCGGTATGGTCAGCAGAGCAACGAGAGAATACATTACTAACAACAAGGAAGCCATTGATTCTGGTGTAGTTGGGGAGTATAAGCAACAGGAGAACTTCTGGGGTATTAGAACTGCTAACGGGGTAATAGAAACTAACGAGCCTATTGATTCAGAACCCGCTATGGGATTCAAGGTTGAAGGTAAATACATCTGCCTAATGGGGAGAACCACAGGACGACCTATGTATCCTTCACTTCTAGGAAGGAACTACTACTTCTTGGGTAACCACGAAAATGATTTCGATAAGGATATCAAACTATGGAGAGTAGATGCTCTAGGTGACTCCGCTGATATGCAAGTAAAGGTTGGAGAGTCATGTCGAATACAAGTGAGACCTGCGAACCCAGATGCGGCGGAGGCTTACAGAGATGTCCTAGGGACAGGTATTGGATTCCATGAGAACATTCAGTATACTACTGACTTCGTGGAAGAGGATGAGGTAAAGTTCCTACACCCACACAAGTTCCTAGCGTCTGATACCTTCCATGAAATGTATACCCCACTTGAATCATTGGCTGATGCCTATGCTTCTGGTAGTCGCACTTTCGAGATAAACGGAGAGACTGCAAGAGCGGGACCAATTGTAATAACAAAGGGAACTGTTAGCAGACTATCCACTGAGGGGAGAGAGAGTGCCTTTGATGAGAGTGGAAGAAACTTCAGCCTCAATCTAACCAACGTATCATTACAGAGCCAGTATGGACAGAAGACACAGTCTGAAGTTGCTTGTTGGATTAGTGGTGCGTGTCACGATAACAGCAATCCATTCGTCTCTAGAAAAGGCGATGAGGAAATACCATGGGCAGAGAAGTCCACAATCCTAGTGATAGGTAGAATTGGTATGAGTATACGAGACGGAGTAGAAAGCCCGAAGATAAATGTCTTTGGTATCTATGCTGACCCAAGGAGAATCCGAAAGAGAACACAAGGTGGTAACACTAACATGTCTCAATTCATTGAAGGAAACAAGGATGAAAAGGATAAGGGGGAATGAAAATGACAGAAAAGAAACCAACTAAGAAAGAAGTAATGCAAGAGAATGAAGAACTGAAAGGTCAACTGACCGCTGTGACAGGAGAGGCTCAAAGAATCTCTGAAGCGGCACAGCAGATACAAGCACAATCTGCTCACAGACTGATGATTATCAGACTACTAGAGAACTTCGTGAACACTGTGAATGGAAGCCTGCAACAACTACAGAGAGACCTGCAAGAGATTCAACCACAGATGCCACAAGAAGAAGAAGTGGTTGATGAAGAGGAGAAGTGAGGATTGATGGCCGGATTTGGTAAAGCAAAACAGATGGAAGCGTCGAAAGACACACCGCCTGAACTACAGAACACCTTACCTGTAAAGCAAAATAAGGCTAAAGGGGCTACACCACAACCTACGGGTCAGAAGGTAGATGCATTCTCAGACCTAAGAGCGGAGTTGACACACCTTCATTCTAACAGACCTAAGACACACATGTTCGTAGGTATAGCAGGGCATGAGAACACAGGTAAGTCAGCAATAGTTTTGGATGCATTCGTCAAGGATGAGGAAGCGACTAAGAGAGGGGACACCCTTGAGATTGTTGACTTCGATGGTGGTGGCTCTGCTTCTGCTAGTGCATTCTATTCAGACAATGAGAACATTCAATGTTGGGACCCTTGGGTCATGCAGGCTAATGATAGGACTGCATATGATTATCCAGAGACACACAATCGTGTCATGAAGATTATGCAGTTCGCTTTACAGAGAGCGAAAGAACAGAATGCACCTGACTACGAAGGCCCTCGATTGTGGGGAGTGTTAGTAACTGGTGTCGATTTATGGGACAGCGTCTGCATTAACAACATGCGTATCGTGGATTTAAATCTCGCTAAGGATGGTATTGAAAGTGCTGACTGGAACCTCAAGGTAGGTCACCAGTGGGATTGGGCAATTCGTAAGACTCGATTCCATCAGTTGACTGCTGTGTGTAAGGGGTTAGTCAGGCAGGGTATACGTATCTTCTGGGAGACCCACTTGAGAATCACCAACTACTCTTTCGGAAAGAATGAGGAAGCGGCTAAGTGGAGACCAGACTGGGAGAAGGCAAGTAACAACTTCGTCTTCCAGATTATCACTATGAATAGGGAAGACTCCTATGATGACGAGACAGGTAAGTTACTCAAGAGTGAGTATACCGCTACCTTCGACAAGTGTAAGACAAACGCACGACTACAAGGACAGAAGAGAACTGTTCTAGTGACAGAGATAGGTAAGCCACCTGTCTTCTTAGGACTACCCGAACTATACGACGGAAGCCTTTGAGATGACTAACTTAACTCTTGATAGAAAGAAGGCGATAGCCTTCCTATCATCATTCGGAGAGCATGTGGAAGACCTGATGGTCATGGTCGCAGGTGCTAGGATAACTGGCACAATAGGATTCGACACACATTACCTACGAAGGCATATGCTTGTGCCTCATGATAACATCAAGAGTGAGGGTAACTTAGGAGTATCTGATTTGAAGAAAGTAGTGCAGTTCTGTAAGAAGGCTAAGGGAAGTGAGGTTAATTTCTCTCAACAAGACATGGGTAAACAACTCACCGTCAAGTGTGATTCAATGACTCTCAAAGTTCCCACTATGAGTAGCATCAATAGTTATTCCAAAGTTCCCTATGTGGAAAAGATTCTAAGAGCCACAGAGGAGAGTATGTTCACAACATACAAGGATAAAGAATTAGAAGGACATGGAACTATAGACATCGCTAACCTGAAGTCTGTATCTAGTTTCAAGAACTTCTTCTCCTATCCTAACTTCATGATTTCAATACATCCAGAGGAGAATGAGTTCTTCCTCAGGGCGGGTAAACAAGGCACTATGCAGTTGACAATAGACATAGAACTAACTGACTCAGAGGGACCGAACAAAAGGATAGAGTCTAAGTTTGGTAAGTGGTTGATGGATTGCACTTCATTGTTGGAAGATGGAGGCGCAGTTCTTCACATGGGGGAAAGCACTTTCTTATTCATTCAACAAGAAAATAGTTTCCTCGTAATTAAAAACGAGGCATGAAGATGATTGTGGATTGGTATCATCCTGACTTTGATAGGACTGAATCCCCTCATATCTATGAGAGAACTAGAGGTAGTGATGGTAAACTAGTTGAGAGATTCATCACACCAGATGATGACGACTACGTTAAGCCATTCTGCTGGGTTAGGAAGGACGTAAACCCCAGACTTCAGTCAAGAGTATGTGCTGATTTTCCGGGCACTAGGTTTCACTTTGATGAGCAGGCTGAGGGAATAGATGGTGTTCCTATCATCAAGATGACGACAGTCTCACCTGATAATCTATGGAACATCAAGGATAGAATACCAACCTATGAAGCCGATTTAGATTACAGAGACCAATACATCATCAACAATTATCCTGATGGTATACCTGAGTTCGTTCCACGCATCTGGTATTATGATTTAGAGTGGGACCCTAAAGAGGACTTCACTACAGTCATGGCCGTTGTTGATACCCTTGAAGAACATCCCGTAGTCTTCGCTTGGAAAGAGGGTGTGCAATACTTCTCCACTAACTGGATAGATAGGGAGGGCGGTTATGTGTTACACCTGTATGGTAGTGAGGCCGCTATGCACGAGGGGTTCATTCAGTATCTAGATGAATGTAACCCAGACATCATGGTAGCACACGCTGGTAACTGGGCCGACTTACCACACTTGACTAGAAGGTTAGAGGACATGAACAGACTAAGCCCTCTGCATTACATGACTCCACTCAGAGAGGGTGGACAGGGATTCTATGATGACACCGCTCAACCAATTAGAGGTAGGTTAGTCTACGACAGTGCGGCACGTGGTATGACTGGTAGTGGATTTGAGTCGATATGGCAGAAGTCTGGAAGAGGACAGATGTCTAGTAGGAAACTAGATTGGATAGCACAGAAACTAGAGTTGGGTGAGAAACTCACTAACAGGGTAGAGGGGATGACTATTCACAATGGGTGGAGAGAATACTTTGATGAGTTCGTAGACTATTGTTTAGTGGATACAACTCTTCTTAGAGATATAGATGAGAAAATCCACGCTATAGATTTCCACTTAGCCATGCAGAAAATATGTGGGGTATCTTTTCCCAGCACTAACAAAGTAACTAGATACTTCAGAGGTCTCATAGCAAGACGAACAGAATACAAAGCCCCATCTGGTAGAGCAAACTCAAGAGAGGAACTACAAGCGGCTTTCATCCCTGACCCTAAACATGGTAGACATGAAGGTGTTGCACTAGTGGACTACGCATCTCTTTACCCAAACATAATCCTTAGTGACAATTTATCGTGGGAGACCAAAAGGAGACACTCTGGTGAGGGTATCAAAAGTGTGGGTAATGGGACATACTGGGACCAATCTAAACAAGGCCTTCTGCCTAGCGTAGTAGTTGAGATGCTGGCATTAAGGAAAGAATACAAGAAGAAAATGAACAACTCAACTGACCCAGATGAGAGACTGGGATACGATATGCTACAGACAGCAACGAAGGTTGCTGTAAACGCCCTCTATGGTATGGTAGCAATGCGAAAGATAGGAGGCATGTGGTCTGACCTAGACATTGGGAAGACCATTACCTACAGAGGTAGGGAGAGTATCAAGTTACTAATGACGGAGAGTGAGAGTCAGGGCTACAACGCCTTGTATGGTCACACTGATTCCGCATTCATACAAGTTCCATTCAATAAAGCAGAGGCTTTAGCAAAACATCTAACCAAGACTGCACAAGAAAAACTAGACATGCCTTATCTTGATGTAGAGTTAGAGGCTTACTTCGATTTCTGGATATGCACTAAGACGAAGAATAGATACTTTGGTATTAAGGCATGGCCTGAATCAGAGAAGGGAGAGATGAAGGTTACTGGTTTTGAACTTAAGGCAGCGAACGCTGCTCCCATCACTAAGAAGGTGCAAGACATTGCCTTCAATTTGATAGCCACTGGTGCTTCAGAAGATGAAGTCAATGCAGCAATCAGACCTATAGTGAACTCACTGAAAGATGGCTCTGTGAAGATAGAAGATATAGCCACCTTCGGAAGAGTCAACAAACCTTTTCATCAGTATACCACAGTCGTTCCTATGGCTGTTAGGGCAGCAAAATACTACAACGATAACATGCAGCCTGATGAACCATTCAAACCGGGAGACGGTGCGCAATGGGTATACATTACCAGCACACCTGAATCATTACCTAATCAAATTGAGTTCAGTAAGAGGAAACCTATGTGGGCTAAGGTAATAGCATTCAGGGATGTGTCTGAGATTGAGAGTTTTGATATAGACTATGACACTATTACTAGTAAGATGATTCATAAGAAACTAGAGTCAGTTTACGATACTATGGATTGGAAATTAGATTCTCTATCAGGTAGTATACCAGAGGAGTGGTGATAAAATGATATGTGAATGTGGCAGACTTTTGAATCTAACAGATTGGAATTACGGTAGATGTATTGACTGCAAAGGAACTATTGATTTTGAAACTTGGAAAGACATAGTAAAAGGTGAGTAAATGAGTAGAATAGAAGATGAAGTATGCAAGAAGATACAAGGACGAGCGGCAGTAGGTAAGGAGAAGTATGGGGTAACAATGGAGTCTGCCCCACTTACTACTCTAGAGTGGTTGACACACGCACAGGAAGAGGCCATGGATTTGTCTGTCTACTTACAGAAACTCATAGAGAAAAATCAACAACAGAGGGGAGATGTCTGTTGGTGGTGTGGAGGCAAACTCATTTGGCAAGCAGACCATGATAAAGAAGATTTGATGGGTGAAGAAGGTACAGTAGCACACTTACAATGTTCTTCATGCAATGCATCAGTTGAGTATATTTCACAGGGGGAAGAATAGATGAAGAACTCAGAGTGGTGGAGTGAACTGCACTTCGCTGAGTTAGCCTTCTGGAGAACAATAGCAGCAGCATTGAACATCTTACTTTCAACTATTGTTATAGCAAAATTATTTGGGTGGATATGATGCAGCGTTTGATTAGTTGCTTTTGTGGTTGGCAAGGATATAATGTGGTAAGTAGTGGTGGTAAGCCAATACTCTGCCCTTCGTGTGGGAGAGACATACAACCTATGAATTGTGTAGGAGGGTGTGGAGAATGAGATTCAATCCTAATGAAGACATAAAGGTAGACCGAACAGAAAGGGTTGACTACCCCTTTGATGACATGATAGAATCATACAACAAAAGCACATACGCATGGCAACCCGGTATGGTGGTTGATGGTGTAGAGCAAATACTGAGAGTGACTAAGAGTAGTCTAGGAACTTTCGGCTTCTGCCATAAACAGTATGAGTTCCAGAACATTATGAAACTCCCAACTGAGGAGAAAGACCACCACATTAGAGGAACTAATGTTCACGACTTCACTGAATACTTCTTTGAGAAGATGTATGACCACTTTGATGAGGTGATGGAGTTACTCAATGCTGGAGAGACAGGGAAGGCAAGGGACATGATGCACTCTGTGATACCCACACCACCTGAACCTTATTTGTATGGCGAGCCTGAGCAAATTACTACTTGGGTAGACTGGCAATTCAATAGACTGCTCGCTTGTGATGGAGAGAATTGGTTCCCGGCAGGTAATGAGTCAGAGATACACGGCACGAGAGTTGTCGAGGTAGAAACAGATGATGGTGAAACAGTGAGTGTGCCAATTCACATGAAGGGTTTCATTGATAGGATATTTGAGGATGGGATTGGAGGCTTCGCACTAATGGAGTTGAAGACTGGTAAGTGGAAGACTAGGAAGTCTTCTGACATGAGGGCAGAGATGCAGTTCTACAAGATGATGCTAGAGAACAGCCCTCACGGTGAGTTCCTTCCCATCACACATTGGGGATGGGAGTTCCCCGGAGGTAACATAAATCAAGGAGATGGGGTCCATTGGGACTACCATTCAACCAGCGATAGGAGTGCTAGGAATACTCCCGCAGTAGTGGAGCGTAGGCTGAAGAAACTAGTCAAGGCCCACCTAACAAAAACATTCCCCGCCCAGAGAAACGAGTTCAAGTGCGCTTGGTGTGATTTTCTCGATATCTGTCCAGCGTGGACATTGGAGGAATTAGAATGAACAGTGAAGATAATGAAGAGAGAAGAAAATGCGAGAGAATGCTAGAGAAGATACTGAATGGTATGGTAACTAGATTAGTGCCATACATGAAAGTGAATGTGAAAGTGAAAATGTTAGGGAGAGATGATTTCAAAATCAGAATGTCTACACAAACCACATTACATCAATATGGTGACATAGGCATAGAGCCTAACCTTGATGAGATGTATGATTACATGGACATATCAATTAACAAGACCTTATTGACTAACCCTGACATCGGTGATGTTGTGTCTAAATTGATTGACGAAATAGAAATAAAGTTGGATAGTAAAAGGCTGAATGGTTAGGATGTCATTCATCACATTGGACTTTCCAAGAGAAGTTCTTGAATTAGATTCTGAAGGTAACAAGGGTTACAGAAGACTCGTAAAGAATCCAACAGAGTTGGAGAGTTACTGGAAAGGTAAGAACGGTAGTGGAAATGTATATTTTACTGCTTATGGATATAGAAGTCTAACCCCTCCTAGAAATCATAGAGTCGATTACAACACACCAATCATACGTCACTTCGTATGTGACTTTGATTGTAAGAACTTCAGGGAGAAAGGTGTCGATGTCCCATTTGATGAGATGCACGAACAAGTAAGAGCACTCCATACTTACTTAAAAAGCAACAACAAAATCCATTTCGTATGGTTTAGTGGTGGTGGTTTTCATTTTTGGATACCATTGGGCAAAACCCATACACCCTCCACAGGTTATGATGTCGCTCTAATCAAAGAGGCTGGTAGGCTTCTTCTATCTGACTGGCACAAAGCAATGAACCTGTATTGCAATGACCCAACAGTAGCCTTCGATACTGCTGGTATGATTAGGATACCCAACTCCTACAATAGTAAGCGAGGTTGTTGGACTATACCTTTGACTTCTGAAGAGGTCATGAATTGTAACTATGATGAGTTATTAGATATGGCTCAAGACTATCGTTCTGGTTTTGTAAGATACGGTGAAGAGCCTATTAGACTACACGTGAAGAAGAGAGTCAAGAAGTTCAAGAGTAAAGAATACAAGAACATAGACTTACCAGAATTATCAATTGACAATATGATTATCCTCCCCTGTCTAGCACAGTCGGCAATGGGTGGGGGCAACCCCACACACAAGGCAAGGGTTCACTTCGCATCCTACTTAGCGGGTAGACTGAGATGGTTCTTTCCACCAGACTACCCATCAATAGAGGAAAAACAAACACACGTCAAACAGATTGTTGAAATCATCAGAAAGCAAGAGTGGGTTGACTTCGATGAAAACGTGACCACACATCAAGTCAAGAGCATAGTGGTAGGGAGTGGTGGTAACAACGGATATATTCCTGCTACCTGTCGCACACTAATACAAGACGGCATCTGCACTGGAAGATGTAGATACTATGATGGCACAGCGGAGGAGATATAGGTGTCTTTTAATGATAGGAAATGCAAGGAGTGTGGGATTAAATTATCAACTAGAAACCTCACTTCTAGAAGTAAAGCGTTCTCTAATCTATGTCAGAGATGCTTTACACACCCAAAGACAGAACATAGATGTCATGCCAAAACCACTTTGGGTAAAAGATGCAAGTTTAGAATTACAGGAGATTCTAAGAAACTGTGTAAGATTCACAGTAGTAGGTTGAGAGAATGAGAAGACCGGCCATGGTTGTGGATAGCAACGAGCGAGGCACTCTCTGTGAATCAGTGCTAAGGAAGGCAGAGAAGGCTGGTCTATCAGTCATAAGAAGACCTCTGGTGGTTGGTGATTATCTTCTAGGTGAAGCGTGTGTTGAAGCGAAGAGCATCAATGACCTCTTCCTATCTAGTCACAGCGGTCACCTATGGAGACAACTAGAGAACATGGATATCAACTACCAGAGATTCTTCTTAGTGATACATGGTGGTATAGATAAATATGTAGCCATGGCTAAGAAGAGTGGTAAGAGGGTTACATACACTAGAATACAGAATGAACTCACAGGCACAATAGCCAGAATTATGAGTGACTTTGAGTGTCAGGTTTTCTATACACCCAACGTGAGTGAGGCTGCTCTATTCATTACCAAACTTCACAACAAGTTGCACAAGCCAGCATCTAGTCATGGTGCTAGAACCATTCGTAGAGTGGCTTCCAATGATGTCAGAGCAGACATGCTACTAGCGATTCCCGGCATAGGTAAGGACATGGCGGACAGGATTCTAGAGGAGTGTGGTAGCATAGAAGAGATGTGCTTCCCTGAATCACTGAAGAAAATCAAAGGTCTAGGTGAGGTGCTGCGGGGGAGAATCATACAAGCACTCACATCTGAAGAGAAGATGGTAGTAGAAAGAAGGGTTAGAAAATCTGTATAGTGTCCGACTGTCTTGTCTATACATAGCACATATTAAGTAGTGACCCCCTCTGGGGTCAATCATGCGTCATTACTCCGAGTATCAAGCAGTGCAAAAGTTCCCTCTGTTCAAGGGTTATCTAGAACATTTTAGACAGACATCAATGGAGAACGACATACCCGGTATGCTCTCCTTCTTCTTCCTTCAAGGACAAGTAGCGGTGCCTTACGTAAGAATACCATGGGGTCCTAGTCACTTAGACCCAAGAGTGCACGTCTTCTGGATTCAACCTAGTAGGTCAGGTAAATCCGTGTCGTGGGAGTTCATAGGTGGTATCTGTAAAGAGGCTGAGATACCAACGGAGATGTATACCACAGGAACTGATGCCGCACTCATAGGTGGGTGGGAAGAAGAGACCGTAGATGGTGAAACTGTAAAGCATCTCAAAGAAGGTCTCCTAGATGGTCGTAAGGCCCTCAACTTCGATGAGGGTTCTATCATACTCAATCCCAACAAGCACAGTCAGGAGACCGTGTTGTATCTACAGTCTGCCTGTAACCCCGTAGGGAGCAACAACAACATACTCGTTAAACACACAAAGGCGGGGAGAATAGAGACCGAGTCGCTAGTGTCTATGTGGATTACTACCTTCCCTCCTAAGGGTGTAAAGGAATACGTTCTCACTAAGGGTATCTTCCAGAGAGTGCTTCTATTCTGGCAGGATTGGGACAGGGACAAGAGGATGGGTGTCAGTATGAAGAGGATGGAGATGGCCTTCAAGAAGATACCAAAGATGTCTGTAGAGCATGATGATATTGTAAATTACTTCAAGGGTCTCACCAAGAGAGTTAGGGATAGGATACTCAACATCAGCGAAACATCATTCTCAGACTGGGATAGCATGAGTAGGGAAAACCAAGAAGAGTTGTTGCAAGCCCACATGCATGAGATGTTTACAGCAGGAGAGGATTTCTATCCTGCGGCATACGATTCAATAGAGGACTACTACTCATTGCTTGATGGTCTAGGGCCGGGTATAGGAGACGTGGTTGCGTCATTCATGCCTGCGGTGGAGAACTACACCGTAATCTTTGCAGCACACATGGCTATGTTGGATGAGTCTTGGGTAGTTACAGGGGAGCATGTTGATATGGCTAAGGATATATTGTATGATTTGACTAAGAATCTAATCCTATGGTTAGAGGATGAAGTTGAGGTAGGATACAAGAAGACTGAAGTAACAGAATACAAGAAGAGGTTTGCAATATCATACCAGAACACAGATGTGGTGGACTTTGATGACTCTAGAGGAGCAGGATGGCATCGTAAAAATAACGTGATACAGACCTACATGAAACTCAATTCAGTAACTAGAGGCACTGGTTGGAATCACTTTGGTAAGTATGCTAAGGATATGTTCGACACCGTAAAGGAGAACAAGGTAGTGTATCTCCGCATGAAAGAGGGAGTTAACGATGAGTGACATTTTATCATTAGACATTGAGACAATAAATTATTCTTGGGACATAGGTGGATGGAGTAATAAGAACCTATTCAAGATGAGTGTTATTGCTACTTGGGATGGCACTAATGGAACCTTATTTACTAATGAAAATATAGATTTAGATGGTGTAGAAGTATTACCATTAAATGCATCATATGTAGGAAATCATATAACAGAACATATAGAAAAAGGAGGTAAGATTTTGGGACATAACATAATTGGATTCGACTTACCTGTAATTAGAGATTCGTTAGACTGCTGGGCTGCTGGTGATATTATGTCTAAGAGTGATGATGCAATTATAGATACTAAGAACCTAGTTTCAAAAGCATCTAAAAGTGTATCCCATAGGATAGTTACTTCACTTGATGTTCTTAGTAAATGCACGTTGAAGGAAGGTAAGTCCATGCAAAGTATAGATGCACCTGAGCAATGGGCTTTGGGTAATTACAATGAAGTAGCAGACTACTGTCTCAAAGACGCACAACTCACATACGAGTTATATGAATATGGAACCAGAAATGGTATAGTAAAATCACTTTCCCTAGATACGGGAAAAGAGATAGAGATTGAGGTGAACTGGATATGACAGAAGATAAAGGAAAAACAAACAATGCACAAGTGATGAATATACGAGCAGCCAAGGCTATAGTTGAGACTGTTCGGACTACACTGGGACCTATGGGAATGGACAAGATGATGGTTGATGGCGCTGGTAATGTAATAGTGACCAATGATGGTGCTACTATTCTGAGAGAACTGGATGTAGCACACCCCGGTGGTAAGATGATGATTGAGATATCAAAGACACAGGAGACTATCTGTTACGATGGAACCACAACAACTGTGGTATTAGCAGGTCAATTATTATCCAACAGCGAGATGCTATTTGAGAAGGGGCTACACCCTAATGTGATATGCAGGGGATATCGTGAGGCAGCACAGATGGCTATTGACTACCTACATAGAGAGGTATCAATTAACATTGGAAATGAAGTTCTACACGATGTAGCCAAGACAGCAATTACTGGTAAGACCGTAGAGGCGGCTACTGATATCGTCAGCACACTGTGTGTAGATGCAGTCATGGCTGCTGGAGATGTGGACAAGGTTAGAGTTGTGAGTCTACCCGGTGGTAGCATAGAGGAGTCTTACCTATTCAATGGGGTTATCGTATCGAAGGACTTCGTTTTAGATTATGACTTAGATGAGGAGACTCACGTCCTTCTTTTGAACACTGGACTAGAAGAGGAGAAGGGGAAGGATAACGTGCAGGTTCAACTGAATGCCGCCGACTATTCTCAGTTCCAGAAATCTGGAAGAGACAACTTACTAGAATGTGCACAACATATTGTAATGAAGATGCAAGGTAAAGGTGTGGTGTTTGTTAGAGATGGAGTGCACGACCACGTGTGTGCTTATTTGAGAAAGAATGGGATAGGTGTAGTCAGAAGGGTGCCACAAAGTGTGATGAAGGCTTTGAATGGTTGTCTTAACATTAGTATTGCTCAAACACCAGAGGAGTTGGAAGACTCTGCTTTCGTAAAAATATCTAGACAGAAACACAATGATGTTCAATACATATTTGTATCGGCCCACGATGATAGTGACCAATCTACTCTAGTCTTGAGAGGGGCTACACAATCCACATTAGATGAGGTGGAGAGAGGTTTCGATGACGCTCTTGGTGTTGTTAGTCTAGTGAAAGATGACCAGAGGGTAGTGTGTGGAGGGGGTTCCTCGTTTGTGGCCATGGCTTCGTATCTGAGGAATCATGGTGCTAGTGTGGGTGGAAGACCACAGATGGCAATAGAGGCCTTTGCTGACGCTCTAGAGGTTATTCCTGCCACCATAGCAGAGAACGCAGGTCATGACCCACTAGATGTTGTCCTAGCAATGAGACACGAAATACAGAATGGTAACTTAAACTACGGTCCTAATGTAACAGACGGTGGTATTACAAATATGAAAGAGTCTGGTATATTTGAGCCTACCAAACTAATCAAACAAGCAGTGCTAAGTGCTACTGAGGTTACTACAGCCCTTCTAAGGATAGATGATATCATAGGAAGGAGTCCTGCTGAATAATGGGAAGACTTCTAGACAAACTAAACGTCTCTTGTCGTGCTTGTAATCACAAGCATATACCTAGAAGGCTAAATGCTAGGTATCAAGACTCTGAAAAGAAGAGAATCAATCTTTGGCAATGTAAGCAATGTGGCCACTTTTGGCAGGACTCAGTATACAAGAAGCCGAAACCATAAACTACCCCCGGTGCAGAATCTACACCACTATGCTGCGGAGATGGTTAGCCCGTAAACTCATGAGTGTAATGGGTAACGTATACGTATGGTTAGACAAACGTGTGAAATACACAGATGAAGAGGTCAGTAAAGTCCTAGGTGTGGACATTGATGAAGACCTCAGAACCAGTTCTAGATACGAACTATGTCAATTGATTGAGGCGGAGTTTCAAATCCCGAAAGATTCCTTCTGGTATCTCCATAGCACGCAGAAGATTAGGTTCGCGGCACAGCAGATTCGTGAGATGAAGAAACCTAGTAAGATGGAAATGGGGTACTAAGATGTGTAGTAGACTCAACTGTAATTTATGGTCTGCTAGTGTGGATTCACTTTGCTTCTATCATACACTATGGGGCGAAGAGAGGTGAAAAAATCTTCAGCGATTTCAATCTATGAAGTCAGTCCTAGAGATGGTTTGCAGAGTTTATCCAAAGTAGTGCCACTACGTAAGAAAGTAAAATTAGTAAGGAAACTAAAGAGGGCTGGACTGGATAAGATAGAAGTTGGTAGTCTAGTGCACCCCTCTATTCTACCAATGAGAGATAGCGATAAATTATACAAGAAGACTGGTGGTGACTTACTAGTAATGAATAAGAAAGGATTTGAAAGAGCAAAGAATCTAGGTGTGAAACACATAAATGTGGTAATCAGTCCGTGTGAAAAGTTTATTGAGAAAAATCAAAAAACAACATATACAGATGCAATAAGAACATATGAAAATATATCGAAAGAAATACCAATAAATAGACTATACATTAGTTGTTGCTTTAGCGAAGATACATCAGAAGAGTCAGTGTTAGAGTGTGTAGAATGGGGTAAAAATATAGCAAAAACAGTCATTTTGTGTGATACAGATAGTACTGCAACCAAAGAAAGTGTACATTCTCTATGTTCTAAAGCATTACAGATAACCCCTAATTTAGGTATACATTTACATATGTCTAATTGTACTATTGATTGTGTCAAGAGTGCTTATGATGCAGGCATTAGAAAGTATGATTCATCCATAGGAGGATTAGGTGGGTGTTTCTCTGTGAAAGATGCCAAAGGAAATATACCAACCGAGATACTAGTAATGTGGGCGTTGTGTAATAGTGTACCTATCACACAGGATATTAGAATGGACAAATTATTCGGTATTAGTAAATATGCTGTAAAATTAGAATACACAAACACAGAGAGATTTAGTAAATGGGTCGGTAAGAAAATTGGAATGTTGGTTTAATCCGGCCATTCCCATCCACCTATATCAGTTACTACAGAACCATATTTATCTTGTATTCTAGTGATATAATCATCAATGGACTCTTCATGGGTTAGCCAAGTATCGAACCAACCCACGTCATACTGATTTCCCTCTGGAGGAGTCCATGTGTCAATGTCATCATGTATTAGAGTGAATCTATCATCCTTAGCGCAGTGTTCCCAGACTAAGTCTATCACATCCTGCTCCTTCTCTACTATGGTAACACTCGTTACATCGTCTGACTCAAGAAGCGGGATGTGAATCATACCTATCCCAAGACCAGCGAGTAGTATGTCACCTGACATACGTGACATTAACCAATCATGCTCGTTATATTCCTGCTCGGTGTCTTGCATTATGTTGAGCCAAGAAACGGCACCGAACCTACGGAATAAAATGGTGTAAGTACCATCTGGTATGTTACGGTAGTTAGCATAGTTCAACCAAGACGCTTCCCCATCTATAGTGTCATAATGTTCTATCTTGAATAATCCACTCTCCCCCTTGGGGATTCCTGTTACTTCCCATCTCATATCTATCACACCGTTATTGTTACATTGACGGATACCGCCGCCGTAGTACCAGTAGCATTAGTGGCCTCTGCATCAACACGGAACCCCACCCCATCACCAGTTGTGTTGAGTAGTAAATATCCTCTACCACCAGAGTTATGGGTTACTCTAAGCACTTCTTGTATATGAGAAACTGTACAATTCTGACTAGTAGATGGAGTACCTGAAAGTCCTACACTTGATACTGCCCCCTGTGTATCTTGTACGATATTTGGATTTCTCATGTCCCAAGAGAAACTTGTTGCTCCAGTCGCTCTAATGTAACCATAAGCGACGAAGTCTATCACACCACCATTTGCTAATAAAGCGTTATTGTAAGAAGGGGAGTAGTTCAGTACTACATCACCAAGATTGCTACTAAAAGTTGAACCATTGTTAGAGGCTACTACACCGGGACCTGAAATACAATCAACAATCACTGCATTATCATAATTGCCTGATGATGTTGTGGCTATGCTGACCCCTGTTGGGGCGCTCCCTGCACTATTCGTAGTCGCATTGGCGATAGATGACTCTGCCCCATCACCACCGGGGCTGGTGTATGCCTTCACCTTGTAGTAGTAAGTGGTGGATGCTGAAAGTCCGGTGTTGCTGTAAGAGGTAGTCCCGCTGACTGTGGTAATTTGGGAGTATGTCCCCCCAGAAGATGTAGCGCGTAAAATCTTGAATCCAGTTTCAGTCCCTGTAGGGTTGTTCCATGATAGATTGATTTGTGAAGTTGATACAGCAGAAGCAGAGAGACCAGTCACTTGTCCCGGCAAGGTGAAACTGTTAGCCTCACTTGAGTAAGAACCATCACCATCACCGTTGGTTGCTCTCACCTTGTAGTAGTATCTAGTCCCTACACTTCTGCCCGTATCGTTGTGGGAATTAGATGATGGAGTTGCTATCTGTGAGAAACCACTACCAGAACTGACTGACCTTTCTACCTTGTAACTAGTGGCATTTGTAGTAGCACTCCAACTAAGATTCAACTGAGTGGTTGATGCTGCTGCTACCGCTAAACCCGTTACCTGACCCGGTGGTCCAGTAGTCGTGGTGGCAGTAGCCTCTGATGAAAGAGCACCGTCTCCGCCCGGACTAGTGTATCCCTTCACCTTGTAGTAGTAAGCCGTAGAAGTGGATAAACCAGTATTGTTGTAGTTTGTAGAAGCAGAAGTAGCAATTTGTGAGAAACTACCACCTGAAGAACTAGCACGCATAATCTTGTAGCCTGTCTCTGTTCCGGTTGGGTTGCTCCATGTGAGATTGATTTGAGAGGCAGAGACAGCAGAGGCAGTTAGTCCTGTAACTTGGTTAGGTAAAGTGAAAGAGGTAGCCTCACTTGAGTAAGAACCATCACCATTACCGTTAGTGGCTCGAACCTTGTAGTAGTAGGCTGTTCCTGCGCTTCTTCCGGTATCATTGTAAGAATTGCTTGAGGGTGTGGAGATTTGAGAGAAGGAGCCACCAGAAGAAGTGGCCCTCTCAACCTTGTAACTGTTAGCATTAGCAGTGGAGTCCCAAGTTAGATTCAACTGAGTGGTTGATGCTGCTGCTACTGCTAAACCCGTTACCTGACCGGGTGGGTTGGTGCCCGCATTTTCATCCTCTAATTGCTGACAACAACCATAGAATCCGGGGACAAAAGGCATCTCAATCATCCTATATGTGCTACGTTTCCATCAGATACGGCAACGTAAGTACGTGATGACTGATTGGCCAACACACCATGACCAGCAATGACTGCTGTATTGCTATTCAAATTGATAGTTAAGTTACCACCGCTGTCATTGACGACTACGAACTGCACTCCCTTCTCTATACTGGCTGGCAGAGTCACAGCACCACCTGTGGCATATACAACAGCGCCTGATTGAGCATTGGTTAGTGTAGTTGTTCCACTTGATACAGTAACGATGTTGGCCTTGTTTCCTACTGCGGATACTCTGACCATAGTCAGCATTGTTCCGTCAGTTTGTACCGTCACAGTGTTAGAACTGTCATCAGCGTCATTCTGTTTGACTCCGAGTTTGATGGAATCACCAGCCCCTAGTACAAGAGCACCAGCGAAGTTCAACTGTATATCGTAATCATATATGCCCCCACCACTACTACCACGAGAATATGAAGTGGCTCTTGTGTAATCCCTCTCCACCCAAGCGCCACCTGATGGTCTATGGTGAATGGCCGCTTCCGCTACGAATCGGTTATCATCTCCGTTATCTGTCCTAACGGCGTAGAATATCATGTATGTCCCTGCTTCTGACACGGTGACTTCCTCAGAACTGCTGGATGTGCTATGAGTGTAAATGGAATCTTTAGTCTGCTCGTTCTTGAAACAGATGAACTGATAAGATGTATTATTGATGTTATATGCAGAACCAGCATCATTAGTGTGGTTGGAAATCCCGGTGTTCGCCTCCATGATAAGGAAATCCGCAGTCCCAGTACCACCACCGCTGAAGTTGCTGCTGATACCAATCTCCACCGTACCGGGGCCATTCCCTGAGCCTGCTGATGTGGTTATGTCTATCTCGTTGGTCGTTCCTGTGACTGCGAAATTATTGTCTAGTATACTC
>ENA-OREN01000424-OREN01000424.1-marine-metagenome-genome-assembly--contig:-NODE-424-length-62736-cov-5.039244_pt1 | contig 62736 bp, 61 predicted proteins | sample MGYA00248624_ERZ508555 | MGnify/ENA primary metagenome ERZ508555 (study PRJEB26222, sample SAMN06267773) | marine metagenome | isolation source: Saanich Inlet, British Columbia, Canada | place...
TTCTAGTATACCCCTCTGTATCCCCTCTGTTTCATTGGGTGTAGCAAGGGTACCGACGCGTGGACTGTATGTATAGAGGGTGTCGCGAGGAGGGTGTTGGGCCAAACATTAAGTCGAGGTTTTGCTAGGTTTGAAAGGTATGAGTGATTCAAGGCAAGACAGAGATTTTTCCTCTGGTTACATGGAATCAGAAAATAAGAAAAAGGCACCGAAGTCGAGCAAACGATTTCATCGAAGTGTTTACGGAAAAGAATCTGGGCAATATGTGGGAGAGCAAGGCCTTTTCTCCGCTCTTATTTTTCTGGCAGCCGGTCTTTCTTTACTTGGTTTCGTTATTTTTGGATTTTTTTCAGTAAATGTAACTGGCGACGCTTGGGTAATTTTGGCAACAGGAGTAATTTTCAGCCTCCCTTGCAATTTATTAGGAGTAGTCGGCCTCTTAGCTTATTTTACTGGAATTGGCCCCGAAAAAGGTTTTGGGTCGGATGGTGCATTAGAAGAACAGGAACATCAAGGCCATTGAATAACGGTGAAGGAACACTTCTACCGATCAATCAATTCGGATAGGCCGGAAGGGGTTATCCGAAACCCCTTTGCATTTTATTTCCCGATACAAAGGGGATTCAGTGGGTCGATACAGACGCTCCCCTCTGATTGATTAATGCCTAAACAAAGGGTTCAGAGGATGTTGAATTGGTTCTTGGTTGATTCAATCTTGGGATTTCCAGTAGAATAATCCTGCAAATAATGTATTGCCAACAAGCGGTATTGCATTTTGAGCGACTGTAAATTTGCCAGACACCACTTCGTAGATTGCGATGGCCAACCATGCGCACATGAAGGCCGCCATGAATTTACCAACATCCGAAAGGTTCTCTCCCGCCCAATCTGGCATCTTCCATGTCATTATTCCTATTATCATCATCGTTGCACCTGTCCAGATTCCCATGCTTACAAGGTCTTCTGTGACAGTCATTCCGACTTCTTCAAACATCATCTCTCCCATGAGAAGCATCATTGCTCCGCTTAGAAAATTCATTACAGCATTCGCTTTGAATACATTTTTCAGGCTTAATTTGGATTCATTATTTGTTTCCATTAGAATCTTTTTTTCAAGAATAGTAATTAATGTTGTTGCCTACAATTGTTATTTTGATTGGTGTTTCAGCACCATCAAAATATTTCGATTATTATTGTTCGTAGGGTTATCCAGTTCCATCCAACAGGAAGAAGTCGGAATGGCTGAGGAAATATGGTCCAGAGCGTTTTGATAAAGAACCTAGAGAATTCAAACGAAAATTGGGAGTTTTCAATCGGCGTTTCATGAAAATCCATAATTGGATTGGATTTGGTACTGCTGTTGTTGGAACGATTCATGGAATTGTCCTCGAATGGCATTGGACATTGTGGGCAGGGATGGCGGCTCTTTGGATTCTAGTTTTCAGCGGCTCAATGATGCAATGGCGTTGGCCTCCAAAAGAAGTGCGCAAAGGCGCTCGTCTACTTCATTTACAGCGAACGTTGTCAGTGGTTGCAATCGCTCTCCTTTTGATTGGACACGGAATCGTGGATTGATATTCAGTGATTACTTCATTGAAAGTTGCATGGGCCCCCTTGCAACATCCGTCAGTTGGATGGGTAGCGACGAACACGGCCCACTGAGAACCCTTGTGAATGTCTATTTCATGCATAAGGGCGTTTAGCACAACCCCTCGTGAACATATGCTATTCGCTTATCCACATCACTAAATTTTGTTGCACACACAAGTATACAAGTTGGCCACATTGACTTTTATGTTTCAACAAGATTAGAGTGATCATTGTATGCTTAGATATTTTATTGCCCCTGGTTGGTTATTGTTTTTGTCAGTCAATGAACGATATACTATGAGCTTGTATTCATTTCCATCACCATTACAAGCATTCGTATCTGTGCAGATATCAGTGCCGTTTTCCCAGAAGAGCAGTTCTTCACCAAGTTCCAAGAGATTGTCACCGTTTCCTAAAGTTTCTTCAATTGAACAACCATTTCCAGACGAAACACCAGGATTAGAACAAACAAATTCATTGATAACGTTTCCATTGGAATCTTCTTCAGTAATTGTAAAGATGATTTCGTTCCAATCCAATTCCATTCCCCTTACTAATGACAAATTGATTGAGAACAAGTTATCATTTGTATTGGGTGTGACAACATCAGCATGGTCAACCGTGTTGTTGAATTGGAACATTGCCAATACTCCTGCGGCGCTATCATCATCTTCTGCGATTTGGTCGAGACCAAGAATGGGTTCTGTACACCAAGATGGGGCGGAAGACAGTTCTGAATTGTAAGTCGCCATCCATTCATTGTTCCAAGCAATGTAGGCAGGATCGGCCGATAGCGCATCCCAATCAGGGTAAATGTATTCGCCGGCATCATCATAAGAGTTTAACGAAAGGTTGTACGTAGAAGATGGTATGAACGTAGGCATCTGTACGGTAACTGTACATTGCTCATCTTGACCACCCCATAAGTCTCCTTGTAACCACATGACTCGATTGGAAACGGTCATGTTATGGCACCATGTATCTGACGCGTCTTCAAAACATAACTCTCCATTTTGATGTGTAACTTGGGATAATGAGTAACTTGTTCTAAGATTATTCACACAAAAAAGGCCTTCCCAAGTACCGTTCCAGTCATCGTCATGTTGTGTGGAAGTACAATTATTCTCATTTTGAGCAATGTAGATTCTTGAGAAGTTTTCAATTGGGCTGATTCTCCAACCATAGACGGTTGAGTTATCCAAAAATCCAATATATTGCGAACCTAAAGTGTTTGAGTCATCGTTTTGGGGTTGCATCATCCACCAAAGCTCGCTGTAAACAGGTTGCGTACACCAAGACGGGGCATTTGCCGATTCCTGAGAATAAGTATTCATTCGTTCAGCGTCCCAATCAATATATTGCTGGTCCTCCATCAAATTAAGAATACTTTCATTCCATGTGTTTGATGTCGCATTCATAGCGTTGTTACCAAGAACAATAGGGCCTGGAAGAGTCAACCGTTCACTTTGTATGTAAATACCACAATGGCCTGGGGATGCTCCGCTAGCCATGCCATCTGAACTCATGACTGATGACCCATATGCATCAAACCACATGACTCTGCCAGAAACTTTGATTGGAAAACAATACTCTTGGGCGAGTCCCTTGAAGAAACAGACTTCTTCTGTAGTTAGATTATACACATTTTGAAGATTGGGATGTGCTGCTTCTTCGAAGGAATACGGACTAAAACAAATGCTCGTAATTGAATCCCAATGGACAATAACATCAGCGTCTGTATTAGCATTCGATTGTGCTATCATTGCATCACAAGCAGCCTCTGTGATGATCCAGATTTTCTCCAATGTCGTCCCATTGAATCTAAAACCGTCAACGGAGCTATTGTCAGTAAAACCAACAAAGCCAGTAGGATTCGGATCTGTAGGATTTTCTTCAATGTCAACAATATTTTCTCCAAGACAACCAGAAAAATACGATAAAAATAAAACTAGCGTAAGGGCAACAGACTTAGTGCGCATGTATATCTGCACCTGAAAGAAACTTAAGAGTATGTCGGGAATCGGGAGGATTTACCAAGTAATTGCAAGGGGTCCCCTTGTGTATACATACAGCCACATGGGTACCGTTCCGACACCCGTTAGTTGCATGGGTATTGGATGGGTTCAAGCCCAATCATGGACTACATTTTCCACCCATAATTTCAATGCTCATGCAAGCGAGGCAAAGGTATGTGGGATGTTATTACCGTAATTCTACTCTTCCTGCTGTTATCCTTCGGAGTTTGGCGTTCCTTCACCTCAGGTGTATTGAGAGGAGCGATTGAGTTCACAAAACTCGCAGCGAAAATGGAAAACGACATGTTTGACGGTGAAACTAAAACATTCGTTCTCGAAAGAAACGGTAAAGAAAAAGCCGTTAAAATCAAAACGATTAACAATGCATGGAACTCTATTGTCTCACCACGAACGTCCTCCGGCAGCCTTTATTTTGGCCTAAAGCGAGAAAACGGTCTTCATCTTGATTTTTCGGCATGGAGCGACGGGGAAGATGATTTCATGACATTAATTGAGAAGGATGGAAATAAAGTCATTAAGGAATCCGAATATAATCTTGAAAAAAAGGGGCTAGCGCCTGCCATTTACGCATTGGTAGATCTCATAGAACGAATGAGTTCTACTTCCACAGTTTGGGATGAGGTTTCTTAGGACAGGGAATGAATTTCAAACCATAAACCGAGGGCCCCCTTAGATTGAATGGGCGAACAAAGGGTCGGTTGGATGCCCCTTGTTGGAAGCACCAACTAACCAACTCGTGTATATTGGAAGGGGTCAACTGAAACCCCTTCCAACTGAATATGGTAGTTTGATGGGCTTTGCGTGGGTCGGTTTTCTCGCTACCGTTCCGACTGGCCCACTGCTAACCCTTGCAAACACTCACTTTGAACACATGGGTTTGAGCATAGACCCTTGTGTATCTCCTTCTTCGTGACGACTATATCATTCACAAAACCGTGACGGGTCTGATTAATCTTAGTCATGATTAATTACTAAGGGGGCTTTGATTGCTATATGCGTCTAATGGCTTTATTCATAATTACAACCTTACTCTTGGTTCCATTATCAGGGTGCATTGGAGATGATTCTACAGATGGTGTCAACGGTCAAGACGGGGTTGATGGTACACCGGGAATACCTGGCCAGGATGGTCAAAATGGGACCACTGGTGAACAGGGACCTCCTGGTATGGAAGGCGAAACCGGCCCTGCTGGTATGGAAGGCGAAACCGGCCCTGCAGGTACTGACGGTCTGGATGGAGTTAGTACACTAATCAACACGTTTACCGAGCCACCATCTGAAAACTGCCTCGGTGGCGGTACGAAGATAGAGGTGGGAACTGATACAGATGGAGATGGCCAGTTAAGCCCTGATGAGGTGGTTCAAAGCCAGTACATTTGCAATGGTGGATATTCAAACACAACAATGCTAACTTCCATTAGTTTACCATCAGATCACTTGGAATGTGACTCTGGTAGCAAGGTGATTTCGATAGGTTTGGATAACGGTCAGGAAGGGGGAAACAGTGCGAACGGGATTCTAGAACCAGGGGAAATCGAATCCACTACAACCATCTGTAATAAACGAGCATTAAGGATGATAAAAGATATTAATCCAGATGATACCGTTCCCGAATTTTATACTATTCCTGATTGGGAGCCGGCTGGATTAGGATCGGAACTTTTCTTCTTGTCTTCTGATGGCACCCATGGTGGTGAGTTGTGGAAAACAGATGGAACTCCTGAGGGGACAATGATGGTGAAGGACATCAATCCAGGCACTTCGAGTAGTTATCTGAATGAAATGACTGTTTTGGGAGATGAGGTTTACTTCTGGGCGAGTGATGGAGCAGTGGCATTTGGTGGACTCGTGGAAGAATTATGGAAGACAGATGGAACTCCTGAGGGGACAATTAAGGTGAGAGATTCATTTTCAAATGCGATTCGTAAAGGAACATGCAATTCGGAGGAATTGAGTGTTTGGAATGGTTCAATTTACTTTTCTGGATGGAATTCAACTGAACAATATATCGGGTGCGAGTTGTGGAAGACCGATGGTTCTACTGAAGGGACAATGATACTGAAGTCCGAGGGCGTAGATTTTGACCCTTCCGCCTTCATAGAAGTAAATGGCTCTTTAATCTTCAGTGAGGGACGCACACTTTGGAAGAGCGATGGTACTGAAAACGGAACACAAGCGATTTATGGTAATTTTTCGTACATAACGTTACAACTTGAAGCAGTCTACAAAGGGGAAGCTTATTTCGCAGCCGAACAACAATGGTCCGGTACAGGAGTTGAACTTTGGAAGACTGACGGAACTACCAACGGGACGGTGCTCGTCAAAGAGTTGAATCCAGGGACCTCAGCGTCAGGGAACAGTTATCCGAACCTTTTTACAGTTTACAATGGCGATTTATACTTCAGTGCCACTGATGGATGGGACTGGAGAGATCATGGAGATACACTTTGGAAGAGCGATGGTACTGAAAACGGAACGGTCAAGTTCTTTGAAGAAGAATGGGATTGGAATTGGGAAGAACGTAGTCCCAGAGATTTGGTAGTCATTAATAATTTGCTTTATCTCACCATGGTAGATGAAGGCGGTTACATGCGAGGACTCTATGTGACAAACGGAACTACAAATGGAACAGTATTGCTCATGGAAGACGTCGATTATATCGCTTCGCGGATATGGAATGATCCAGCACGGTTCGATACCCCCTTTGGCGATTCGGAACTCACATATTTTATCGTACGAACGGAAGGATATGGATTAGAACTCTGGTCGACAAATGGAACAGCTTCAGGCACCTCTGTGTACTTTGATGCCAATTACGGCCTCGGCGATGGGGTCCAAATGGGTTTCTCATTCAATAACCAAATCTACCTCATAGCATACGACGGTGAGCACGGCCTCGAGTATTGGACAGAAATAACCTACACAGAGGTTTACTACACATAGTGTAGAATGTTACGTTTGATTCAGCCCACCCCGACCCCTTGTGGCTTATTCAGTTCCTGCACAACGGTGTTTGCATGGGTGGAATCGAAGGTAAGTGTACGAAGAACCTTGGTGTATGCATAGGCCTACGAGGGTAGCCTCTGCCAAGCATCTTGTGATTTCGTTCAGTTCATCGAACTCAAATCTAAAATCAACGATTCTTTCGCATGAAAATTTATTTCTAAATTTAATACTCACCATGTCAATAAATTAATTCTAGAACCTATGTCTTCGGCAATACATGGCCAAGGTCAATATTGGAGATAAGTTAAGTTTGATTCATGAATTATGGACACCAAAGGTCATCGCTGAAATGAACGATTATCAATTCAAATTGGTCAAACTTCAAGGTGAATTTGTTTGGCACAATCATGTTGATACCGATGAAGTATTCATCGTAGTCAAAGGTTCAATGTGCATTGAAATGGAGCATGAAACCGTTACGCTGAGTGAAGGTGAGATGTATGTTGTTCCAAAAGGCGTCATGCACAAACCGTATGCTACTGATGAATGTCATGTAATGCTGGTTGAGCCACAGGGTATCGTAAACACCGGCGAGCAAGAAGGCGATTTGACAGCTGAAAACGATGTTTGGGTGTGAGGCTATGACCGGGTCGCTGATCGATGAAGACATTCGAGTGGCTCAAACTTTACCCTCGAGGTTCTACACCGAGGTACATGAATTTGAGCGCCTAAAAAGCGTCTTTTCTGGTTGGCAATTTGCAGCACACCAATCAGAATTACAAGCACATACCATTCAACCGCTTGAACATATTGAGGCCATCAATGGTGAATCAATGGCTCTAATTCGAAGTGAAGAGACTCAATGTTTTTCCAATGTCTGTACTCATCGAGGTATGCGTTTGGCGCTTGAAGCCTGCACGAAGAATATTTTGCAATGCCGCTATCATGGACGGACCTTCAATCTCGATGGAACCTTACGCCATATGCCAGAGTTTGAGCAAGCCATTGGCTTTCCAAGTGATACTGACAACCTAAACCAATTCCCGCTTAAACAGTGGATGGGGATGTATTTTGCCGCTCAAGAGGCCGTTCCCGATTTGCCGTGGGCCATGCTTGAAGAGCGCTTGGGATTCCTCACGCCAGAATCGTTCAACCACGACGCGGGGAGAGACCGCGACCACACCGTAGACGCCAACTGGCTGCTTTACGTGGATAATTATCTCGAAGGTTTTCACATTCCTTACGTTCACCCTGAACTCAATCAAGCCCTCGATTATTCGGGTTATGTAACAGAAACATTTGATGGTGGAGTGTTGCAAATCGGTAAGGCAGTGAAAGGTGATGTAAAGTTCGATTTGCCCCAAGGGCATCCTGATGATGGACAAGATATTGCAGCGTATTACCTGTGGTTATTCCCAAATATGATGTTCAATTTCTATCCTTGGGGATTATCGGTCAATGTCGTGATTCCAGTCTCTCACAAGCAATGCCGAGTTCTCTATCGCGGTTATGTCAGCGATGCAGAAATGGCGAATCAGGGTGCGGGTTCAGTGCTTGATACCGTCGAGCATCAAGACCAATGGGTGATTGAAGAAGTACAGAAGGGCATGGCATCGAGAGCCTATGACCGTGGGAGGTACTCACCGACACGAGAGCAGGGTGTGCATCATTTCCACAGAATGCTAAGTCAACAATTCAATTGAGTCAAGCGACCGTTGGGTCCATGTGGAAGTGAGTCATTCCGAAGTTCTGGTAAATCTCAGGCATTTCACCGTTCTTTGAATAGAGGTAGAGGGCTGTGACTGCTACTTGTTCGGCTGCATTAGTCCATGCCAATGCAATAGAAATCCCGATAGCACCAATTCCTAATCCGATGAACCACATTGGGCCGAGTGCAACCATCATTACAAATGTGACAATTGCGATTAGGATGACAAAAAATCCTCCAATCATACCAATTCCAAGACCAGAGGTGATGTTTTCTCCCCAGGATTTGAAAAACATATTCTTACTTGATTTGAGGCTATCTCCGATACTTTGGTTTTCGATAATCATGTGTGGAATCATGAAGAACGTCATCATCCACCAAACTGCTGCTCCAATTGCAGAGAGAATCATAGCAACGACTGCAGCTCCTCCTTTTTGCTCTCTTGCTGCTTGATTGATTAATTTCAATAGCAAACCGACTGTTCCGGCTATAATTCCCCAGAGAATGATGATATGAATTTTGCTCATTGCAGCAGACACGCCGTCCATGAAACTCGGGTCGCCACCTGTAAGTCGGATATGTGAATTCGCAACTATGGCACTGTTCCAAAAGGTAACAACAATTGAAAGAAACATGTATCCAAAAAAGGTGAAAGCCATGAAAGCCCCAGTCATTTGACCTTCAGAATCGACTGCCCAACCCTGTTCAAGGTATTGTGGCATGCCCATTAAAAGCATGGTTAAAAGACTCAAAGTGCCACAAATAAACATGTAAACAATCAGTTCAGGGTCTTTCTTGACTACTGACATACTTAATTTGCTCATTTTCCATCCGCGGCTTATTGTTGCAAAGAATCCCATAACTAATGGAGGGGCAGAGGGAGTACATTTGGCTGTCGGTAATCGTAGACTCTTATTGCGAGAATATTCACCAATATTCGACACGCGGTTTTTTGAGTCTTAGATTGGTGCTTTGATAATGGAACATATCTGCTAACAGTGTTTGGAATTCCAAATAACAAGGGTGCTTGTGTAGACCGAGTGTTTTAGATTCGTTGGAAAGTCGGATTAAGATGAACTTTGGCCGATTACCATGAGAAAAGAGCCACTCATGAACCACTTGAATGTAAGCAATACGAAGCGATTCGCAAAATGCTTCACCGACTGCTTGGGATTCTAGTGAAAGCAAGGATGGCCAATCATCAGGCACCCAATTGTCATTGAAGTGATTCCATGAAGGCTTGAAAACCGATTCTGCATATGAACGTTGAATTGGACGTAATTTCGTTTCTAATTCTGCAATAACATTCTTTTTGTTAAAGGCTTCAGAAAGTTTCTCGACATATTCCGGATATGTTGGAGGGTCGATCACAACTGAAAATCGCGCTTTACTTGACCCCAAATTAGGATATATATCCCATTCGCGTGTTGGGTTGTCATTGAAATCATATTCATTTCTCTCCCATTTTTCGTCATCCAATTCAGGGGGCGGAGGAGGTGGAAGTTCCTCTGGGTAAATGATCACTTTTGCACCAGAGTTGGAAAGTGTATCCAAGAGTGTGTCAGAGATATTTTCACCTCGAACGATGATTCGCCGGTTTTCAATAGGAACATCTGAACTGCGGATTTGAGAAAGGAAGGAAAAGAGGTTGTCAATTTTCATACTGGCGATGAGTGAAACATCGTCTGCAGAAAGAGCCCATGAATCAATTGGAATCCCTGGTGTGTCTGAAAACAACGGGGTGGAACGCATCGAGACCCAGTTTTCATAGGCTTGGATATTCTCAATTTGCTCATCGCCTCTAATCCGAAGCAAGTCGTTTTGCCATTGTGAAAGTTGTTCGGGGTTAGTGTCTTCAATGGTTAGGTCCCCATAGGTATAGCCGGTATAAGTAGGGGCAGGAGGAGCGATTTCAGTTGTGATTTCAAGGTCCCCTTCTTGTCGTGATTCGAGGTATTCTTGTTGCCTTCTTTGTCGACTTGCCATACGGGCAATTGGATTCAGAGATTCTTCTAGTGCACCGCCAACTTCTTCTATCGCTTGTTCGACATCATCTCCGGCTTCAACGATATTGACGAATGAACCACCGCTTGCGCCACTAACCTGACGAAATACATTGACTGAAGAATCAGGCAATCCAAGGCCGATGATGTGGAATTCAACATCAATACCAATCATTTTGATTGCCTCAATACATGGTTGAAATCCGTGCACTCCATTGAAAGGCGGAGGGGAACTCATATCCATTCCATCACTAATCAAGAAAAACAACCAATCAACACTATCCTGTCCGAGTTCTTCTGCTTCTTCAACTAAAAATTTCCAAAGATAGGTTCCCCCATTGGCCTTTGGAAACCTAATTTTCAACAAATCTTCTTGACTACGAAATTCAAGAGGGGCAAGGACTCTGGAACGCCCTCTGCTGTTAATTGTTGAAACTTTGGTTTGGCGGTCTTTGAAAGTAGGAATAAGATTTTCCCACATTGCTTTGGCCACTACATGTTTTTTGACCCTTCCTTTGAGGCCAAGACCTCGCCGGATTTTACTGAAAATTGAGCCGGAGTCACCGGAGAAATCTTCATTCATTTCACCTTGAATTCGTTCATTCATTGAACCAGAGGTATCGACATAAATTGCTATTTTCACCATGCTGAAGCGCCCCCGTATGTAGGTTGAAGACTGTGATATATCATTTAATAGTACTTATCAAGCCCTAATTTGAATTGAAGATAATACCAAAATCTAACAATAGTTAGATAGTCGAACACCTCTTGTATGAATCATGGTGGAGCGGAAACTAAGCCCTGATGGAAAGTCTGAATGGACTGGTTCGGAATGGGTTCCCGTTGGTACAGAAGTTCACCATGCAGCCGGAGCAAATGTCTACACTCAGCAAAAAATCGTTGATAGTGTCATTATGGGGAATCTTACTTCCCAAACGATTGTTCAAAACAGCCCCGAAGATATGGCGAAAGCCATGGTATTGGCGCTTGAACAAATTGGTTTTGTGGGAAATATTCAAACAACTAATCCCTCAAATAATCAGATGTCCAATGTCCAAAATCTCTTGAAAGCAGGGGATGAACTCAATTCTAGAGGCGTGAAAATTCAAGGTTCAACGGATTTAAAACTCGGCAACGCAGCTCGTTTAACCGGACGATATCAAGGGGCCATGGAATATTATCAACGCGCACTCAAGACATTTCGTGCAGAATCAAATCGCAGTGGTGTGGCTGATGCTTTGATCAACATTGGTTATCTTGCCTTGAATCAAGGTGATGTTTCTGAAGCCTATACAAATTTCCGAGATGCACGAGCAATGAAATTAGAATTGGGTGAGAAAAACGGCGAGGCTGATGTTATATTGGCTATGGCAAACCTTGCCCTCAGTGGAAATGAATATGACCAAGCCCAACACCTGTTTTCTCAAGCCCTCGAAATCAAGGAATCACATTCGGATGAAAACGGTGTTGCTATTGCCCTCATCGGTCTTGGAAATATTCTTGAATCAAAAAAAGAATATGCGGCGGCACAACTTCATTACCGGCAAGGCTTAATCATCAAACGAAAGCAAAAGGACTTGGAAGGTGAAGCAATTATTCTCGCCAATCTTTCAACGGTTGCTGAACATCTTGGAAATACGAGTGATGCTCAACGTTTAACCAATGAAAGCGTCGCTATCAAAAGACAAATTGGTGACCGAAGAGGAGAAGCATTTTCTCATATCCAACTTGCATCTCAAGCCAAACAACGAGGTGACTTCGTTGAAGCAGAGCGTTTGTACAAAATGGCATTGAAGATGAAAAAGAAGCTTTCAGATTTACGAGGGCAATCAGACACACTGAATCTATTGGGAGTCTTTTTCGAAGAACAAGACCAATTTGTTGAGGCGGAACGATACTTCAATGAATCTCTCGATATAATGCGGCAACTTGGCGACCGCCAAGGTGAAGGAATCGCTCAATTTAATATTGGAAACACCCTTCTTTATCGAAATCAATTAGAGAATGCTGAAGAGAAATTTGAGTTGAGTTTGCGCCTCGCTAAAACGGTCAGTGACCACGAAGGACATTCAGATGCACTCATTCAACTTGCTGCTATTGCAGAGCAGAAGCAAAATATTCATCTCCGACAAACTTTGTTGACCGAGGCTGCTGCAGTTTTGCGTCAGAACAATCTTCCTGTAACCGGCTGGCTTCAAGATAATGGCTTCTAATGTTGTGAAGTTCTCGTCGTTCTTCTTCAAACATCCACATTACGCATTGAAATCAATACTGCGAACGAATGAGCTGTTAACATCATTGCGAGAGGAATGTGAATCCAGCCAAAATCCCAATTATCCTTCATCAAAAACATTCCAACAAGAACCTGAATAACTGCAATTCCAGCAACTGCGAAAGAATTACCTCGAACGGTTTTGTCGTCAATTTCTGCTTTGATGACTATTACAGGCAGTGCAATTGCAAGTAAGCACAAGAGATAGGCTGTGTGTGCATGCCCGTAATCATATCCTTGAGTTAATCCCCAACCTGCAACACCTTGGAAGAGTGTCAAAGCAAGTACAGTTCCGGCTATAGGGCGGATAGATTTGGTTAAACCATTCATGGAGCGAACGAACCTTTTCTGTTATTTCATTCTACTCCCGCTGAAAATCATCTTAGGCATGTTTGGTTCAGAGAATGTGAAACCGGTCTGTTAGTTGTTGACACACTCATCAAGAAAACAGTGCCCGATTAATATCTTCACGGGTAATCGTACAATACTGACCATATTCGAGGGCGTATTCTTCCAACACTAATCCTTCAGTTGCCACACGATGTAAATGATTCACGTGGTTTCCAAGTGTCGTGAACATTCGGCGTATTTGTCGCTTCTTCCCTTCATCAATGGTCAACAAAGCGCACGAAGGACTTTCTAAGTCGATGATTGCTGGGCGGGTTTGAAACTCTTCTAAGGAGCCGTATTCAACGACAGAGACATTCACGCCGTTCCGAATTGAATCGATTTGAGTATCGGTAATTGGCTGCTCTGTTTCGACCCGATAGGTTTTCTTGATTTTCTTATGGGGGTCGGTTACAGAATGAACTAGTTTCCCATCTGTCGTCACCAATAATAATCCAGTTGTTTCTTCGTCAAGTCTTCCAACTGTGACAAGTGATTCGTAAACAGCAGGCTCGACTGCATTTCGAAATATTTCATAGATTGAAGTTTTATTGAGTTCAAGTTCTTGAGAATTCAGCCGAGAACAAATACAACCAGGAGGCTTGTTTAGAAGAAAATAAACATCACTTGTTGGAAGAAACAATTCCTTTCCACGGTACTTTACAGAGCGTTTTGCAGGATTGAACTCATAGGCGATGTTTTTGATAATCGAATCATTGACGGTGATATCTCCATCCCAAATGGCTTGCTTAACATCGCTTTTTGATGAAAACTCACCACATTTCGAAAGAAACTGATGAAGTCGTAGTTTCAATAAAACACCCTCATCTGCACGTGTATTGAATTTGTTCTTAGCAGTTCCCCTATTATTCATTATACGTTGATACAGAGGGTACCCTCTGAGTCAAAGCCGATAAAGCAATGGGTTCAATACTTATTTTAGAGCATTCTCACAGGCTTCAATGTGGACGACGAATTAATCAATGCTTATCTTGAAACAAATTATGTCGTTTTTGTTAATGAGAGCGAGGTTGTAATTAAAATTGGAGAACAACTTCCAAAAACCCTTATTGATTTATTATCAAATATAGAATCAAAATCTTGGGCATTCATCACTGCATGGAACCCATCTTCACAATTAACAACAGATGAAATTAATCTTCAACAAAATTCTCAACTTTTTGATGAGATGTCAATAAACTATCTCATTTTGGAAGGAATTGGAAAATCCAAAGATGGAAATTGGTCAGAAGCAAGTTATTTTGTTGTAGGAATCTCTCGATCAGAGGCATCAGAAGTCGGGAAAAAATATCGTCAAAATGCAATATTATACGGTGAACCCGAACCAGAATTAATGTTGCTTTATGACCCATAGGCTATGAGCAGAGACTACAGCCTGAATCACTTTTCTTGTGCATATGGTATAGTCATCCGATTACTAATAAATCCTTAGATCTTGATTTACTTTCTTCTTCGTATTACTACGAATAATATGAGGAGAAGGATTACTCCTGCCCCACTTCCTCCATAAACCAAAATTTGGTTATCCATTGAATTTGATAGTACTCCTGACCCGGAGTCATCTTGTGCAGTTTGGTTTTCATAGAATATTATTTTCTGAGTCATTGTTGTTTTCAAACAATTTCCATTTTGGCACCCCAACTCACTTTCAGCAGAAATCTTGATTTCTATTTCCATGGTATGTTTTCCATAGGAATCAATTTTCCAATTTAATCCATCATCAGGGGCACTAACCATTACTCGGAACCTCACTGGTGCATAATAGGGTTCTAATTGTACAGTTCTTATTGGTAAAGAAAAAGAAGTGTCATCAAATTCGTCATCGCCTAATTCGATATTGAAGCTATCAACGCCGTTACCAGTGTTGTACAACCTGTACTCAAGTTGGTAATTAGAGCCTACTTCTAATTCAACAACAGGTGCCATCATCTCTGTACTAAATTCAGCAAACTGTACAATGCTGACGATATTATCTGATGTTGCGTGTGCATTATTCGGGGGAGGGACCCCACTTATTTCTTGAACTGAAGCAGTAACAGACAATGATTTTGCTGATGCTTGCATTCTTGCCTCAGCCCTTACTGCAATCTGGAAGTCTTCTTCACCACCAGCGGCAACAGTAATACTTCCGGGTGCTGCTGTAACTAATCCATCTGATGTGATGGTAATACTAATTTTTTCAACATGTACTGTAGGATTACTTACAGTGCAGGTTGTAAAGCCAGTCAAAGTTGAACCAGGTGAAACATCGATATCTACCGAACCTCCGTTAGGAGGAATGCATTCCAAATCTACGGCAGCTACCGCACTTTGAGCAGTTGAATTATCAACAAAAGGTGATGCAGCGCTTATGATTAATAGAATCAGCACTAGTATCTTGGTACGCATGTAAAACTCTAATAGTTTCTGTTACTTGAGAATAGTGCCGTTATTACTCAAGAACGTGTCCAGATATGAACGGTTTCCTCTCCCCATGCCTCTGTAGATGTATGAGAAAGACCTGCAGAGGAAAGGCGCACAGCATCAATGTTCGAGGCAACTGGTTGTTGATGGGTCGTATTACTGAGAATAAGATAAAACTCATCAACCAATTTTTGGTCAAGGAAAGAAGTAACTGTTGTTGGGCCTCCTTCAACCATAAGACGCTGAATTTCTTGGTCGCCCAATTGATTGAGAAGGGCGGTTAGAGTAGTGAATTTTTCACCCATGACAAGGGTTTCATAGTCATCGTTGAGTAAAGTGGCATCTTCTGGAGTTCGTTGATTAGGGTCGATGATGATTCGGAGAGGTTGTCGTTCGGTTTCAACGCGTCTTACCGTCAATTGTGGATTATCTCGTACAACAGTTTCCACCCCGACAAGCACAGCATCGCATTCTTTGCGGAGTGCATGAACATGGTCAAGACAGATTTCTGAGGTGAAACGTTGCGCTTCTTGGCTTCGGTCATCGACCGAACCATTCGAATCAACAGCTATTTTGACAGTTACCATGGGTCGTCGATGTCTACACCAATGCAAGAAAGGTTGCATCTGGAGTGCTGCCTCAGATTCCAAGAGTCCTTGGCGGACTTCAATTCCTGCCTCTTGGAGAACTTGAATTCCTTTTCCTCGAACGGTTGGGTTCGGGTCATAATGAGCAACAATGACCTCTTTGACCCCTGCCCACATCAATGCCTCAGTACACGGTGGCGTGCGACCGAAATGGTTGCAAGGCTCAAGAGTAACATATGCTGTTGCGCCATTTGATGTGTGACCATTTAATTCGGCATCATGAATGGCCATTTGTTCTGCATGAAGGCCCCCTAAGTGGTCATGCCATCCCTCAGCGATGATTTCACCGTCTTTGACTAAAACACAGCCTACTAGTGGATTTGGAGAGACTCTGCCTCGTCCTTTTTCAGCAGCAGCCAAAGCGCGCGTCATAAATTTCATGTCTTCATCAGACCAATTCATAGAGACCCTCCGATGATGGCGAATCGATGTTCATTCAAGAGGTCTTGCTTTGACCAAGAAAAGCGAAGAGTTCATGTCAAAGGTTCTGGGTGGTTGAGACATGCCCTTAGTGCACTGCATTGTCAACCCAGCCAGTCGTGATTTTACCTGTGGCAAAAATTGGCCTTCAATTGAGAAGAAAATGAAAGATGCTGGCCTTGAAGTAAAATCCTACATTACTGAACGCGTTGGGCATGGTGCTGAAATCTCTAATTCGATTCGCCGACAATGGGAAGAAGCTGGAGACGGTGGTGAAAGCGAAGGGAAGCCACCGGTTGTCGTCGCAGTTGGTGGAGATGGTATCGCTCATGAAGTCGCCAGTGGCCTACGTGGTTCAGAACTTATTCTAGCACAACTCCCTCATGGTTCTGGCAACGATTACGCCATCACACACGGGATTCCTCGTTCTGATATTGATGGAGCGATCAACATCATTGCCCATGGCGTTGACCGTCAATGCGGTGCTTGGCGACTTGAAGGGCATCCTTGCCGTGAAGAAGGAGGATATCCGGCCCCGAAGGCAAATCCTTGGGACGGTGAACCTGAAAATCAAGATACTGTGGTGCGGTGGGTCTTCCTTGAAACGGATGCTGGAATCACTTCTGACATCAGTCGGGCAAAACTGCGTCGAGCAAAGTGGATTCGAGGGCCAAAAAAATACACCTACCTTGGAATAACTTCTATCCCATTTTGGCCTCGGCGAAAAGTCGAGATGATTGTTGATGGTGAAGAGCCTCAACGGTTCAGTATCAGTGTCTTTGCAGCGACCACTGGAGAAACATTCGGCGGTGGATATCGAATTGTTCCAAACATGTATCCAACACGGGAAAATGGAAGTATTGTTGTTGCAGGTTTTCTTAATCGACTCAAAATGCTAATGTTGATGGGGCCAATAAAGAAGGGTAAACATGTTGGAAAATGGGGTATTTACCAAAGAGATGCCAACAAAGTTCAACTTAGACCTATCGATTCTTCAGGGAATGCATCTAATGTACCTGTTGGGCACGATACCTATATTCAAGCGGATGGTGAACCTGTCATTCGATTGCCTGCAACGATTTCTTGGCACCAAAATCAAATCACTGTTCGGGGTGCTGAACAAGTAAAGTGGGATTCAAAAGGAAAAGTCTGAAAAGTCTTCTTCAGGTTCTTCAAAGGCATCCCTAGTTTCTACTTTAGGCTCTGCTTCAGGTAAAACTGATTCTTGTTTTACTCTTGAGGATGTTGCTTTTCGCTTTCGAACTGTTTTCTTCTTAGATGGTGCAGATTTCTTAGTTGGTGCCGCTGAAGTGAAATGCTCTCTTTGTGGCACTGTATCTTGAGGAGAAGTAACTCTTGAACCAGATTCCCTAGGGGGGAATGGTGATTGCCTTTGCGAAGATGGTATAGCAGATGGTTGTTCTGAAATCTCACGGTCCATTTCTTGAGATTCTATTGTTTCTACAACCGAGGAACTACCTCCGCCAAATTCAATTGTAGAACCTGTACTTGGGCCAGAAGAGAGAACGCTATCAAGGTCGAAACCTGCGAGTGCTGGTTCTTCTGCGGTGGATTGCGGTTTGTTTGTTGAGGCATGTTTTCGCCCCTCTTTCTTGCGTTCGGTCGGTGATACTAATCCCGCGGCCTTGGCAGATTTGACATCTTGCTTGACTTGCTTGATTGAATCCATTCCGGCTTTGCCAAGAAGATTTTTCATAGTCGATTTTGCTCCTTGTAGCACAAACATCTTCGAAAGAATAAATGCGCCAAAACCGCCTCCGATTCCAAATGCTAGGAAGAAGAGAAGATAGCCGGTTCGACCAAAGATAGGTACATCGCCATAGACCCATTCGTCGCTTGCTTCACCGTTCGAACTGATGGTTGCCCCTTCCAATTCAATACTTGTAACCAGAACATAGAGACGCTCGTTGTTCTGGGTGCCAATAGCAAGGTTGCAATCTACATCAGCAGTTTGTGAATTGTAATACCCGAGTCCATTTCCACTTGAATTAGTTTGAACCAAGTAACCATTTATGGTGACAGATTGATGCCATTCATCCAAAGCAGTCAATCCATTGTGGATGTTTTCTGAAGTAGGGATGAGGCCGAGAATATACCATTTTGTATCTGAGTCACGGTCAAGTTCATCGAGGTCAACGCTACCTGTTCCTGTTTCAGGATTGAGAGGTGAGTCCCATTTTTTGATGTCAATCCTTGGTCCATCGCCGTCGACGATGTTGTTCGCATCGTCAAGAGGCATGTTTTGAATGGCAACGCTTGTTGCAACCCCGTAATCAAATTCAACCGCTCCGCCGTCTTCCGGATGAGAGGAATAAAATTGACTTGCACCAAGATAACCTGAAAATGAAACGGTGTCTGTATTGTCTTCTCCAAGTTCACCAGAACCGGGGGCACATCCGATTCCCTCAATGTTGGATATTTTGGTATTTTCAGGACCTAATCCACTTGATACGGTTGTCGATTCTTGTGAAAAGTCAACATGTAATTCTCCATTATCGGCGCCCCATGAAGCAGTTGAAGGCCCTAAACATCCTGCGAGAGCCATGCTGAGGACGAGTAAGACGGCAAATCGACCTCGGCGCATGATTGACCGAGGGGTGCTTTAGTTTGAGAACTCTTCCGTTCATTTCCAAGGAAATTCACAACAAAATGGACAAGGCGCAGAGAGAGGGATTCGAACCCCCGTGTCCAAGGGACAGTGGATTTCAAGTCCACCGCACTACCGAGCTATGCGATCTCTGCAACAGGCCGGGGTGCAAAACCCCGTTATCGCATCTGTAGGTCGGATGACGATTCAATATGAGCCTTACGCATCGTCCTCATCGTCTGTCGAACGAATATGAACAATAATAGCAGCCATACTGATGCCGGAGAATACTGTTGCAAAGGCCATGCCCGGTAACATTCCACCATCACTTGAACTGCTTTGAGAGGACAATACACCTTCAAGGTCGGACCGGAAGTCTTCTACCTTCCAAGAGTCGCCAGGCCAAGCGATTTTTGGTTTCATTCCATCCATTATGTAAGTGATTGTCGAATGACCCACTGAATATTCATTTTCGGTCTCACCGATACTAACACATGACAATCGATCATTTTCTGCCCATTCATATCCTTCATCACACATGCAATGTTTTCCTTCACCAGAACCCATCTCCCAACCATGGCCATTACAGACAATTGGAGCCATGGCATCATCGGGTTGCAAAGATTCAGGCATCGGGATTTCTGAAACTTCAGTTGTGTTCGGAGCCCATGCAATGTAGCCAGGGTCAACAATTTCATCGACACCGCCCATTGAAGTCTCCCATCCTTCATCGGTTGTGTTCCATGTATACAACACCCAATATCCATCATTTGCTGGTTTGTCATCGTCAAATGTATCTGCAAAATGTCCAAAATTGGGGTCGCTAGAAAAGGAGGCATTCATTCCAGCGCCAGCGAATGCCCCTTTGGTCAAATGATAAACATTAAATTCAGATTGTAGTGTATGGGTTTCTGTGGAATTATCTGGATAAAGAATCTGAATGGAAACGTTGGAATCATTGGAAGGGGGGGTAAGTACCGATGCATTGGCATCCGATGCAGCCCAAACCAAGTTTGAATGTTCTAATGCATTAAGGTCATCAATACCGACCATTGACTCCTCCCATGCGTTTGAAGAGTGGTTGAAAATTTTCAATGACCAATACCAAGTAGAATTTTCATTGGGCCCTACTCCATTGATAGATGTAACCATATGGCCGTATTGACCGTAAGAAGCATTTGTAGTCCAATTTGCTTCCTCTGAAATAATTTCATGGAGGGTCCAACCGGTTGGTTCCCACATCAATTCACTTGCACCCCCAGAGGTATTTACAAAAATAACCGTGGGGTCTGAGTTAGCAACATGTGCTTCAATCACTTTCGATTCAACATTGACGCCAAAACTTTTGTGAACCTCCGCGAGTATTTCCGAATCACCGGTTAAGTGAGGCCAATCAACTCCATGTGAACCTGTAAACTCCAACAGACGTTCTGGCGTGTCATACTGCGGGTCAACTGAAATAGAGATGAATTGCACTTCCTCGGCATCAGATTCTGAAAGCCCATCTTGGACTAATTTGAGTGATTGAGTAATGACCGGACATACATCGGTGCAACGAGTGAAAATAAAAGCAACTACATGAACATCCGAACGGCTCTGAGAAAATGTGAAATTTTCATTGTTCTGGTCGGTGAGTGTGAAGTCAATCACTTCGTCACGAGATAACTGATGGCCTTTGTAAGCCGAAGATGAAGGTATGGATGCAAGTAATAGTAAACCTGCAATGAAGACTGTGATGAATGACTTTCTTTCCATGATAAATAACCCTACGGTGGTGCCTATCAAACCTTTGCTGGGTTTCCCAACCCACTTATCGAATCTCTGCATAGTCCCAGTTTGGCGTGCACCAACTTGGAAGGTCAGTAACACCAGCAGGGTTCGATAAACCGATTCCCCAAAGCATCAAGAGAACAAAGAGAACTGGAAACAAGGCTGTCCGTGTGTAGATGCGTGGATCGTCTTTCAAGTGCATAAAGAAAGCTGCAATTCCAAAACCTTTGATGATTCCAACAACGATCAAAATAGTCCACACGGTCATTTTAGTAATCGCTATACTTGTCCCTGGTACAGTATCAAAGAAGACTGCGCCAACTTCAAACAATGTGAAGAACATCAATACAATGAAGTTCCAAAAGTAGATGTCTTTGCCCCAATATTCAACGTGTTCGCCCATTTTTTCACCTCAGTATAGATAGAATGCTGGGAAGATAACAACCCAAGCCAAGTCAACAAAGTGCCAATAGAGACCGAAGTATTCGATACCCTGTGCATTGTTTTCATCATAGCCAACTGTGTCAGCCTTGAAGATGAGATACAGCATAACCAACAAGCCGATGAAGACGTGCAGTCCGTGCGCTCCCGTAGCGACGTAGAAGATGGAACCTTGAACGGTTCCGATATCGAAGCCTTCTGCAACCAAATGGCTCCACTCTACAAGTTTGAGAACGATGAACAGAGAACCAAGCAAAAGAGTTGCAATTAGATAGTTACGAACGGCTGCCTTTCGAGTTGGCATTAGTTTACCCATCAACCCAGATGGTGCTTCCCACTTTGCATTCTTTGCTGTCTTAAGAGCCAACACGATAGTGTATGAAGAAATAATCAGTGCAAAGGTATTGATTGCCCCTGGTAAAATAGTTGCGAAATCATATCTCAACAAGTCCGATGCTGTAACAACAGTACCTTCCGGGACATCCTTACAGGCTTCAACACCATCACGGATAGCCCAGTCAGTACACCATTCTGTTCGCATACGAAGATACGAAGAAAAGAAGGTTGCGAAAACCATAATTTCAGACATTATGAAGACCCATAATCCTGCTTTACGGATATGTTCTCCTTCGAATGGATACGATGTTGCGATTTGTTCTCCATGGCCGTCGAATGGTAAATCCTCAAACCACCAATTCGAAACGGCGATGACAATGGTAAACAGACCAACCAAACTCAAAGACAACATGGCAAAGTCAGGAGTGAGGTCTGCACTTAGCATCGCCTTACAAGCGACAACGAAGTCTGGGAATCCTGCCAAGAATATCATGATACCAAAGGCGAAGATAATCGGTGATGCTGAACCGTGATGTTCGTGTTCATCGTGGTCATCATCGTGGTTAGCCTTTGGTTTACTTGCATTTAGGAAACCGCCAATACCAATGAATGTAGCATAGGCTATCGACATCAGCAGAATGGTGATTCCTGAAACTCGATAAGACAAGTATGATAGATGAGCTTGTTCAACCTCATGGTGGAGATGCTCTAGTTCTTCTGCATCATGGTCAGAAATAGTTGCTTGAGCATCTAGTTCGACCTCCATATGATGATAATCATCTTCAAGGTCTTCCCAAGCATGATGCTTGCCATCTGCCATGAAAACTCCAAGTGTTGCAAACAGCAGAACACCGATGGTGAGGAAAATTCCACCCATCATTACTGCGCGCATCCAAATTCCGTTCTCAACGTGCGCTCCCTGTCCGCTCATTCTTCCGCCTCCGCTATTGTGTTGGCTTTCGGTTTGGCCTTCCACAGTTTATCACCCACAGAAGCCTTCGAAGGTGTATGGTGCCCATACTTGATGTTCATATCACCCTGTGTAGGGATGTCATGGAACGAGGGTGTTGGCGGTGGTGAAGTGGTCGCCCACTCTAGTGACCAGCCACCCCATGGATCTTTACCAGCAGGCTCACCATGTCTGCTCGACTTAATGATGTTCCATAGTAGTAAGAGTTGGCTTATGCCAAAGATGAATGAGAATATACTGACAACCATGTTGTATTCCGCAAAGCCACTTTCGACGGTATAACTGTGGGTTCGACGGGGCATGCCCATGATTCCAAGAGCGTGCATTGGCCAGAACGCTGCATTGTATGCAGAGAAGCCAATCAAGAAATGCCACATGCCAAGGGTTTCGTCAAGTTTCTTTCCTGTTGCCTTAGGATACCAATAGTAAACGCCGGAAAACAAAGCGAAGACAGTTCCGCCGATGAAGACGTAGTGGAAGTGAGCGACGACGAAGTATGAATCATGGAAATGGAGGTCCAAACCTGCAACTGGGAAGAACACACCTGAGATTCCACCAAGTGTAAAGGTAATGATGAACCCTAGTGCCCACAAGGTGTGGGTGCGCATAACAAGGCTACCGCCCCATAACGTCGCCAACCAGTTGAAGATTTTTGCACCAGTTGGAATCGCTACAGCCATCGTCGTAATCATGAATGCTGCCCGCCAGAACGGGTCCATTCCTGATGTGAGCATGTGATGGCCCCAGACAATGAAGCCAACAACGCCGATACCGGCCATAGCAAAAACCATCGATTTGTAACCGAAGATCGAACGCCGCGCACTGGTTGCTAGAACTTCGGAAACGATTCCGAAGGCTGGTACAATCACGACGTAGACTTCAGGATGTCCGAAGAACCAGAACAGGTGCTGGAACAGTAAACTGTCCCCACCAGAGGTGAAAAATACCGTTCCTAGTGTATGGTCAAACAAGAGGAAGGCCACGCCGATGACTAAAGCAGGGAGCGACATATAGAGCATGAAAACGCTGACGAAAACTGACCATGAGAATAATGGCATCTTCATCCAGGCAACACCCGGTGCGCGCATGGTGAACACTGTAGTGATGAAGTTAACACCACCAAGGGTTGAGGAGGCTCCAAGCATCATTATCCCTGAGATGAAAGCGGTCGTTCCAGGGTTCGAACCATATTGTGCCATTTCTGCACCCAGGTTTGCTTCGTTCAGCGAAGCATATGGAGGATACATAACCCACGTGATGTCTGCACCTTCTCCAGCCCAAATTCCTGTGTAAATCAATGGACTTGAGAAAACCAAGAGCCAGAGACCCATAGCATTGATTCGAGGGAAAGCAAGGTCTTTTGCACCGATTTGAAGCGGCAATACATAGTTCATGAAACCTGCAATCATTGGCATGGCAGCCAAGAAAATCATAGTCGTTCCGTGAAGGGTGAAAAACGAGTTGTATTCTGTTTCGGTTAGGAAGGTGTTTTCGGGCAAGGCCAACTGTATTCGGAACAACAGCGCTAAGAATCCACCAACAAGGAAGAAGATAAATCCATACAGGAAGTAAAGAATTCCAACTTCTTTGTGATCGGTTGTGGTCAACCAAGGTTTGAGGTAAGACCAAAAATTGGCGATAGTAAATGTTTCAGGCGAACGGGTGTAGAAAACCCACATGACGCCGAGCAGAACCATCCCAAGAGAAAGGCCGATGGCAGTAACCAAAACCACCAAAGCTCGGGCAGTTGGACCAACATCTCCGGCATTCAATCCAGGAATCGAGATATCTGCTTGGTTCCATTCGTCGCCGCCAGAACCTGCTCCACCGTTAACTGCATTCCCGTAAATAGTGAATTCAACTACTTTCGCATCATCGGCAGGTGCAACCCACTCAAAGTCCCATGTACGAACAGTGTTTGCGGCCTCGGTGTGAGTGAGTCCGCCGTCCATGTCATGGCTTAGTGTTTCATCGACAGTAGAAACTAGCCCGCCGGTAGAAAGTATTCGGAAACCACCAGCATTGCCGTTCCATCCATCTTCTTCAGAGATAAGTTCCATCACATCGTTTTGAACAGTTACGGTAAACGAGTATGTTTCACTAGCGTTGAATGTTTCTGGCAAACCGGTAACGATGATTTGTGTGTCTGCAGCTGCACCACCGTGGCAAGTACAACCGCCATCTGCAGCACTTCCAATCCCAGATGGCATAGCCTCAAATTGAGGTGCTGCCACAAGCATGAGTAGAACCAATGCAAGAATTGTGAATCGCTTTTGCATCAGTGTCCACCTCCAGTGGATTCTTCATTAGTATGAGATTCTGTTTTCTGGATACCTGTATCGACTTCGCATGTTGCACCATCACGAGCGACGATGTCGATGTTTCCGATCATCTTTGAGTGGTCAAGGCCACAGTATTCTGCACAAGTGATTGGGAAAGTTCCTGCATCATCAGGCATGAAAGTCATGACTGTCCCCGATTCAAGTCCTGGGACCAAATCTTCCTTAACACCCCATTCTGGTAGCCAGAATGCGTGTTGAACACCAACATAAGCAGGATTTGAATCATCGTGAGCACGTGAGTAGAGGTCGAGTGTCGAAGGCTCATCACATGGAATAATCAGATGGTCTCCGCCAGCGGAAGAAAGGATGGTGCCAACTGGTAGATGCTCCCAAGTATGGAGCAAATGGTCTTCAGCATCATAGACAGTTATCACGCTGTGGAGTGCTGCATCGAAATACATTCCTGAAACGGAAAGCATCTCTGCTGCAAGGTCTATTGGATAATCGGTTTCCACACCATCGATTTCAACGGTGACATTGGTCGCATCAGAACCATGGGCGTGAACCATGAGTGTGCTTGAACCGGCGCCCCATTCCACATCCACGTGTGTAGCGCTTGAGTCGTCCTCCCAAGTCAGTGCATCTTGGTAATGGAATTCCCAAAACCATTGCTTGCCGACGACATCAACATTGAATGAGTCTTCATCGCTAGGAATGGTCCACACCGAAGTGTTTGATGCCAAAGCAATTACAGTGAGCCAAACAATAAGAATTGTTGGCAGAACATAGAATGCGATTTCGAGTTTCGTGTTATGGCTCTCTACGGGAAAGGAACCAACTTCGATATGGTACTTTTCCATATTCTCGACAGGTTCGACTCCATCGCGGTATCGCAGCATAGCGATAAACATCCATCCAAAGGTGAAGATACCAACTATGATACTCCAAAACATATATTCGTCATACACGACATTGAAAACAGTGTCTTCAGCAGGCATAGATTATCCTCGTTTGTAGGGCCGGTGATACCGCCCTTAAACCCTTGTAGATTGCAGGATGCTACGCGTTGTATTCTTGCCCTTGTTTCAGAACCTTTTAGTAAGCCCTTTTGCCAAATTAATCACGGGTTTAAAAAATGCCTTTGTGGAATGTTTTTCCCATTTACACCTTAGAGGGTGGCAAGTTGATAAACGGGCAATCATTGATTGATTCGATGGCCATTTCATCCTGTATCCAATCTACGTTGGATGGAGCGGTTATGCTCGAAATTGAAGTGCAACCCGGTTCCAAAAGGCAAGGAATTGTCGGCTTGAATACATGGAGGGGGCGTTTGTCAGTCGCTGTTCGAGCCGAGGCGCAAAAAGGGAAAGCGAATCATGCCGTCTTACACATCCTTTCTACGTCACTTAATATTCCAAAACATCAATTACAAATCGTCAGTGGTATTACTTCAAGAAGTAAAAAAATACGGATTGAAAATGTATCTACAGAAATTTTGATTGGATTGCTTGAACCATACTTGGAGGAAGAGTGAATGCGCGAACGAAAACAGCGTTCACCTCTTGGAAGTAGTAACGCTGTTGAGCGTTTTGCTGTTGCCGGTATGGCATTAGGTGAAGCGAGAAGAAAAAACCGTGAACAAACTTGGCCAATCGTTATCGAAGGAAAACGTGACCTATCAGCCTTGGAAGCACTTGGATTTGAAGGGCCGATTGAAGTACTCAATAGAGGTTGGGACTTAGCCCGTTTCATCACCTATTTGTACGAACATTACGGCACCCGTAATCCAGATGGAGGGCCGAGTATCTGTCTCTTAATGGATTGGGACCGAACGGGTGGCCGGTTGCAAAAAACATTAACTCAACGCCTTGAAAGCCTCGATGTAAAAGTCTGCCATATACTACGAAATGAATTGTTAAAAGCGCTAAAGCCTGAAACAAGGGTTGTCGAATCCTTGAAGAGTTTAGCCACTGAATTATCTCCCTTCATTGAACAGGAAGACCCTGTCGAATCAAATAATTGAGTTATTCCTCGGAAGGTGGTTTTGGCATACCATCTTCCTTTACCGTGTTGAGCACAACATGGGTAAATGAACGTGAAACGCCATCAAGTGTGAATACCGTCTTTGTCAAATTGTCGAGGTCTTCTCGGTTTTTTACTCGTGCAAGAACCATTGAATCCCATTCACCCGTCACATCATATACAGCGAAAACACGCGGGTCCGCTGCAATTTTTTTCTGGACGTCGATCATTCGACCTTTGACAATACGAAGCCCGGCCATGATGGTCATTGTCCACCCCATTGCTGCTGGATCTAAGATGACACTGTAGCCTGTAATTATTCCCGCATCTTCCATTCTCCGAAGGCGATTGAGGACAGTTCCTTGGGCGATTCCAACCTTTCTTGCCAATGCACGTTGACTGATTCGAGCATCTTCAAGCATTGCTGCCAAGAGTAAGCGGTCAGTATCGTCAAGATTCATTGGCTTCACCATACTACGCTTATTGGCCATAGGTTTCAACACTTTGCCCTTTTGATGTTGGATTACGTACGGGGGATGAAAGACGTAAATATTGCGTCCAACTTCCAAGTTCTTCGACTTCAAGACCCAAGGAAATTTGACAATCCACATCGTGTTGTTCTTTGAACCGGATAGAGAAACTCAATTCAGAATGTGGAGCAATGCGTTTGATTTTGAACCCGCCTTTGATGTGCCACGGCTGTTCAGCATTGCAAGATTTGACTGTGACTCTTTTATTCCCTGAACGGAACATGAAATGTGCAATGGGATGTTCACCTGCCACCCATTCAGCATTCAATTTCGGCATACCTTTTTCTCTTTTCATTGCACTACCCACCGCTCCAGATGCTAGAACACTAGCAAAAATAAGTAAGAAAATAGGGAGGGCGAGGTGGCCTACTGTACTGTTTTCCCAACGCGTAGGCAAAGAGGTGTGGTACAATGCAAGCAAGCGATTGGTTTCATCACCTTCGGATTCTCCAAAAAAGGCCAATGTGATATGCCAGCCATAAGGATTTGATTCCAAATCAATACCTGCGGCCAATAAATGCTCTACCGGTATTTCCCAGAACGTTTGTGTGGTGTTTCCCTGCTTATTTGAAAAACCAATTTCTGGCTTCATATCTCGAACCAAATGTGACGCTTGACGGCCATGATTATCGGTTGCAGTGTCTTCTGTAATAAAAAAATACAGCACTGTATTATCGCTCAAATTTACAAGTGGCGTCATTTCAATTGGGAAGCGTAGAAACCATTGGTTGTTTTCGTTACTGACAACATCAATAGAGCCGTTCAAAGTTAGAATTTGTTGTTGGCGAGAGTATTGTCGGCCGAGAGTTAAACCCTCTTCAAGAGATAAATTATCGCCCTGCTGTTCATTATACAGTGAAACAGTATCACCTTCAAGACCAAGTTCACCAAGTCTGGATTGTGCATCGTCGTCTGGCCAATCGGAATTGGTTTCTTCACTCCATTTCCACCATGATAGAAGAATCATGTCTGGTGAAGTTTCTGATTCATACGGTCCGTTTTGTGGAAGGAACTTTTCATGAATTACGGTCTCTGGGCTGCTTTGTTCTGGAAGTGCTTTTGAAGCGACGAGGTTCAATGATTCCTCGCCTTCGGGTGAAACCAGAGGAGCTGTTAGAATGCTCAAAAGTACGATTAGGAGGCACAGTTGAGTTCGCATGATATTCACTCCTCTTCATCATCGGCTTGAAATGGCATACTGAGTTTCAAACGTAAAACATCCCTTGCTTTTTCATCAAGCATCAATGTCAAACGCGCACCTGCCCATGCTGAGATTAATGATTCGCCGCTGGGCAATGTACAGGATAGCAAGAGAGGACCATCGACATCAATTGGTTCAAATTCACTGTTGTAATCTTCCATTAAAGGCGCCCAGCCCTTCAATAATCGGGTTAAGATTTCTGGTGAAATAGTGTGCTTTGATTCGGTAATGAGCGCTTGAAGTGCAGGTACTGCTTCTTGCCGAGAACGCCAAGCATCTCGTTTCTTGGTGAAGGCAGGCAATCCAACATGAATCAATTTGAGTGGATGGAAGGTTCCTTCGGGCCAAAGATTGCCGCGTTTATTGGGGCATTTTTGGTTGAAAATACGTTCATCAACCATCTTTGGAGCGATGTTCAGTCTCTTGCCTCGCCTCCACCACGACAAATCTTTTCCATCCAATCCATACCTTGCTTTGGCTTCATCTACTGTTTCCGTAGTTGCAGCATAGATTGTATGACGATTCGTTTGAGGGTGGTCGAGAACCAAAGGCACCCACTCGGAATTAAGAGATGGCTTTCGATTACGAATGAATGACTTTGCAATTCCCTCGGGAGTTGCTTCGGGTCGGTGGCGGAACAGTGCGACGAAAAAACCGCCAGTGTCGTTGTCATGATGAATGAGGCGTCGGCATTTTGCGAGTTCCGTTTGAATACGCAATTCGGTGGATTGGTCTATTTCTTCATCTAAAGCCTCGCCCCAATGTAGCCGCGCTGCGGGACTCATATGGGCGGGTTGAAGGAAAGTTGTTCTCGCTACTTCGTCTCCTCTTGGAATCGGTTTAGCTTGTTCATCAAGTGCATCCCAATCGGTAAGCCCTGAGCGAAGTTTCAATCCAGCAAGTCTTGATTCATCGATTTCAACGAGTTCTAAATAGGGTAATTTCCGCAATAATTGGGCGACTACCGCTTCATTTTCACACGGATCAAGACTGCATGTAGAATAGACCAAATTGCCACCTGGTCGTAATAGACTCGCCCCTCTTTGCGTGATTTCAACTTGTAAACGGAACAAAGTTCGGCTTTCTTTTGGAGACCATTTCCACCAAACATTTCGATTCTTACGGGATGTTGCTGAACCAGTACAGGGAACATCGGCAACAACACCGTCGTAACCAGGAGGGGGAATACGTCCTATGTGTCGCCCATCTTGTTGATTGATTAGCATGTTTGTTGTTGAAAGGCGGCCTCGATTTGATACGAGCATATTGACACGCCCAGATACCGGTTCGTTTGCAACTACAACGCCACTCGGTGCTATTGCTTCAGCGATTTGTGTCGCTTTTGAACCGGGTGCTGCACACAAATCTAAGATTAATTCACCTGGTTGAGGATTGAGCACAACCACAGGAAGCATGCTTGCTGCTTCTTGACGGGTGATTCTACCCGATTCATGCAACAAACTGAAGATGTACTTACTCCGCTCATCAGGTGCTTGGCCTCTCGCGAAAGGCATTTGCCAAGCAAAATCTTCTTCGGCCCAAGGGAGGGGTTTTCCCCCCAACTCACGTAGAATTGATTCGGTCCAAGCCTTGTCGTGCCGTGAACGGGTAATTCTTAGCGTCTCTGGCAAAGAAGTAGTGGCGGATTGAAGCCATGCTTCAACATTGTAGCCCAAATTCTCGGCTAAGTTCGCCAAAGGCGTATCACGTGCCACAACAAGCAAATCCTGCTCTTGCCATTGGTCGCGGGACATGTTTGTGGGTCTTGGCTCCTATCTATGTTGCTTCCGCCATCCTCAAGGGCTTTGGCGCCCCCGCCTCAAACATGTTAGGAGACTCATTGCCGTGGTTTTTGCCGCTGTTCGTGTTCGGCCTCCTTGGATGGGTCTGCTATGAACCAATTGAAAAATACGCAATTCGCAAAAATACGCAATTCTGGACCAAAGCAATGATTGCGCTTCGTTGGTTACCTCCTGCTCAATTATTATTGATGCTTTTCATCCGAATTATTTCGCTGATTCAGCGTGACCTTTCACATCTAGAAATAGCTCAATATTTGGGCCCGGGTAATTTTTCATTTCCTGACCTGAAATTACTAGTTACAGGGGATGGCGGTTCAGAACTCCTCGCCTTGACAATGGTTTTGTTCGCTCTGTATTCGGAACGTCTGCCAAGTATAGCGAAAGGACAAAGTGAATTCAGGCTCAAGTTTCGTAATCGTTTGATGATGTTCACTGGACTTATTCTCTTAACTTCTTCAACAATTATTTTCCCAGAATCATCCTATTATTCTCCGAGTTCTTTTCCTGTAGAGCCGATTGGAAGTATTCCTGCATGGGCTACCCTCGTGCCACTTTTATTATTCACAAGTTTAGCGATGTTTGGTGGAGAATTATTTGCTGTCGCAACCCTATTTTTCGCTGGTGATAATTTCCAAATACTTGCTAGACGAGCCAGATATAAAGTCCTCATAATTGCTTTTTCCACAATTATTTGGCTTTCATTTACCCTAGATGGCCGAGGTGATTGGTCGCAACAGATTCCAGAATTGGGTTTGCTGTTACCACTTATCCTCATACTCCATGTTGGTTTGTGTTTCGCTACAATTCTTCAACCAGCAGTAAGATTGGAATCCGAACTCAATCACGGAGATGGTCGAAGTTGGGGGATGCTGATATTGGCGGTGATCATGGCTCTTATTGTTCTGGCTTTGACACCGATACATCTCGATGTCATTGGTGTATTTGGCTCAAGCCTTGGACCCTATGTGTATGGGATTTGGGTGGCCACTGTCACAGTTTCTGCGATGATGTTGGTACAATTCTTACCCGCACTTGGATTTGATGCAGCACCTCGTCCTGAAATTTGGTGGATGAAAATAACATTGGTGTTCTCTCCTGTTTTTCTTTGCATGTTCACTCCCTTCGCAGTTTTCTTAATTCCTGCAGTTTGGCTTGCCCTGCCTTGGTCTTCCTTGACTCCTTGGTTCATCGAGCGTGATGTTGCTTCACCCTCTACGTCCTTTGTTTTGTATCCGCTTATTTTTATCACAATCTTGTGCGCCATAATCCCCTTCTCATGGGGTGAACCTTTCCTTGCCTCGCTTTGGTTTGGATGGATTCCTGGTGCGATGGCAAGTATCGGACTTACTCTTCATGTCAAACATAAAGACGGCGTTAGCCGGCAATTCTCAGAACAAGAATGAAAATCACTCTTCTTCACTCAATTCAGATTCAAGTACGGCTGCTTCCAATTCTGCCCAAGCCGAACCTACGCTAGCATCCTTTGCCGTTGTTTCAATCTCATTTCTAACACGTTCGGCAAGCATCTCATCGTCTTCATCAGGAAAAGCACCCGACAATGGACCAGCACCTGAAATAATTGATTTTGAAAGAACGAGAAGGAGAGCGCCGATGATTGGAAACAACCACCCTACAGTTAAGGCATCAAGTTCCATTCTTCCTTGAAGCAGTCCAATGCCTGTAATCAGGAAGCACCCAATTCCAGTACCGAGCAAAAGCGTCGATGCTGCATCGGATGGTTTGCTCATAGCCATGCGTGAAGGAACAAGGCAATGAACCCAACGGCAAAGTATGGTTCAGTAGGTTTCCCTCATCAATTTATGAATCTTGTAAGGAAGGAGGGCTCGATTCACCGGGGTGACTTCCAAGATGCGCCCATCATCTCGTCGGCGAATGTCTTGTAACAAAGGGTGTCGGCTTTTCTTGTGCAGGGTCAACAGCGTTGGCTTATCTACTTCAAGTGCACTTCGAACCGCGCTAACAAAATCCTCACTTTCAACTGCAAATTTCCCGATTTCATCAATGACCAAGACTTCACATTCATTTCGAGCGTGTTCAATTGCAGGTATGGCAATTTTTTCTAAAGCTTCTGTATCAATGCCATACCCCAAAACACGAAGGCGAGAGTCGATGTTTTTGTGAGCCATAATTGCATTTTCGCCAGTAACGATATTGAAAACACTGTATCCTAATCGCTCACTACCGTCTAAAATAGGTTCAGTTCGCATTCCGCCGATGATAGGGGCTTCAGTCAAACTACCTCGCAGTTTTATTTCTCGAGTACGTTCATCACGTAACATTTCAAGAACTTTTTCCATAACAGCGGATTTCCCACTACGGGGCAAACCTGTTATACCGATCTTTGGATGAATTCCCATATTACTCACCACGATTAATCGCTAATGGTCTTTGCAGTGGCTTATCAGTAATAAATGATGTTGCTCTACAATACCGCCTTGGAATATTGCAATACCGAAAGATGTGCGGCGTAGTTTGCTTGATTACTGAACTGAAAGCACCAATTCCGGCATTTCAGACGAAACCTCAACCGGGAGCATTTCCAATTCGTAATTATTGACGTTATTATTGGCAGACCAAGCACGAGCCCATTCGTCAAGATCCTTGGCGTTCAACAATTCACACATCCAATGGAGTGCTTTCTCAAGTGTTCCATGGTTTCGAATTAGGCGCTCTTGAATTTCGGGGTGAAGTTCAATATGATTCACGCTATTTCCAAGAACGCAATTGAAGGGGATAACCGCCCAGCGAAGTCGGCGTTCTTGGTGAGCATTAACAATGGCTTGGCAAGCAAGTCGGGGGCCATATTTCGGCTCCGTACTGCCGCACCACATGGCAAGTTGACGTTCATTTGCTCGTGAAGGAATGTCGGTGCGGAAAGCAGGGTGACGAACAAAGACTTTCCCATCTTCATCTTCTGAGAAATGTACGCCTCGAATAAATGGGCGAGAACTGCGTCCTTTCACCCATGTTTCAATTGATTTAGAGTGAGCGGTTTGATCAATCTCGCCGACACGTACACGGACAGTATGGCCGTTGGTCGCAATAGCATGTTGCTGCTCGCCCATTCGCGGCAAGCAAGCAAGACGGTCTAGAATTTGAAGGGTTTGTTTACGCTCTACACGGTCACGTGGGAGGCGGGGAATCGCCCAAGTATCTTTTGCCCAAGCAACCCATCGTTCTTTTTCCATTTCAAATGAAGGAACTCGGTTGGAAAGGCCACTTTGGTCTCGGCGTAAATCTGCACGACTAATTGGGCCGTGAATAATAAGTTTCTCAGTTTCTTGTTTGGCTGTAATACCTAGAACTGCAACACCTTGAGTCATTCCTGGGAACAAATGATTTGCTTCTTCAATAGCCCAAATTTCACTCCAACCATGTTCTTCAACAAGCAATTGGCGAAGAGGGTGTGAAGATTGTTCTCGGAGGATACTATCGGGGGCAACCAAACGCAAATGACCCCCTTGTTCTAAAATTTGCAAACCGCGTTCGATGAATAAGCGATAGAGGTTGACATTGCCTCGCATTGTCGAGAAACGGGGCAAGGCATTATCGGTAAGGGAGCGCAATTGTTCTCCAAGTTCTCGTCGAAGTTTGCTGCCGTCTTCCATTCCTCGGAATCGGTCCTTTATTCTCAACCAAGGAGGATTGGTTACAATGAGGCGGGGGGCTTGGGACCAAGGCCAACTGCCTTGCAATGTATCGCCTTGAAGGACCGCTTTTTCAAGCAACTTTTCTGCTTCTTTGCGAGGAAGGCAACCCGGTTTATCTGATTTCAAACTCACCAAACCAAAACGTATGCATTCAAGCAACAATCGTTGGCGGGTTGAAGATACAACTAATTCATCATTGTCGAGTAATTGGAAAGAGGATAGAAGCGCCGTAGTATCGGCTATTTTCTTCTCAACTGTGCTATCACTATGATTCTCTGAATGGCGTCTAATCAACCGAGCATGGAATATTCCACCGCCACAAGAAGTATCTGCAACAGGCAAAGGAATTCCGCTGAGGGTTCGAAGACCCTGTTCAACCCGTTCAAACTCAGATTCATCATCAACTTCAGGTTCTTGAACGTGTTGAGGGAGATTGAGTTTTTCGAGGTGTTGACGGAATCCAGGGGGCAGGTTATTCAAGTGCATTGAGGATGTTTGAGGCGGCGATTTAGGACGAGTCAAACTTTCTAATAATTCAGAAGCGATCACTGCATCTGCCAATCGCGGCGGTGTAGGGTGAGCTCCTCGTGGTGAACGCCCATCTGCTTCAGCATCATGGCGAGCTAAGAGATGGTCTAGAACATGACCTGGGTCAGTCAATAGGTTGGCCGGTAGGGTAGGCCAGTCTTCGGGAAGAAGTGCCGCTATCGGTTGATGAACAAGGAGAGATTGTTCCCATGCACCGAGCCAAATATGAATCTGTTCAGTACGGTTTGCGAGACATCGGTCGAGTCGAGCATACCATCCACTTACTCCGCTCTGCATTGACCCCACCCAAACCAGCGGGATGGCTTTTCCGGTTTGAATGTGACCCTTGATTCAAGGGTTCAAAAAAGCAGAAATTCAGGGTTTTTCACACGAGTCCGAGGTGTTGGAAACTCTCATTATGCCATTCCCACCCCGTTTTAACCCATTCAAAAAGTGCGGAGAGTTCTTTCTTTCGAACTCCGGCGACTTTGGCTATGGTTTTGATGACCTTTAATTCCGAAACATCATATTCTCCATCGACCGCCGCCACAAGAATTGAATCTCGTAAAGCAATTTTTAATACGACGGGATTGAGTTTTGAAATAACCAAATCAAGTGCCGGTGGTTTCTCAAGAAGATTGCGAACGTCAACTCGCATTTCAGGGTGCATCATGCAGCGACCCATGAGCGCCTCGATAATAGCAAGTTCTTCTTTGACAAGTGTTCCATCGGCAGAAGCAACAATGACCATGATTTCAGCATAGCCTTTGACATCTTCTTGGGCAAAATCCACCGCAAGGTCTAGGTACACTGACTTCACTCCGAAATCTCGTTGAGAATATCGGTGCCTTGTTGCATCCAATCGTAGCCTCTTTTTGTCCAAGCGAGTAAACGTTCAACCGATTCGGGTGCTAGATTAAAATGCTCGACAATTAGATTTAGAACTTCGCGCTCATCGTCATCAACAGTACCATCTGCAGCAGCCATTAATGTTGCATCGCGTAAAGCAAGGCGCCCTGCTTCTTCACTCATGCCCGAAAGACATTCTTCCAAACTAGGAGGGTTTTTCAAAGCGGTACGAATCATTTTCCTTTGTGCAGGGGAAAGAAGTGCTGTTCCAAGGCGTTGTTCGAACATAGCCATCTCATCGACGGTCAATTCATTGTCAACCCTTGTCATAAAAGCGAGTAAACGTGCATAAGCAAAGCGTTCTTCGCGAGGGAGCGTGTGTATTGTATCCGGTAGCATTACACCCGCGTGTCCGACTTAGACTTAGAACCCAACGATGATTCTTAGTTACAAGGGGGGCGTTTTTGGATAAAGTGATTTTGTCCAACATTGATTTTCTCTTTGGGAATGCAAGATTGATTGTGATACCCTCAATGTGTCGTGTAAGCGAAATATGATTTACTCTTCTTCGGTGGTATATCCAAAAACAAACCATCGCATTGTTGACCATGTGAACAGCCCCCATCCAAGCATATTTACAAGGAATATCAGACGGATAGGGGCGCTTGTCATAGAAAGAAGGGCGTCGTATGAAAGTGTCGAGCCGGCCATTCCAAACGCGTAAACAGAAAGTGCACCCATAATCGTATTCTTGACATTTTTTCTGCCGTCAAAGGTGAAAAAACGGTGAACATAATGAGCGGAAAGACTTGACATAGCCCATGAAATCGACCATATCGCTGTTTCGTTCAAGATATCGAGAAAAATTGTTGAGCGCAAGATTTCCCAAATAATCCAAAACAAAAATGTGTTGAATCCACCAGCGATTCCGAATCGCTGTAAAGTTCCTCGTGGAAGTACCTCAGCTACGATTGAATGCTTCATCCAATATCTCCTCAATCGTCATTGGTGACAACATCGCTGGGTTTCCCAGTAAGTACTCCACGTAATTTTTCATTGTCGGTTTGAATGGCGTCCATGAACTCATATTTGCAATTCAGTGACTCTGCTAAGACTCCTAGCGCCAGCGAATCCTTTGGAAGACACTTGCCTCCAAACCCTCGATTGAGGCCAAAAATCGGGTCGAGGTGGGAGGGCCCAATCGGCTGGGCTTGCTTTGCGGTAATCATGTCTCGAATCTTGTACCAATCTTCCCCCATTCCTTGACAGATATCATACATTTGATTTGCAAAAATAACCTTCATTGCATAAAATGTATTTTTGGTATACTTGACTAATTCTGCCTGTGTTGGCGTAACATGAAAGAGATTTTCTTGACGAAGAACTCCGGCCTCTTTGTGTTGAGAAAAGACGCGTTCAGCCACTTCCGCATGGTGTGTTCCGCATACTAGAAGGTCTTGATTTGCGAAATCTTCTAGACGTCGGCGTTCAACCAAAAATTCTGGCGAATAGGCAATTTTGAGATTGGTATATTTTTCATGGTATGATTGTGTAGTTCCTGGAACAACTGTACTTTTGATTACGGCTGTGAAACCATCTGGCAATTCATCCAAAATGCCTTCAACAATTCGCGTATCACAAGCACCTGTTTCAGGGTGAGGGGGGGTTGGTACTGCAATGTATGCAAAGTCAACATGTTCGGTCACATCGGCTAATGTTGTGCCACGAGCAGGGTCGTGAACAAATAACTCATGTGCATCAGCAAAACAAGTTTCAATAGCACCGCCGACCATGCCTGCGCCAATAATTCCGACCTTCATACTCCGAGGGCAATGTCCCTAAGTATTGATTTTACCGCAAGAACTATCGGAACGGAGCAGGGTTTAATTTGCCATCTTTGACCATTTGGGAGGCAAGAAGAAGGGTTTCTGGTGTGCCACAATCGACCCAAGTTTCTTTCCCAACTGAAAGCAATTTTGCTTTACCGATATGGACATATTTACGAGTGACATCAGAAATTGAAAAATTTTCACCGCGTAGTTCACGGGCTGAATCAAGATAAGTCCAAAAGTTTTCATCAAAAAGATAGATGCCTCCGATAGCAAGATTGGATGGAGGATTCGCAGGTTTTTCGACAATATCTGAAATATTTCCTTGGCTATCAAGAACGGCGACCCCAAATGCTTCAGGGTGCTGCTCTTCTCGAGCGAGCAATACGCACCCTGGATGTTCTTTAGTCGTATTAAATCGAGCAACTTCATCTGTCAATTCAAGCGTTGTGATGTTATCGGAAAAATACACTAAAAGACGACAGTCTTGGTTGTAAGGGCGTGCAAGATTGAGGGCATGCCCAACGCCCAGAGGTTTCTCTTCAAGGACATAGTGGATTTTTTCATCTTCAAATCCAGCACCAACATGTTGGGCGATTTGTCCTATGAATTCATTCGAAATAATTGTGATGTTTTTGATTCCCGCACGCCGAATTGTTGCTAAAGCAAAATCAATGACTGGCCGATTGTACAATGGGAGAAGTGTTTTTTGAGTGTATTTGGTAAAAGGATCCAATCGGCTCCCATGCCCACCAGCAACCAAGATAGCATTGGTCATCATAACTCATCCGAGGCAGTCGTAGTTATTGGGCTTGCCTCAATATGTGTCGTCGTCATTTTCAGAATCCATTAGTTCTTGAACAGCCCCTTGTTTCGCATTCTTTTCAAACCAATCGGTTTTTACTAAGTCTCCTAATCTTTCCACGCCGGCTTCAATGAGGTCTTTATCCTTGGATTCTGCTTCATTCCATTTCTGTTGTGCTATTTTTTGATATTGAACATTCGCTTCATTTACCAAAAGTTCAGAGGGGCGTAAATCATCTTCTAAACCTTGATAGGCTGATTCCGAAAGAGCAGCGTCCCTCCTAGTTTGCGACTTGTCGAGTTGTGATTCAATTATTCCCGAAGTAAATCCTTTTTCATCTGAACCCCGATTTCGACGTTGTGTTTTGGAAACTTGAATAGATTGTATATTTCCTGTTTTTGCCGCTTGAAAGGCGACGTCCATTCGGTTTGATTGCTCAAGTATCTCAGGGTCAACTTCCAGCAACATGAAGAGTGCTTCTTGTCGCTCAAATGCCTTTCGTTTTGATGAAACCATCAAGAATATTGTACTCAGGCATATAATGCCTTCAAACAGAAGTATCGAAGAGACAGGAATGGTGAAATGATACCATCCAATAATGCTCATAATGAAACTAGCAAGCAATAGGAATTGTAGAAATTTGCGATGGTGCTGTTTTTTCGTACTTTCAAGACGATATTGTTGCAGAAAATAAGCACTAGGGTCTTCCATTGTAGCACCTCACCCATTGACAATCTTTTCAATTCTGGCCCGGTACTCCTCCTCAGAAAGAGCTGTTTCTTTCCAACCGAGGTCGCCTATTGCTTGAAGACGACTTGCTTCAATGCTGTTTTTCATTCGTTCAAATGCAAATTGTATCAATAGACCGAACAATAGCATGGCGGCAAGGGCAAATCGCCATTGTTCTGTAAGCCATCCAATAAGTAGGCTCAAAACAAGTCCTTGCACGACTGCAAAACCAAGGCGTTTTTGCAACTTGCGCTTGGAATCCAAAGTATCGAGAAGCCGCTTTGCACCTTCTTTTTTGGTGGCCATGATTAGGCCAAGAAGTACTTTCGTGTCAATATGTCGGAATCAGTTTGTCGATACGAAACAATCGTCATCGATTTCTACCAAGGTTCCATTCATGAGTAAATGGTCCAATGCCTCATCAATTTCTTCCGGGCTGATTCCACTAGAATTCAAGTGTTTGAATATCGTTTCAAGAGTCGCGCAAGGCTGCCCTTGAGACATCTCGGTCTCAACGTGGATGAGTAGCATTTGACAAACGACTGCGAGTAAAGGGTCGTCGCTTTCTTCATCTGGCAATAATTCAATGAAATTATTTGCGGGATGCAAGGTTGTATCTATGTTTTGCTCATGTATGCGGTCTTCACTATCCGCAGTTCGCTTACCAAGGCCGTTTAATCCCGAGTCTATTTTCAGTTCAAAACAATCGAATATATTTCGCTGATACGGGTCACTCTCTTGATTATCAAGTACATTCAAACGGTGTCCTATCGCTTCAAGACGATGTAATCTTTGTTCCAGGACTAATTTTTCTCTACTTAGGTCAGCATTGATGAGGTCGAGAGCCATGTTTGCTTGTTCTGATAACCATTCATCAAGGCCCCATTCAGGATTTATGCCGCTCATTACTGCAACGAGTCTTTGGACCTCCTCTGGCATTTGCTCGACTGCAATTTGGTCTTCGGAAACCTTGTGTTGTTTGTCGCTCATGTTAACTACTCTCCTCAATGACGGCCTATGAAACCTCTCGTCTAAAAGGGACCTTCGGTTCCATTGCAGAAATGAAATACACCTCTCATGCATTGAACAAAATATCGCTCCACCGGTCATAAACGTCATGAAGGTGCCACGCACTTATTCGCCAAGGTGTTGAAACAGTGTCCCCTTCTTTGAAAGGGGGCGCGTTCATGTAGGGGTTGCTCTTGCGAAAAAACATGGCAGACTATCGTATTGGCATCTTACCGGGCGATGGGACTGGTCGAGAAGTTGCGCTTGAGGCACAACGGATACTCAATACTATTGAACAACATACAAATCAAGGGTTTGAGCAAACTGTCATTCAATGTGGTGGCCAACACTATCTGGAAACAGGAGAGGAATGGGCTGAAGGTTCGTTTGAATTTTGTCGTGATGAAGCCGATGCGCTGTATCTAGGGGCAATTGGCCATCCTGGCGCTAATCTCCCAAATGGCGACCTTGCTGGAGGTTCTGTGATTCTTGGGCTTCGAAGTGGACTCGATTTGTATGCAAATCTTCGGCCGATTAAACTCTATGAAGGCGTCCCACACAAGGTCCATGGCAAATTTACTCAAATTTGGCAACCTGGTATGGTAAATATGACTATCTTGCGTGAAAATACTGAAGGTTTGTATCATTCACTACTTCGACGTAGTGCAGATCGAGCGTTAGGTCGCCCACCATACGAACCTCCGGAAATAACATTCCCTGGACTCAAAGGAGAAGTTGCTTATGACCCACGTCCAATCTCTGAACATGGTAGTGAACGCCTGATTCGAATGGGTTTTGAAATTGCAGAAATCCGCAATGGGGCGCCAATCGATGGGAAGAAGCGTGTCTCATGCATCGATAAATCAAATGTAACTCGTGGATGTCAACTATTCCGACGTACTTTTGACAAGGTTGCCCTTGATTATCCCGGCACTGAACTTGATTACGGATTTATCGACGCATTCACTCAATGGCTCACTCGAAGTCCTGAGAGCTATGATGTTGTCGTAACCTCAAACATGTTCGGAGATATCGCCACAGATTTGGGCGCTGTTCTTCAGGGTGGAATGGGTATGGCTGCATCTGGAAACATTGGCGACAGTCATGCATTCTTTGAACCAGTCCACGGTTCATCACCAAAGTACGCTGGAATGAACAAAGTCAATCCAATTGCAAGCATCAATTCCATTCAGTTAATGATGAATTGGCTTGGTCGAAAACACAACGATGATGAATTGACTCAAATCGGCCAACTTATCGATAACAGCGTTGCCGACCATCTGCGAGAAGGAAAAGGGCTCACTTATGACTTAGGTGGAGATGCTTCATGCTCAAGTGTTGGCGAAGGTATCGCTTCTCGGCTTGCAACCAAGTTACAAGATACGTTCTAAGCATCTTGCCGACGGCGTAATTCCGCTTCGAATTCGTTCCACAATTCTTGTTCAATTTGCTTACGTAGTTTAGGCTCTAAAGCGGTTTGTACTTGGACGACAACATCCTCCCAAATTTCAGTCGCCATTGAATCTCGAGTCTCAATTTCTGTAGCTTGAAGCATTTCTTGAACTTCGGTAACCGTAAAATTTTGTTCTGCTTCATCATTTGAAATTCGTAAAGTTTCTGCTTTAACAATGCGCTCTATTTCTTTCATGAGGCGAGCAACAACGCTCAATTCCCATACATCTCTGGGATGTGGAGTATCCATATTTGTCACAGTATTTCTCAACGTTTGAACTATTCGAGACCTTACTGGGTTGCCCACCTCAAAATCTCTAACGCCTGAAACAAACCCAACCAATGCATCCAACCATTCGTCTTCAGAAAGTCCTTGGCCGCAACCTGGACAATCAATATCTTTTGAATGTGAAGGAGCTTTTACGGGCAAATCTTTGCCATCATCCTCGAAATTTTTCTTCTCACGTCGTTTTGGTTCAGGTGGCTTTTCTAAATCAAACGAAACTGATGCCCCAAATGTATTTTTTTTGGGGCTAGGGCTCGGGTTTTCACTCATTTCAATAAATAATTGAATGGTTTGGATAAAAAGAGTTTGCCGGAAATGTGCAATAAAGGTGGATTTTGAGGGAAAATTGGACTTCACGGAGTAAGAACGGTTCCAATATGGTCAAATGCGGCTTGAAGGATTTGTTCATTTTGAAAGTTCGTTGTTAGTTGAAGGTTTTCTCCAGAGGAGAGAATTTCGTTCATATTGGTTAGAACTCTTGTCAATTCATCAACAATAGTAACTGATGCCATTCGTGCAGTACGTGAAAATGGATTCAAATCGATGACAAGTACCGTTTTCCCCATCGCCACCAAAGCCTCGCATCGGTCACCATCTTCTAACGGAACAAGAATTACATCAGATTCAAAAATGCCTTGTTTACAACAATTTGCTCGTGGCCCTTCAAGACCAGGAATGCGGGCATTTGATTCTGCTCCAAGTATTTCAACATCCAATCCCATTTGTTGTTTTATTTCATTCAAATGGTTAAACAAGGCCTCCATTCTCTCTGGAGTGCGGTAAAAAATATTGATTTCTACAGGGCACTTGAGATGATATGCGAGTTGAAGAACTTCCTCACCTGCAAGAGCGACAACGTTACCGTTCAAACTGATTACGGGGTGTTTGGCAGAGGATAAGTGGGCCAATGCCTGACGTGTCGCTATCAAGGCACTTGAAATTGTTTGTTCTCCAAGTAAATAATCGAAAGCCTCACCCCGGCCGTGTGCGATTAATGCACTACCGGCAAGCATTCCTTTTTTTCTGGCTTCTTCAAGACGATGTCGCATCAATAAGGATTGATACCTCGGGTGGCTCGGGTCAGCAGCGATTTTGCTCATGATATCGCCTCAAGCACCATCGACAATCATCGAAATGTCAAGCGGTGGAACGCCTCGATTAACGGCACTTGTCGAAAGAACATCTATTCCACTTTCATGCCACTTATCGAGTTGGTCAAAGACAATGCCACCACTTGCTTCAAGCCAAATATTGCCTCTCAAATTCATGTCAGTCAATTGAGTGACGACGTCTCGGCAGCGTTCTGGGCCAAAATTATCCAACATAATGACCAGTTTAGGGAGTGTTTCCTCTTCACGTTGAGACCAGGCGGCAGCAGCCATGATGGCTTCTTTGTCTTCTCGAACTTCTATTTCAAGGAATGCGCCGCAATCCTCTGCGGAAACATCTTGTAAAAATGCGACAATTCGGCTTGCATGTGTATCGAGTTCTTGGTGCATCGAAGCAAGGTCATTTTCTTTCAACATTTTCGCATCTTCGCGATGTAAACGGTGAGTTAAACCTCCGCCAAGATGTACTGCCCATTTGTCTAATAGCCCCCATACTGTTTTTCTTGTACAAGCAATTTGACCAGGGGCACGAGCTGACCAGCGCTTTGCTTCAGTTGCAATCCCAGAGAGTTGCCCCAAAAGATTGAGAATACTACGCTCCATAGCGAGAAGAATTTCACGATCACCAGAAAGGTAAGCGATTTCATCACCCTTTGACACCTTCTTCCCGTCACCAGCCATCCATGAAATTTTCAAAGTTGGGGCCCAAATTTGTAACATATGGTCAATCGCAGCAGTACCGACAATTATTCCATCTGATCTGGCACAAATCTTTGCATCAATGTTCTGTGAACCACCCATGAAAGGCATACTTATTCCATCATCTGCAAGTATCACACCTACCCATCGGTCAATGCTTGCCAAAAGCATACGAGAAGGACCTTCTTCCGCAGTCCATAACTCGTGACCTCGGTCATGAGGAGGTCGTTTTGAGTCTGCCATGGTTCGGGCTAGAGGTTTGATGTCTTGAAACATGTAGATGATTTGGCAACTGGCCCATTTTGCCGTGACTGAGTTGAACCAAGGTGATGGGTAGTCGAATTATTTACTCACATAATGGAGGTAGTGCTAATATGGACCCTGCATGACACAGAAATATGCGCACCGCGACCATACTGTTTGTACTGGTGTGTTCAATATTGTCGCCGATGGTAAGTGCAACGGTTCCACCTTCTTCCGAATATGGAATAATTCAAACTGATGGAGAGAGCATCATTGCATCGTATTCTCCTATAATTCAGGCTGCTCTTTCACACAAAAGCGACCTTACAATGTACTCAACCTCTCAATTAAATTCAGCGAAACAATGGGTTGTAATTGCTTCACAATTCGATGGGCAGCCTGCTGAAGAATTACCTGGTGCATGGATTGTGGATGTGGAACATTCCACTGCACCTGAACTGTTTTCACAATTGCAAGAAAACGGTCAAATCGAAGAATTCTACCCCCTAATAGAGAAAGATATGCTTCCTCGCTGGGTACCAAATGATCCGAAATTTTCAGACCAATGGCACCTACAAAATACTGGACAATCAAGTGGAATAAGTGGTGAAGATGTCAATATTACCGGTGCGTGGAACACTTATCGAGGTTCAGGCGTAGTGATTGGAATTGTCGATGATGGCCTTGATTGGAATCATCCTGATTTGGACGATTATTACGAATCAACGCTGGATTACGATTTCTGTGGCAATGATGGCGACCCTACGCCTGCATCGAATGACCCACATGGAACCGCCTCTGCCGGTGTTGCAGCGGGGGTTGGTGACAACAATATCGGCATCAGTGGTTCGGCACCAGAGGCGGGCCTGGCTGGATTGCAATTGATTTCCTGTAGTACCACTGATACTCGCGAATCATCAGCACTGAGTCATGAGCGACAAAATATTGACATTTACTCGAATTCCTGGGGCCCAAGCGACAATGGTGAGACACTCGAGGCCCCTGGCCCTTTGATGCTTGCCGCAATGGAAAACGATGCGCTACTCGGCCGTAATGGCTTAGGAAACATCATTACTTGGGCAGCTGGTAATGGATTGACCGACGATGATAATTCCAATTACGATGGATATGCAAACCTTCGCTACACCATTGCGGTGACGGCTGTATCTCACAACGGCGACCAATCTTACTACGCCGAACCTGGTGCAAATATCTTGGTTGCCTCCCCATCCAATGGAGATAATGAAGGCATCACTACTACAGATATTGAGGGCTCAGCAGGCTATACAAATAACGACTATACCGACAACTTTGGCGGCACCTCTTCTGCAACTCCTCTTGTTTCAGGAATCATAGCTCTAATGTTAGAAGCAAACTCAAACTTATCTTGGCGAGATGTTCAGCACATCTTGGTCTTGACATCCCGTCAGAATGATGCAACGGATTCTTCTTGGAATATTAACGGCGCAAATCATGATGTCAGTCACAAGTATGGCTATGGTGTCATCGATGCAAGTGCGGCTGTTTCTATGGCTGAATCATGGAACCCTGTTGCTGATGAAACCTCAGTGACTACGGGAACGTTGAATTGCATTCAATGCGATATTCCCGATAACAGTGCAAATTATATTTCAGTAAATACTACTATTTCAGAACCAATCTTAGTTGAAAATGTCGATGTTGTTGTTGACATTCCCCATACATACCGTGGAGACCTCGAAATTATCTTGACAAGTCCTGCGGGAACCAAGAGTATACTTTCTGAAAAACACAGCGATAATGGAAATAACTTCAACGATTGGCGATTCTCTACTGTACATCATTGGGATGAAGACAGTCGAGGGGAATGGACGCTTACTGTCGAAGACCAAGGCAATGGCGATACCGGTTCACTGGACTCTTGGGAATTAATCGTATATGGAACTGAACTGGATGTTGATACCGATGGCGACAATCTCACGAATTCAAATGAAACCGATGTTTATGGTACTGACCCTGAAGATTATGATACCGATGATGATACCATTAGCGATGGTGATGAAGTTCTCATTCATGGCACTGACCCTCTGGTCAGCGATACCGATGGAGATGGTTTGTCGGATGGAGTAGAAATTAATGTCAATGGTACAGACCCATTGGATAATGACACTGATGATGATTTATTGCTTGATGGTGAAGAAGTCTTACTCTATGGGACAAATCCATTGATTCCTGACCCTGACGCAGATGTTGATGATTATTATTGGTTTGAAGATTGTAATGATACAAATGCATTGGTTTATCCTGGAGCATTGGAATTACTCAATGGAATCGATGATAACTGCGATGGGCAATGGGATGAAGGGTTCAATGCCACTGATTCTGATAACGACGGGCTTTCCGATTATGGTGAATACCATGTATTCGGCACCAATCTTTCGTTGCCAGATACTGATGGTGACTTCTTGAGCGATGGTGATGAAGTCTTGATATATCTCACCGACCCTTTAGTCAAAGATAATGATTCTGATATGGATGGCTACTATTGGTTTGAAGATTGTAACGATACCAATGCAAGTATCTGGCCAGGTGCTCTAGAGTTATTGGATGGCATCGATAACAACTGTGATGAGAATATTGATGAAACATTCAATGGCACAGATGCTGATGCTGATGGTTTACTTGATTTGGTTGAATTCCTCGAAATTGGTACAGACCCCTTTGATGAGGATACCGATGATGATGGATTAACCGATGGTATCGAGGTGGTGTCGACGCTTACCAATCCGTTTGTACCTGACCTTGATGAGGACCAAGATGGTTACCGATGGTTCCTTGATTGTGATGATAATAATTCACAGCGCTCACCGAATGCTGTCGAAGTCTGGAATGGAATGGATGACGATTGTGATGATTCTATTGACGAAGATATTGAACGTGCATCGTGGGTTACACCCTCCCCATTGATGTCGGGCATGATACTGAATGCTACCAATGACTCACTTGAATTGAGCATTATTCTTGACCTTGACCAAGCATCCATAGAACGATTGAATCTTACCGTTCACTGGTATCGAAATCAAACGATAATTGGTCAAGGATTCATGTTTGTTGAACCAGCCCATAATTGTCAACAACCGAACAGTACTTTTGCAGAAGAATTGTGTGCCCTCAACGGAACAGTTGGGCCTTATGAAACAAAAGTTGTCATTTTTGATGATGTTGGAATGCTAGAAATCGAATGGAAAATCACCTATACTGTTTGGCACCCACCTGTTATTGAAGAAGAAGACACAACCATTCAAACAAATAAAAACAAAAAGGGCATGACTATTGATTCGAACCTCATCATCTTAGCACTAGGTGGTATCGTTGCATTACTGGGCGTTGTTCTCATTCTTTCTCGCCGCGAAAATTCCACTCCTCAGCCACAAATACGTCCTAAGCAAGAACCGCAGATGTTTGTTCCACCTGCGATGTATTCTGATGTTCCTGCTGCCCCTGACTTTTCTCAAATGGGTGAATACGTACCGCCTTCAAACAATGATTGGGATTCGACCAAACGCTAGAAATAATCACCCGCGATTTGTGATGATGCTCCAACCAATGAGGCGCCCCTCAGCGGCATCAGCAAGTAAATTCAATTGATGATGCTCCGTGTACATGACTTCCTGAGTTTCTTCGTTCAATACATCTTCATCCCATGAACGGGACACATCAAAGGTGACTACACCGTCTCCTCCGTCGCCAATTTGAGAAAGTATTGAACCGATGTCATCACCAGGAACTGCGATTAAGTAACCCACTTGTACATCGTCTTGATAAGTTCCTGAAGAAGTGAAAAATCGGTCGGGGCCAAACAAAACGTTGTAACGCGATGAATCTGAAAACCGTGATTCTAATTTCGTAATATTGAGTGTTTTTGGAATTGATTCTCGATTGTGTGACCTCTGTTCATCACTACCCCTACTATCGAATTGGCAATTCTCTTCGCTTGGCGTCCCAGTAAGGTTAAATTTCACCCACCCCGCTTCTTTGTCTGCTGCTACCCAAGAAAGATTCCATTGATCTGTGGAAGGTGATATCTGCTGAGTTGTTCCGCGCCAGATATAGCCGTTTTCTTCGAGTGCTTGAGAGGCGGCTGGTGCTATTGCGTTGGGCCAATGGTCAAAGCAAGTTATTGCATCTTCAAAAGTATATTCGCGTAGTGAAGAATCGTCAGGCATATGAAGTTCATATTCGCCCCACGACTCTAATTCGCTATTGGATGGACCAAGTTGATTCACTTGCGGTTTTGAGGTATAGGAGAGTCCTAAGTCGAGTTGTTTTTGCCCACGACTCAACAATGTCTTCGAAAAAGTGTGGTGTAATTCCAATTCTCCTTCAGGTAAGACATAATCATTGAGCAACTGTGATGTTGGAGAGCAACCTGATTGGCTTGCTTGGTCATCAGAAATCAAAACATCAACCGTTTGTTTAGCTGCCCACGGATTTCCCTCTTCAACCCACAAATTCATTGTTGCTGAACCCAAACAATAGGCATCAATATCGTGATGGGTGGCAATGATTTTCCATACTGGCTCGCCACCGAATTCAACTTCGTCAAGTACTCGCCAATCCCACCCGAGATTGCTCCCTGTTGCCCCTTTATCGATGATGTCATTGGCAAATAGTTGCTGTAACTCAACCGGTTGCATCATCAGTGCAAGACCAGGTGCGAGTGTCTCAAGTCCTCCGAGCAAACCTCCAACGCCATAACTCATCGTCGTTCCTTGGTATTTCCCAATTGGTGAAGGTAAGTCAATGCCCCATTCCAACTGTGTAGCTTTGGTATCCTGATTACGTAATTCGGTGTATGTGGTCGAGGTCAAATCTGCTGTGCCTGAACCGGTAATTGCTCCAAATTCACACAATGTGCCGAGAGAAAGATGGCGATTCACTCGGAAGGGGTCCAGTGAATTTGTGTTGACCGTTTCAACAGCAAGCCATTCTGCCCCCATGCCTCCGACAATACCAACAGCCCCTAACCGGTCGGTTGAGCCACCTTCATTGACCAATTCGCCTGTGCCTCCATTTGTGATAGAAAGGCTTCCTAAGCCACCAAAGTCAATTGATATTTTACAAATATCATCTTCGGTTTCGAGTTGGTCCATGACCAGTTCGACAAATCCTTCAGTAGCAAGGAATGTCGCCAAGCCATTTTCATCACCTGTAATCTGATACTGCATTCCGTCTCCGTAGCGAAGTTGTTCAGCGGTGAATGGATCTAGCTGATTATCAAGATAATAATAGCCACCTGCTCCAACAATGACTAGAGCAAGAAGGACTGCGGCAACTTGGGGCTTACGAAGAATATCGAGTAATGTCGCTGGACCTTCACGAGTTTGTTTTATCTCCTTTGTCTTTATTTTCTTGACTGACTTTGGAGGGTCTTCATCAAGTATTTCAGCATCGAGTATTTCAGCATCGAGAATACTTTCTTCTTCGATTTCCTCTTCGCCCTCATCGGTTTCTTCAGGCTCAGAAGGCGTGAGTGTGTCTTCATCCTCCATGGAAAGAAGCGTTTCAGGCTCAGATTTCTTTTTCTTCGGAATTGAAGGGACTTTTTTTCCTACTTTTGAGGGTAAACCTACTTCCTTGTTTGAGAGTCCCGCCTCAAGTAGGCGTTCCACCAGAATAGATTTTTTCCCCGAAGTAGGTAAATCATTGAGAATACATAATGCTTTGAGTTTGACAACTGTCAAAGAAGATGTTTGTTCGCCCGACATCACCAAACCTCGTGATGGCCTGTCGCCATTCCCTTTCAAGTATGACCCTTATTGTATCTCGGAAAACCCGAATTTATAGTACTGGGCAAAGGTCGGTTAGCCTTCATAAGGTGCATATGTGCCATCTGAATTCTGCACATACACCGTCTGTTCATAACTACCATCTGGTAGTTTTTTGTAGAAATATCCGCCTTCAGCAGGTTCAAAAGTTGCTTCTTGCGATTCAGCAGGTGGTGTTGGTGTCTCGGTTTCTACCTGCTGAGGTACTGTTTCTACCACAGTTTCAACTGTAGGGGTTTCTGCAGGTTGGGGTGGCCCTGTTGGACCTGCACTCGGTGGCCCTGTTGGACCTGCACTCGGTGGCCCTGTTGGACCTGCTGCAACACGTGCATCGGTAAGTGATGCGAGGACTTTTTCTTCGGTTGATTCATCTCCGTTTTCAAGAATCTGTTTGACCTGAGCGCCGTGCTTTTGAGCCCCCATAAAAGCAAAAAGGGACAATGAAAGGCAGATGATTCCAAAAATACCACCAATCACTTGATTCGGCCAAACTTTTCCTTTAACTGACAACACGTTATTCGGGCTATTATCAACCTCGTTAGTGCCATTATCAAAGTATTGAACGATCATACAATATTGCCCAGGGTCAACTGAAAATTTGAATGTATACTCTTCTCCTTCTATCGGTTTATTGATTGATTTGTATTGATATGCATGGTTTGTTCCAAGTTCGGCCTCTTCAGTGTAATCGCCGAGATTTTGTTGGCAATCATTCACTTTAATGAGATATGCATCAATACGGATATCAGGGTTTGGTGCAAGGGATGTAGCCGTAACGTCCAGATGAAGTGGGGCGTCAAACAAATCATCGCCTGGCAAAGATGGGCCCCATACTAACCCAATATCTTTCTGTGCAGAATTTGACAACCCTTCTGAATCAGCACTAAATGGCATTGGGAATAGTGCAAAAGTAAACATCAAAACCGCTACACCGAGCCACAGAAAAACATTCCATCGTGATTTCACAAGTTCTTCTTGACGTTGTTCCAAAGTAAGGATTTCAACCACTTCATCGTGGTCATCATCGACGGGAATTTCTTCACTCGCTGCGACTGCGCCCTCTTCGGTCATGTTTACGCCGATTTCAAGCGAGCACTTGAAAGGCGCGGCGGAATGTCGACACTCATGGAGGAGTCTAGTGTGAATCGCGATGGGGGGGCTGCGAATGATGTGGACCTCCGAATTGCCATCCTTTCAAGAGGTCCCCGCCTCTACAGCACTAGAAGGTTAGTCGAAGAGGCAAAAAAACGTGGGCTTAAACCCTATGTGGCAGACCCAATGAAGTTCTCATTATTCGTTGCAGATGGAAGAATTGACATTCTTCATAACGGTGAACCGTTCAATTATGATGCTGTTATTCCGCGTATCGGGCATTCAATTACCAAACACGGCGTAGCCGTACTCCGACATTTAGAGCAATTAGGAATTTGGACTGCGAATACTGGAGCAGGAATTCTCAAAAGTCGAGATAAACTTCACGCTTCTCAAATTCTTGCCCGAAACAGAATCCCAGTTCCTCGAACAACTTATGTTCGAGATATTATTGATGTTGAAACCGCAGTTGACTTTGTTGGTGGCCTACCCGTTGTCATCAAAGTCACCCAAGGTACACAAGGGCAAGGTGTGTTTTTGCGGCACACCATCCGAGAAGCGCGCAACCTTGTTCAAGGATTATTACTCACTGGTCGTTCAATCTTGATTCAAGAATATATTGCAGAATCTCATGGAACGGATATTCGGGCTTTGGTAGTCGGCGACCGTGTCGTTGCAAGTATGCGTCGTCGGGCCCGTGGAAGAGAATTTAGAAGTAATTACCACCTCAATGGCACGGTTGAAAATGTTGATTTGCCAAAAGAATTCGAAGAGGCGGCTTGCCGGGCGGCTCGAGTTCTTGGCCTACATGTTGCTGGTGTTGATTTACTTGAAGCAAAGAACGGTCCTTTGGTTCTCGAAGTGAATTCGTCTCCTGGTCTCGAAGGAATCGAGAAAGCGAGTGGCGTCAACGTTGCTGGAGAGATTATCGATTATGTCACTAGTGAAACTGCTTTCTCAGAAGTAGATCTCGACCAATTGCTTCGAACGGTTCCTGGGGCAGGAGTTCTTTCACTTCAAATTCGAAATCATCCAATTCTTGTTGGACAGCCACTGGCGAGTTTATTCAAATCAAAGATTGATATTCCTGTCTTTGCTCTTTCTCGCGATAACAGTTTACTGTGGAATCCGAGCAATGAACTACAATTGCGATATGAGGATGTGTTGATCTGCTATGGAGAACTCACCGAATTGAGGGCTTCACTGCGACAAGCAATGCTTGATGTGCCACAGAAAGCCTTTGATGTCCCCTCATCTGAAGAAACCAATGCTTAACTCGGTGTCAAGCCGAAGGCCTAAATCTCGATTGCTCGTTCGGGTAAACGCGCGGTGGTTTGATATGGTAGTCCGTATTCTTCTCTTCTGCTCTACGGAGCACGGGATGCACACCCGCCCTAGGCGGGAGGCGGTGAACGCCAATGAATACGCGGAGAAGAGAGGAGCGAAATCGCAAGGCTTTGAGGCCGAGCCAACTACGGCTAAATGATGCCTCAGTCACGCTTCCACCGCGTCTCAGCCACATGCAAAATTTGCCTTGGCTCGATTGTTATATGCAGACATTGAAGGCGGAAAATAAATCCTTGAATACGCAAAAATCCTATGCAAGTGGATTACGCGCTTTAATCGAAACGACCCTACTTGACGAAAATGTTCTGAGTGAGTCAGATTATCAGAAAATGACTGTATACGAATTGGCTGAACGAATGGAGCCACTTAACGGGAGAATTGACCGGTGGACACATGGATTGTCCGATTTGCGTCCAACCACTTACAATGCGCGCCTTGCTGCTGCACGTCATTTACTCAAATGGCTTGGTCATCGCTGGCCGGACCATTTGGTACGAGCTCGAACAGGAAAGCGGCTTCCTCGGACTTTAAATCGAAGAGAAATGACAATGGTTTTGGATGCCTCAGCCAAAAGTGAAAATCCGGTTGCTTCGATTGTCGTAACAATGATGCTTGACACGGGTTTACGGGTGAGTGAAGTGTGCAATCTTGACAGAAATGATATCGATCTAGAAGATGGTTCTGCTCGGGTCTATGGTGGGAAAGGGGACAAAGACCGTTTGGTGTTGTTCACTCGCAGAACGCTTGAGCGCATTCATGCATGGATTCCAATTCGCGAAGCACGGGTCAGAGATGATGATTTTGCGTTCCTATTGAATTCAGCAGGGCGTCGACTACAGCCTCGTGGAGTTCAGCGGTTGATGGATTCTCTAGCTCGAGAGGCTGGCCTCCCGAAGGGGAAATTAACGCCGCATGTGTTACGCCATAATTTTGCTACGGGTTTGTTAGAACGCGGTGCAGATTTAGTGACAATTCAACGTCTTCTTGGCCATTCAAGCATTGCCACAACACGAGTGTATCTGGAAATCTCAGACCAAACATTACGCGAAGTATACCATCGTGCTCAGGCTACGCGGGAAACGCTCGAGGCTGCTGCGGCAGCAAATACGAACAGTGATGATGAGCTCGTTGAAACTACACCTTCAACCAGTTCGATAGGCATTGAATGATTACGTGCGCTTTTGTTTTCGTTTCTTGACAGATGGGGGGCCGCTCCATTCGCGATGCGGAGTTATTTCTTGCCCACTATGACCTTCAATCGGACAATGTTTGCCTGAACGACAACGTGAACAATTTTCTTTTGACGGTGTTTCGACGGTTTTTCTCAACCGGCCGTATTTCCGTCGGGGCATGAAAGGTTGTGTGCCACGACGGTATTCAATGCTAACGCATTATTGCGGAATCTCGATTCACTTTTTCTTGAACCATGGCATATCGGTTACACTACGTGGAACACGGAGTGTAGAGCCTTTTCGGCCATCGGTCGACTTCGAAGATTTGACGGTTTGTTTGGCCTTAGAAACTGCGGTCTTCTTTGCTTTGGAAGCCTTTTGTGACACTTTCTTTGCTGCTGATTTGGTTTTAGATGCTGCTTTTTTTGCGGCGGCAGTGGTTTTCTTGGCGGTGGACTTGGTTGCTGTCTTGGCCTTAGATGCTGCTTTTTTAGAAGCCGACGTCGTTTTTGCTGCTGCCTTTTTAGCCGCTGCTGTTGATTTCTTGGCGGTGGACTTGGTTGCTGTCTTGGCTTTGGTCGCAGCCTTTTTGGCGGACTTTGATGCTTTGTCAGCAGCCTTTGCAGCGGCACCAACTTTCTTTGCAACTGCGGCACTGAGGCCTGCATCTTGGAGTTTTTTGGAACCTGCAGACGCTATTTTAGACACTGTATCTATTTTAGCACTGATTAATTTTTTTGCTGTCGCAGCTCCAATTCCTGGAAGTGCAGTTAACGCGTCGATTTTTGAATTGCCCTTTGAAGCCATAGGCCCACCAACCACCCCATACCGGTGCATCACATCAATTCTTCTCTCGACTCATTTTCAAGAGGGGTTGAATTGATGAGGTTAGAAGAAACCCGGTGAACATGGGCAACCGGGGGGGCGAGAGCGTACTGGTTGTCTATGCACAGGTTGGCCATGCAAAAGCCAATCACCGCGTTGAAAACGATACTAATTATCTAAGGCCGAAATCCTTTCGTCTACCGAGTAAAGTTGTGTACCTTGGGGATATTGCGACCAATACATTAGCCTATTTAGACCATCCTGAAACTCCTCACTTCTCCAAACCACCGAAATTTAATGAACAAAAATGGACTTTCAAAACTCAGAGTGGGGGGCTTCAACTCATAATTTCTTCAGATTCTTATTGGGGTTTGGGTTTATTCAATTCAGGCTATCTCAACCGAATCGAACTCAAGGGTTCGCCTGAATCTTACGCTCGGCTCTTATTCGACCTATCTGCCTCACTCGGGCATCGGCCATGGGAGTTTTTCCATTCCTCTTCTGCTTTGAAATACCTCTCAAAACAAGATGGGGGAGTATCTCTCAAAACGAATGAACTGGCATGGAAGGGGGCTATTGAGACTGCACGTTCGATATTCGATGAGCAAATATTCATGGTTGAAGAACAAGGTAAAGTTGTTCAAAAGCGCATCAAGAGCACGAGTGATTCTAAGAATTGGACTGCCGAACAAGCGAAGAGGTCTATTGAAAGTGCTCAATATGATCTAGAGGTGGCGAAAGGTGCCCTTGCCGACGGAAATGCCCCTGGTTTTGAGCGTGCTATCGCTCGGGCAGAAGCATACTTCATTGAGGCAGACCCTGAAGGTAGCGCTGTGCATTCAACAGAGAATTTGTATGAAACTCCACAGGGGAAAATCCTTGACCAAGAGTCCATTGATGAAGAGATTTCATTCGTTGATTTGACTTCAAATCATGAAGAAGAGTAGTTTGTTGTGCCGCGTCGCGTTGATAAAGGGGTGGCAACTCGCAGAGATTGGTCCACATGGCTTCAAAGAAGAAATCCGATGGCAGCGGTATCCAACAGGCTGCAGGTCTTATTCGATATTTTGATGAAGAATCAGAAGATGCTTGGAAGATTACTCCTTTCCAAGTCTACGCAGCGTGTATTGGACTTGGGACATTCTTCTACCTCGTCAACCAAGGCGTTGTTTCGTGGATTCTTGACCTGTTTTGAATCTTAATTCAAATCGGTTGAATCATAATGATTCGATTTTCTTTTTCAGCCATGCATTGTGCAACTTTGATTGCAGTTCGCATGTCAGTGGTACCACCTATGACCTTCTCGCCTTCAGCGTCATGAAGAATCAGTTTATGTGTAAGGTTGTACAAGACGCCCTCTTCTATTCGCTCGAATATCCAATGTTCATTTTCAATACGAACCATTGCCGGAATTTCAACCAATGGGCCCATTTGTGAACCAATCGTTTGTGTTCTGGATTTCAAACCTTGAAGGTCACGAACTGGGCTCCAGTTTCTTCGACGAATCGGAGCATGAATTCTCTTGTTTTTCGCAACGCCTTCTCTAAATGCTCTACTCATGAGGGTCCCATCCCTTGAAGTCGCTTGACTTCATTCTGAAGCGAACTTCTTCTGCTAATAAGAACCGCGACGCGTATGGGGATGAATAAGGGGTTTTATTCAGTGCTTGAATATATTCAACCATTCAATATTGACGAGAAAGTGACGGTGACAAGAAACATCCGAGGCGGTGGCTTCATCAAATACCGATGCTTCGACAAATCGGAGACGAACAAGATGAGCGATATTCCAGATGGACAGTACTATACCAAAGAACATGAATGGTTGCGCGTAGAAGGGGACGAAGTTATCATTGGAATTACCGACCATGCACAGCATGCTTTGACCGATATTGTTTACATTGAACTCCCTGCTGAAGGCGAAGTTCTTGGTGAAATGGATGAATTTGCCATTGTAGAATCAGTGAAATCGGCTTCCCCGATTTTTGCTCCATTTGCTGGTGAAATAACCGCAGTCAATGATTCACTCGAAGATACTCCTGAACTCATGAATACATCTCCTTATGGCGATGGTTGGATTGTTCGAATGGTCTTGGAAGACCCTGATGCTGTTTCATCATTGATGGATGCTGCAGGTTACAAAGCAGAGATTGGCGAGTGACCGGCGTGTCAGAACACAGATGGAGCCTCTATGTGGATGGTTCTTGTCTTGGCAACCAAAACGTCGATGAAAATACGCCGGCAGCATGGGCGGTTGTAGTGGTCACTGGCGACACCGGTTTAGGTAGGGGTAGTGGAGAACTTCACGAAGAATTTGCTGATATCGTTGTGACTGATGAAGCAAATGAGAATTATATTGGGGCAACTGTAGGTTCAAACAACACCGCCGAACTCTCCGGCTTTGCGGCTGCTCTTCGTTGGCTCTTGGTCGAAGGCGGGGCTGATGCTGCTATCATTCGGGCGGATTCACAATATGCAGGAAATCTAGCATGTGGTGCTTGGAAAGCCAAAGCAAACCGTGAATTAGTCGCTCATGTTCAAGCCCTTTGGGATGCGGTTTCTGAATTAAGAACACTTTCTTGGGAGCATGTCAAAGCCCATCGTGGGCACCGTTGGAATGAGCGTGCTGATCACTTAGCTCTTCGAAAAGCGCAAGGCGAAATTCCAATTCCACTTTCTTTTTGGAAACCTGGCCAACGCTAGATTTGGTCAAGGCGCTCTTGAAGCCATACTCTGAAAGTGGGTGAGAGGTCATTACGACGTAATGCGTGGTCAACCTGTGCTTGGAGCCATGGCAAAGGTTTGCCAGAGTCATACCATTGAAAATTAGTAAGTTCAACACCAAGGAGTCCTTCATTATTCATCCAATGTTGCTGAATAGCAATCGACTGAAGTTCCCCATATGTTTCTACATCATATTGTTGCAACAAATTTTTTGTGTCGGAAGTAAACAAATAACGCCCACATAGTACAAGATTTGATGGAGCCTTTTCCGGAGTAGGTTTCTCACAGATTTCAAGAATTCGTTCCCCTTCTTGTCGAACAACACCGTAATTGGAGACTTCTTCCTGTTTTACCGCCAATAAACCTACGCAAGGAAGTCCATTCTTTTCGAAATTTTCTACTAATTTCATGCTCGCTTTTGAAGGTTTAAACCCTTTAGGTGAGGTGTGTTCATCAAGCAAAATATTGTCGCCAAGTAACACCAAAAATGGCCCTTCGATATCATCTAAGGCACATTCGATAGCGTTGCCGAGTCCAAGCGGTTGATGTTGAATGTGGAGGTGAACTTCGACATCAGCAAACGGCGACAATAGTTGAGGGTCTAAATCCGGTCGCTTTTCTTGAAGCCATGCATGGTCGCCAAGTAAGGCGTTCAAATCTTTTCTTGGAGAGGAGATGATGTGAAGGCGTTGTACTCCAGCAGCAACTGCTTCACGCGCTAGATGGATGAGTGCTGGGACATCGACCAATGGAAGTGCTTCTTTCGCCACTGAGGCGCTGGTTGGCAGCATTCGAGTACCAAGGCCCCCAGCAACTAGTAAGGCATCTTGAACCGCCGCCATGAGACCTGCTGGATGGCGTAGGCTTTCAAGCGTCGCCCCTCTGCCTAGGGATATGGGGAGAACTCTTGAGTGGCGTGGATTTGCCGTCATGGGCATTCTTTTGATTGGTCAATCCTTTGTCGATATTACTCCTGAAGGACCTTGGGACTCTCGTTCGTTCTCGAGAGGTATGCTTGGCCTAGTTGGATTGTTATGCCTTTATTTGGCTTGGTTTCGATGGGCTTTTGACCGAAAAGGAGTCGCGCCAACAATAGAATTGTGGGCATCTCCTAAAGAAACATGGAGAGATGTATTGGTATTTGGACTGGGGTGTTTGCTCTTTGTCAAAGTTACAACATGGTTCGAAATTACAGGATGGATGCCTGAGCCTTCGGGAATGATTATCACATTAATTGGAAGTTTGGTTATATTGAATGCCTTCTATGTAGGGCTCGTTACAGTAGGCCCATTGGCACCTTTATCTGAAGAAGAGTGATGTTAATCATCAATAAAACCGAGTTCTTGGTCTAAGAGTTCATACGCATCTTTCACAGATGGCAAATCTCCTGAATCATCCATGTCGCTTTGAAGAACTGGGCGGATTTTGGGGGCTGTCGGCTGTTCCCCTTCGCCAGCAAACCAAGATTGCCATTGTTGACTTCGTTCTGGGCGGCGGTGATTGAATGAGGCCCATAGCGGTTCAAGCGAGCAATCTTGTTGTTTGAAATCTTGGAGACGGGCAGCAAAATGGTCCGGGGAAACTTCTTCCATTCGCATCAATAATTCACGCATTCGAGAGCGGACCACCTCATCACCATCTTGCCATAGAAGAGGAAGAAGGTGGCGTTCATCTTCGGGGTATTGCTCGATATAATCACGCAAAAAAGGAACTAGATTACGACGAACAATAGGGAGTGGGTGGTGCGCTAATTTGGCCATTGTATCGGCCCATAATTCCGAGTCAAGGAATCTTAAGTCGCCAACAGTTGAACTTGCTGCGGCGAGAACGCCTTCGTCTTGGTCACCAAGCATATCATCCAAAAACGGAACAGCATCCCACTCAAGGCGACGGAACATTCGTGTTAGCACATCCGCCATTCCTCGTTTGACAAGAGTTTCATCACGCTGGTGGAGTCGTTTTGCTAATTCAAGGCCCGAGTCACGATTATGTTCAATCGCTTTTGCAAGGCAAAGAGTCACCCTGACTGCCACTTCTGCTTCAGGGTCTGCTGCTCGACGAAGAAGAAGTGTTTCGAGCCCAAGGGGTTCGACTAAGTTAGGTCGTTGAATAAGTAGTCGTGCCCATTCCATAACCAAAAGGCGGCGTTCAAGGATATCATTTTCCAATTTTTCAATTAACCATCGGGCTGCTTCAACTCCCGCGTCGTGTGCTACTACTCCTGAATTACGAGGAATAACCGCATGAGGATTCCACTCCAATTGATGAGGGCCGGTATCTGGTTGTGTATGCCATGTTCCTGGGCGCTCTGCTAGAGCAATAGATTCGACAAGATGGTATCCTTGGTGCACTGCTTGACCGTAAGGGGTTGTGGATAATCCGTTAATCAATGATATGGCAAGCCACCAACGGTCTGTGTTTGGAGCGGATTGGTCAAAAGCTTGAGCCAACCAATCGGTTGCAATAGTAAAGAGAAGTCGTTCAGCTACTTTGTCAACACGTCGGTGAAGCCATTTTTGATGAACAGCAAATGGATCATCACTTAGATTCATTCGGTGGGGTACAATCAAATCGACAACCGTATTGAGGTTTGATTCAAACATTGCCCGGTCCATTTGTAAGATTCCAAGGCCTTGTTCGATAACTGAGTTTGGAGAAATAGGCTGTATCGGTGGGAAATCGGGATCCATCATGGGAGGTTGTGGCAAGGGCCATGCAAGTGTGCCGCGTTCCAAGGCTTCAACCATTCCTGTCGCAACTGCCTCAAAGATGCTTTCAGACAACTTAGTACGCTCTTTACCCATGATGAGACCTCAAGGTTTCAACAGGTCCTCAAATCAAATATCAAGTTCGATGTTGAGGTTTTGAATCAATTCCTTGTAGCGGTTACGAATAGTGACTTCAGTGACACCTGCAACTTCAGCAACTTCACGTTGAGTTCTACGCTTTCCGCACAAAACCGAAGCGATGTAAATGATAGAGGCGGCAATTCCGGTAGGTCCACGACCACTGGTCAATTCCTTCTCTTGAGCTGCTTTGATCAGTTCGTATGCTTTTGCTTCTACTTCAGCATCCAATCCAAGTCCAGAACAGAATCGAGAAATGTAATCTTCTGGACCTGTTGGCATGATCTTCATTTTAAGTTCACGGACCATAAAACGGTAAGTTCTACCAATTTCTTTTCGTCCTGTACGCGATGCTTGACCAATTTCATCAAGAGTTCGGGGCACACCACATTGGCGACAAGCCGCGTAAAGGGACGCTGCTGCGACCCCTTCGATAGAACGGCCACGAATAAGTCTCTTATCGACTGCTTTCTTGTAATTGACTGCTGCTGCTTCACGAACAGATTTAGGCAATTCTAAGCGGCTAGCCATACGGTCAAGTTCGGCCAAAGCCATAGCCAAATTTCTTTCTGTAGCGTTGGAAACTCTGCTTCTCTTTTGCCACTTACGCATACGGTAGAATTGTGATCTATAACGTGAATTAATAGTTTTACCAGAGTAATCTTTGTTTTGCCAATCGATATCTGTCGAGAGACCTTTGTCGTGGAGCATGACAGTCATTGGAGCACCGGTTCGAGCGCGTTGGTCGCCTTGTTCTGGCGAGAATACACGCCATTCAGCACCTTGGTCGATTACGTTGTCTTCCAACACCAATCCACAGTCATCACAGATGACTTCACCACGAGTTTCGTCACGGGTTAAATTTCGACTTCCACAGTCACTGCATTTTACGATATCTTCTACTTGTTGTTCGTCCATATATATTCCTCATTTCTCACCCTTGCCGAGCATCATCGCTCAACTCATTAGGGAACCTTATTATATTCCGACATCCAACCATATTTAAATCTAATTAACTTTAGTCTTAAACTTGTGGCTTGTAAAATATATGTTTTTTCCATAATTATTGATTTTTTGTCCAAGGGATTTTCCCGAACCGGTTATGAACACTGAACGCTTGAAAGGGTTGGGGGGGGAACATGAGAGAGGACTGGCCGCCGGCAAAAATCACCCTCGATCCTGAAAAAAGGGTTCTCTTCCTTACCAAGGATCTTGATCTTATCAAACAACAATTGTACCATGGCCTCAATTTGAAAATGGAGGATTTGGCCATTGATGACTTACTTGATGACATTAACACCGATGTTATGACTCCTGCATGGGTTTGTTTTGATCACGACCCTGTTGAGATTGCAAAAAATGCTTATGCTGGTTTGATGCATGATGGCATTCGAGTATTCAATGAAAACGCATTGAAAAACGGCAATTTTGAAGTAATTGTTTCCGGACAACGAAAAGGTACTGGGTCGTCTCGAGAAACTGCACCCCAATGTGAACGATGGGCTGGAATCAATATTGTGATTGCTGCTTCCTTTGCTCCTATTCATCAGCAAAATAACATCAATCTCGGCCAACTAATGGGCGACCATGCGATGCTTGAACGGTTGCAAAATGGCGAAAGTATCGCTCTTGAAGAATTCACAACGCGTTATGATGAAGTAACACAAATTATTCTTGAAAAAGGTGGTTTGTTTGCATTTGCGAAAGCACTCAAATCAAAAGAGATTGTACTTCCTTCGATTGACACCCCTTCACGTCCAATGACTATGGCTGAGAAAATCATTGCCCGAAATCTTGTTGGACAAGATGAGAGGCAGTGTGTAAAACCGGGCGACCCCGTTATCGCCGAAGTTCAAGGTGGATACTCTCATGAATTCACAACTGCTCAAGTCCACACTTTCCTTCAAAATGAATATGGTGAAGACTATTTCTTACCAAACCCGAGTAAATTTGCTGTTTTTGAGGACCATTTGCTGTATGCCCATCACAATCCAAAGTTTGTCCAATATATGGATAAAGTCCAAACATTACGAGATTTACAAATTGAATTCCAAAAGCATACCTCGGTTCGAGACTATTCTGCCAAAGATGGCGTCTCGCCTGGAATCTGTCATCAAGTCGCTCGTGAAGAATTCATCGAAGTTGGCGACTTCATCCAAGCCACCGATTCGCATACTTGCATGGGTGGCGCTTCAAATGCCCTTACATGGGGCGTTGGTGCAACCGAATACGCAAATTTGGTAAGCTCTGGATTTACCTTCGTCAAAGTTCCAGAATCAATTCGATTTGAATTAAAGGGCATGCTCGCACCTGGATGTACTGCTAAAGACGTCATCCTTTACATCCTTGCCGACCATGCACGTGAGGAATTGACTTTGAATCGGAGCATGGAATTTGGAGGTGATGGTTTAGCAAGTCTCTCTATCGATGAACGGGCGACTTTGTGCAACATGGCTACAGAATGTTCGGGTCGAACTGGAATCTGTGAAGCCGATGACTTGCTGTTTGAATGGATGATTCAATCACAACCTCACCTAGATAGAGATACGCAAAGAAGCCTCTCGGTCCAAGCCGATGAAGGGGCCGAATACCATGGTGGCGTACATATCATTGATATGTCTCAAATTCAACCCATGGTCGCTCATCCTGGAGACCCTGACAAAGGGATTCCAAGTGACCCAACAAATGGCGCAAATATTGCTGATATCGGAGAGGTTGCTATCAATATTGCATATGGCGGGTCATGCACTGCTGGAAAAGCCGACGATGTGGCCTATTATGCACTAGTGTGCCAAGCCGCTGAAGATGCTGGTTTGGTCGTCAAAGAAGGAGTGGATTTCTACATTCAATACGGCTCTGGTATTGTCAAAGACTTGGCAGTAAAGCAGGGTTGGCATGATTTGTTTTCGAGGGTTGGTGTCAAACTCATCGACCCTGGGTGTGGTGCTTGTATTGGTGCAGGACCGGGCGTATCGATTACTCCGGAACAAGTTACAGTTTCGGCAATAAATCGGAATTTCCAAGGACGTTCTGGGCCGGGTAAACTATACCTAGCAAGCCCATTAACCGTTGCTGCTTCAGCATTCATGGGAACCATAGTCTCATGGAATGATTCATTGTTCAATTAATTTGGACGTGTGTGAATCATTCTGAAAAGAAGGTCGTTGATAATGTTCGGTATTAGACATTAAAAACCGTCGGCCGACAAGGTTGCTTACCACATAGGCCCGATGTCATTCGGACAGAGGAGGACCTTTGTCGGAGGAATACCCATGGCTGGCATCGCACAAAAACTCGCATCAAATCAAAAACAAGTTGCAA
>ENA-OREN01000425-OREN01000425.1-marine-metagenome-genome-assembly--contig:-NODE-425-length-62732-cov-4.399601_pt1 | contig 62732 bp, 59 predicted proteins | sample MGYA00248624_ERZ508555 | MGnify/ENA primary metagenome ERZ508555 (study PRJEB26222, sample SAMN06267773) | marine metagenome | isolation source: Saanich Inlet, British Columbia, Canada | place...
GAATGTCCAGAGACTGGCCCAGGTCCTGGACCCGGTCCCGGAAATGAGTGTACATTTTGCGCAACTGCAGATTGTGCATGTGGATGTGACACCGATGTTTGTGCGTGTACGGCATGTCCCCCAGGACCCGGACCAGGCCCAGGCCCCGGTAACACATCATCTGCTAATTCATCTGTTGCATCGAGTAGGCCATTTTGCCCTAGTTGTTCAGAAGAGGACTGTCCTAACCTTGAATACTTAGGACTCACATTTAGAGAATGCACTTTGGTGGATTGTATTTGTCAGTATGACCCTATCAATGAAACGAGTTCGTCAGCATTTAGCTCTATTTCTTTGCAGCAAAGTAGTAGTACCGATGGAGGAGGTAGTTCGAATGACTCTAGTTCTGATGGAAAAAGCTCTAGTACAAACAGTTCTGGAGGGTATTGTTGTGAGGTAGATTTTTGTACGCCATTTGGGTGCGAAGGAGGAACAACACTTAATGAATGTTTAGAAACATGTGGAGTAGCTTCTTCTGCGAGCTCTTCTAGTGCATCGTCTCGACCGGCAGGATTTTGTTGTGAGGAAGACTTCTGTTCACCATTTAGTAATTGCGATAGCCCCCAAACTCTCGCTGAATGTTTCAAGTCTTGTGGAACAGGAGCAAGCTCTTCTGCACCGTCTTCAACACAAAATAGCTCTTCAAAATCTGCTATTTGCTTAACTGATGATGAATGTGGAAATACGTGTAGTGAATGCAGAGAAGTGGGAAGTCAGTGTATGTTTGAATGTTCATTTGGATTTTGTGAAAATGGAGGATGTCAGTATGCAACAGCGTTAATGCTGGAGTGTGGAGAAACTCCTCCAGAACCGTTTGTCTTGGGAGGTGGTGTTCTGAACCAAGGGTGTGAGGCAGCGAGCTCAAGTAATCCTACATTCGTGTCTTCTATCCCACCAGTACCTAGCTCTTCAAGCTTCAGTAGTTCTTCATTCGTGTCTTCTATTCCACCAGTACCAAGCTCCTCAAGCTTCAGTAGTTCTTCATTTAAGTCTTCTATTCCACCAGTACCAAGCTCCTCAAGTTCTTCCATAAAACCATACATCCCAAGCTCTTCTTCCTCTTCACGCAGAGGTGGAGGTAACGACGGAGGAGACTCTGACGGGAGTAATGCATTCTGTGGAAATGGAATACTAAACCCAGGAGAACAGTGCGAAAGTGGGTCAACCAACTACTGCACAGCTGGTAGAGCATGTAACACGTCGGACTGTACGTGTTACCCAACGATTCCACTGAGCGGTTGTGGAAATGGGTCACTGGAACTAGGAGAACAGTGTGAAACAGGATCAACCAACTATTGCACAGCTGGAAGAACATGTAATACAGATATTTGTACATGTGTTCCACCAATCGATGAGACAATAGTCGCAGCTGCATCTATATGTGGAAATGGAATACTAGAAATATTGGAAGAGTGTGACGATACCAACCGTCGGGACAACGACGGATGTAGCTCTACATGTTTACTAGAGATTGGAATCTGTGGAGACGGCATAGTGCAGTCACTTCTTGGGGAGCAGTGTGAGTCGAGTACACATAATCAGGCACTCTCATATTCCTGTAATAGGTGTCGCTTCCTCAGTACAACATGCGGAGACGAAGAGATAGACCCTGGAGAAGAGTGTGATGAAGGAGTAAGAAATTCTTCGTCACCAAACGCGGAATGTCGCCCTGACTGTTCTTTGCCTCGATGTGGTGATGCAGTGCTGGACTCAGTAGAATTATGTGATGACGGAAATCGTCTAAACGGAGACGGGTGTGATAGATATTGCCTAGTAGAAACACAGGTTGCTTCAGACCAAGTAAAGCCAACTGATGTCGACAATGTGGCCTCTGGCCCGTACGGCCAAGTCGGACAAGGTGGCTTTGCGCAAGGACGTGGCTTTCCACAATATCCAAACTATCAACAGTTGCCGTATCAGTTACCGATTGCACAGTTACAACCACTCATGCAAGGGAAAGGCCCAGTAGGAGACACCGGTCCAGCTGCCGTCGCGGTTGCAGTTTCTGGTATGGCTGCGGGTATTGGATGGATGCGACGAAAGCAAAAGAAGTAGTAGGAATCAAAATAGTAATTCATGCAAGAGGGTATTAGACAGTTGTTTCGTAGAACCCTATTTCTTTTGCTAAAATTAATTAAATGAACTTTTTTCGAGTGCACAAAGGGCTAGGATTTGCAATTGTAGCAGTATTAATTGTCGGTACGCATTTTGCTACTCAGGATAAAAAAGTAGACCTAAAAGGACAGGGCACTGGAGGGTCACAAAGCTCTTATTCTTATGGGGGGCCATTAGGATCTAATCCTGCAGACACTGGTTATGGTAGTTCTCAACAGTACTACACTGCCTGCCCATTGGATGTTTTTTATTGCCCAGATGGATCGACAGTGTCACGGTCTGGTCCTAATTGCACTTTTCCTTCATGTGGCGGCGGTGGTGCTGCTGGAACTGGTGGTGATACATCAGATATTTCAGGTGGAATAGATGGAACAGATGGGGGAGGAGACGGTGGTGATACATCAGATATTACAGGAGGAATGGGTGGAGATGGTGGATGCTGTGAAAATGATCCATCTGAAGCTGAATGTACAACAGGAGCATGTATACCAACATCATGTGCTTGCAATAGCGATACGTGTTCATGGGCTTGTACAATGGACTGTATACCTTGTGACGGCGATATGACTGGTGATACAGGTGCAGACGGAACAGACGATGGTGGTGATGACGGTGCAGACGGAGCAGACGATGGAGGCGACACTAGTGGTGATACTGGAACAACCGATGGGGGGGACGATAGTGGCGAAACTGGTGCGATTAGTGATAGCAGTGGCGATACTGGAGCTGATGATGGCGGAGGTGATGATGATGAAGGTCCTTGTTGTGAGGATCCAGATCCTTCTGAGGCGGAATGTACAGCAGGTGCATGTGTTCCATCATCATGTGTTTGTAATACAGATTCTTGTAGTTGGATGTGTACATCGGATTGCTCTGGATGCTCTTCGGATCAAGATGATGACGGTACTGGCGAGGATGGTGGTGACGATGGCGATGGTGGTGACGATGGCGAGGATGGCGATAGCTCTAGTGCAGCAAGTTCTGCGCAGAGTAGTGGATGTACCAATGATCATGAATGTGCGAGTGAGCTGAATTGTGACCTACGCTGCGGACTCCCAGAAAACAGTGACGTGTGCTCTATAAATTGTGGTGTTGGCGTATGCGAGAGTGGTGTATGTGGCACACGCATGCTTTACCATGCGTGCCAGAAGGCTACTTGTAATGGCGATACTGATGGCGATACTGATGGCGATGATGGATGTAAAAACAGCAGTGACTGCCCAAGTTTTGTGTATAAGTGCGGTCACTTTTCCGGTGATTCTTGTACACAAACAACGATTACAGGTTCATGCCAAGATGGCAGCTGCGTCGAAGACACCACTACAGCGACGTGCCCAGATCCTGCGTGCCAAGAGGAGAAAGAAAAAAAGCATCTTACGTGTGTTAACAAAGCCTGTATCTCTGTAGACGGAGAAGGAGATGATGCCTGCACAGATGACACGGGTTGTATTGACCCAACAAAAGAGCATTTGGCCTGTGTGAATAAAGCCTGCATAACAGTCTCTGGAGTTGGTGACAATGGATGCAAAGACAACACTGGCTGCATAGATCCTACGAAAGAACACTTAGCATGTGTTGATAAGGCATGTAGTGTTGTTGAAGGTGTAGGTGACAATACGTGCACAGACAATACAAAATGTATAGACCCAGATGAGCACCTTGTCTGTGGCATTGGCGTGTGCCTTGTCGTCCAAGGAAAGGGCGATAATGAATGTGCCAATCTTTCGAATTGTCCTCAGTGTCCTCAATGTGCAGCTCCTCCTAGTAATGAATGCATAGGCCATGGGCCATGCGGATGTGGACCATACATTTGTCCGGATGAGAAAGACGAAGATTCTGGTAGCTCGAGCTCTATTATCGTAAGCTCTAGCAGTTCTAGCTCTAGTAGCACACGTCTTATTGCTGCTAGATCCAGTGTTTCATCGGATGCCCCTCTTTGCTCGGAGACGTGTAACCCTCCTCCTCCTAGTTCAAATTGTGTAGGACTTGGGCCATGCGAATGTGGTCCATATATCTGTCCACAATCTAATGATACAGATGACGATGACAGCATCTTTAATCGTTGTGGTAACGGAATACTCGAACCAGGTGAACAATGCGAATTCGGATCAACAAACTACTGCTCACAAGGCAGGTCGTGTGATACATCAAGCTGTACATGCTACCCAGACACCCCAGTACTAAGCTGTGGAAACGGAACACTGGAACCAGGGGAACAATGTGAGGTCGGTCTCATCAACTATTGTTCGAAGGGAAGGGGATGTGACACTGACGTATGCACCTGTGTTGTGGAAGGATGCTTCGAAAATTCAGACTGCCCTGCTGGTATCTGTATTAACAATAGTTGTGGACCATGTGCAAATGACTTGGAATGTGAAGATGGCATATGTCGAAGTGGTCAATGTGTCGAGGGAGAAACATTGATTGCATCAGAGGAATTCCTTGTTGCAGCAGCGACGCAGTGTGGAAATGGTGTCTTAGAGCCCCCTGAGGAATGTGACGATGCAAATCGCAGAGATGACGATAGCTGTACGTCGACTTGTCTATTGGAATTTGGAATCTGTGGAGATGGAAAAGTGCAAACTCTGCTTGGGGAACAATGCGAGCAGTCACTGCATGACACGTCCCTTCCATACTTGTGTGATAACTGTCACTTTGTCAGTCTGAGCTGCGGAAATAGCGTTGTAGACCCTGGAGAACAATGTGACAGTGGAACACAGAATTCTCAACGACCAGATGCCAACTGCAGAGCGAACTGTTCGTTGGCACGTTGTGGAGACCTTATTGTCGACAGCATTGAAGAATGTGACGACGGAAACCGTGTGAGCAATGACGGATGCGATCGTGATTGCACTATTGAAGATGACGAGGAGTACAAGGATGACGAAGATAACTATGAAAATAACAAAGAAGAAACATTGGTTGCAGGAGAAATTACCTCTCCTTATTTTGCCCCTACTCCCAACCCCCTACCTCCTACCCCTACATTCGGCTTCCCACAGTATTCAAACTACCAACAGCTTCCGTATCAGTTACCACTAGCTAGCTTGCAACCACTCATTGCACCACAAGGTGTCGCCGGTGAAACAGGACCTGCTGCCGTTGCAGTTGGTGTCTCTGGTATCGCAGCCGGTTGGAGCTTCATGCGACGAAAGAAAAAGAAGTAGCTACTCGAATTTCAGTCGTCCAAACTGTTGCACCCATACATCTTCATACAGTCCGATGCCAATTTCTTCAAATTCTGGTCGGAGCATATTGATGCGATGACTCGGTGAATTCTTCCAGTCCTCCATAATCTGCTTCACTGTCAGTTGCCCTTTTGCAAGGTTCTCTCCGAGGGAAAATCTTGGATCGCAACTACACTGTTGCTTTCCAGTAATGAAGTAGTTTGGTCCTTGGTCAATAGACCCACCAAGGTCGAACTGTTGAGGGCAGCTACAGCTATCAGGGTTTATGTCGAGGTATCCACCAGCACGTATACGATCAACGTAACTGAGTCCTTCAGGCGTATAATGGCTAAAATAGCCTCTATTGGCCATATCCTTTGCATGCCTCTGACCAGAGAGCTCTAGGTAATAGTTTGCACGAAGGGGGCCTAGTTTATAGGCAGCTCTGAAATCGTTTACTGCAGCAATCAGGTCGTTTCGTGTTTGTGACGCGAGGTTTCTTCGCGAAGTCAGGAGTTTTAGTGTCGCATTCTTAATACTCGTCGGTGTCGAAAGGGACATCAGAATTCCTGGTCCCTTATAAGCAGTATCAGTTGCACCTTCTGCACTGACCAGTTGCAACGGAACAAGCGTCGGCTTCACGCTGACAACACCCGTTGGAACAATCTTTGTGGGAATAAGACCACTTGCACCTTGTAATGACGGTTCTGCTTTCAGCAATGTGTACACAGCACGCGCAGCTGCAAGGTGTGAGATGCGCATATTTGGCTGCAGTTGTGTTGGGTTGTCCGTATTGCGAAAGAGGGAATATCGCCATGAAAGACCTGCGTACCGTGCTTGTTCACTATTTGAATCGATATCGGTGTATTGATAGGGGAGATTAGTAGATAGTCCAAAGATAACGCTCATCATCTTTAAAAATTCTATGCGTGATACAGAACGATGTGGATAGACAAATCCAGCACTCGATACTTCAATGATTCCTTTTTCAATGCCTTTCAGTACGTGGGGCACATACCACTGCCCGTCGATGACATCGGGATAGATACCCTTGGTCCGAGCACCAAGTTCAACGTCTATCCCTGCATTTTTCAAGAGAATCATCGCAGCTTCACTGCGTCTGACGTATGAAACTGGTTGTGTTTCTGCCCAAATTATTTGTGGAATGAGGGTGAAAGCAAAAAGGCCGAGAGCAATGGAGGTATAAAATTTTTGCATGAATCTATACATTCTAGCACAAATTTGGCATTCCTGCCAGGATTCTCACTATTCGAGAAAATATATCCAAAAATCGACCTAGAAATGCCTTTACGTGATCAAATCTTGTCAGTACCATGTCGCAGATTATGTTACATACATTAAAGCCAGCACCGGGTTCTCGTAAGAAATCTATTCGTCGTGGACGTGGTAGTAGCGCAGGTCGCGGTACAACTGCTGGTCGTGGAACAAAAGGATACGGTTCACGTAGCGGTTCTAGCACTGCTCGTAACTTTGAAGGAGGTCAGACACCACTTCTTATGCGTCAGCCAAAACTTGGTGGTTTCAAGAATCCTAACCATAAAGAGTACGAAGTCGTAAACGTAGGAGATCTGGAGCAGAAGGCTGCAGCTGGAAAGTACGACGTAAAGGAATTGAAGGCTCAGAAGATCGTGAGCACAAATAAGCCAGTAAAACTCCTAAGTCGTGGAGAAGTAAAAAAGAAATTTGATATCACGATCCACGCTGCTTCAAAGGCTGCAATCGCAGCTATAGAGAAGGCAGGTGGAAAAGTTACTGTCCTGAATTAAGTGTTTACCTACCTACGACAACTTTGGCACTCTGAACAGCTTCGAAAGCAGATCCTCGTTACATGCGGACTTCTTTTGGTTTATCGCATTGTTGCGCACATTGCTGTTCCTGGAACAGATCCATTCGCACTCGAAAGCTTTCTAAACACACGTAGTGGTGGAGGAGTCGTCGGCGTATTCGCGGCTCTAACCGGAGGTGCGATCGATAACTTCTCAGTTGTTCTTCTTGGACTCTCTCCATACATTAATGCATCTATCATCATGCAGCTTTGTACGGTGATCTTCCCTCGCCTAGAGGCAATCAGCAAAGAAGGAGCAACAGGACAGCAGACTATTAACAAGTACACACGTTGGTTGGCAGTTCCATTGTCATTCGTACAGAGTTACGGATTCTTGGTATTGCTTGGTGCAGGAGGTGTTCAGCTCGTAGACCTTACATTCCCAGGAGTACTCTTCCCAATGCTCTACGTTACAGCGGGTGCTATGTTCCTTATGTGGCTTGGAGAACTTATTACAGAGAAGGGAATTGGAAACGGAATCAGTTTGATTATCTTCATTGGAATCGTATCTGGAATGCCTACAGTGCTTAGTTCTATGTTCCTTGCGGGACAAGGAAAGCAGAGTGCATTCTTCCTCTTCTGTATCATCTCTCTTGCGATGCTTGTCTGTGTCGTACTCTTTACCGATGCACATAGACTAATACCTATTACATACGCAAACCAAGGTGCAGGCCGTGGAGTGCAGGGAAACATCCCAATTAGGCTGAACCAAGCAGGAATGATCCCGATCATCTTCTCTATCTCTTTGATCACTCTTCCAGCAATCATTGCACAGTTCCTTGCAACTGCTACTCGTCCTGTTCTTCAAGACGTTGCGAACTTCATTAACGTGTACATCAATCCGAATAACCCAAGTATCCTCTATATGGCGATCTACTTCGGTCTGGTAATGGGATTCACGTACTTCTACGTATCTGTCACATTCAAGCCAGATGAGGTAGCAGATAACATTCAGAAGCGTGGAGGGTTTGTCCCAGGTATCCGCCCTGGAAAGCAGACAGCAGAGCTCTTGCAGCAAGTAAGTAACCGTATGAACCTCTGGGGAGGACTATTCCTTGGTATCGTTGCAATCGTTCCACTTATCTTTACAAAGTATTCAACGCTGAGTTCACAGGATTTGATTATCTCTGGTTCTGGACTGATTATCGTTGTAGGTGTTGTGATGGAGCTTATCCGTCAGATCAACGCACAGCTTCTAGCGCACGATTACGATAAGCTTGTCTAATGGATATCGCTTTCTTCGGTATTCAAGGCTCAGGTAAAGGAACACAAGCAAAGATGCTTGCAGAAGAGTTTGGGTATTACATCTTTGAAGCAGGTGGAGAGCTGCGAAAGATCAAGGCATCTGGCACAGAGCTTGGTGAAACAGTAAAGAACTACATTGATAATGGAGAACTTGTTCCGTTTGAAATTATTATGAAAGTAGTGAACGAGGCAGTTGCAGGAATTTCTGCAGATCAGAAGATTTTGTTTGATGGTATTCCACGTGACCTCGACCAGATGAAAGCATTTGATGACATTATGAGTAATGCAGGAAGGGAGCTCCAGTGCGTGCATATCTTGCTTGAAAAACAAGAAGCAGTAGAGCGTATTAAGAGTCGTGCAGAGATCGAAGGACGCGCAGATGATGCAGACCAGGACAAAGTACTCCGTCGTATGGACTTGTTTCTAGAGAAGACTATGCCCGTCATTAAGGAATACGAATCAGCTGGGAGGGTAATAGAGATAGACGGACAGGGAAATGTTGAAGAAATCTACGAGAGAATAAAAACAGGTATTAAGGAAAAATAACGTGCGCATGTTCCCCTAATACGTAATACTTAATACATAATACTTTTTACATATGGGTAAATTTCAAATTTTCACGGCAGAGGAGCAACAGTCTTTACGTGAAGCTGGAAAGATACTAAATGAGTGCCTTGCCTACATGGGAGAGCTTGTTGCCCCAGGGATTACCACAAAGGAGCTCGATCGCGCTGCAGAAGAGTTTATCAGAAAGCACGAAGGAGCAACGCCTGCTTTTAAAGGTTATCACGGCTACCCAGCGACACTGTGCATTTCTGTTAACGAAGAGTGTGTTCATGGGCTTCCAGGAGAGCGTGTACTCAAAGAAGGGGACATAGTCGCCACCGATGGTGGAGTCATGATTAACGACCTCTACACAGACGCCTGTCGCACGTATGGGGTAGGAAAGATCAGCAAGGAGGCGCAGAAGCTCCTCGATGTCACATCCAACGCCCTAGACGCTGCTGTCGCTGTCATAAAGGCAGGTGTGCACGTTGGAACGATCTCTGCGACCATCCAAGAAGTTGTTGAGTCTGAAGGGTTAACTATTGTCTCTGCACTTACAGGACATGGACTGGGCAAAACTTTGCACCAATTCCCAGATGTTCCAAACTACGGAACAGCAAACACAGGTCCGATACTCCCAGCGGGAACACTTATCGCCGTCGAACCGATCGTATGTACTGGAAAAGATGGCATTAAAGAGTCGGCTGACATGTGGACGATCAACACAAAAGACGGGTCTCTTTCAGCGCACTTCGAACATACTCTTTTGATTACGGAAGAGGGTTGCGAAATCATTGCGTAAATATCGGCTTAAAACAGCGAAAATGTGTTAAAATTTATGATTTACACAACATTTTTGTATACATGGCTAGTACTTTTCAAAGAAAGTACACTTTTTTGCCTCTAAGTGCTTGAACAAGCTCAAATTGCTCTGTAGGATCTCTCGGCTTGTATCCCCGATATGCTTTGTGGCTAAAGATGTAATTGAACTCATAGGCGTAGTCGAAGAATCGTTTCCAAATACTACGTTTAGTGTCAAAATCTTAAGTCCGCAAGCAAAGGATCACCAGATCCTCTGTACACTAGCTGGTCGCATGCGCGTTCATCGCGTACGCATCCTGCCAGGTGACCGGGTGAAGATAGAGATGACCCCATATGATCTCGAGAAGGGTCGAATCTGCTACCGCTACAGGTCTGATCAAAAGATCGATCTAGAAACTGGAGAAGCCATAAGGCCTGCTCCAAGTAGCGAAGGACAAGTGTAAATTATAATTTCTACTACTCTTATCCCGTGAAAGTTCGCGCATCCGTAAAACCAATCGGCAAAGATGACCGCCTCGTAATCCGTAGGGCTGGTGTATCTATTAAGAGAGGAAAGATTTCCGGTGGAAAGAAAGTTCGTCGTATTGTATCTCCTATCCCACGCAACAAACAGCGTCAGGGGTAACATTTCCTATTACTATTATGCCAAGAATTGCAGGTGTCGTCATACCGGGTAACAAACGAACAGAGATCTCTCTGACGTATATTAAAGGTATTGGTCGTTCACTATCTCAGGCAATCTTGAAAGAGCTAAAGATCGACGGAAACAAGAAGGCAGATGACCTCACAGAAGATGAGGAAGGAAAACTCCGAACTCGTATTGAAAAAGAGACAGTAGAGGGTGACCTCACTCGACTTGTATCAATGAATATTAAGCGTCTCCAGGATATTGGAACATGGCGTGGCTACCGTCACCGTCGTAATCTTCCAGTTCGTGGACAAACTTCCCGTCGTAACGCGCGTACAAAGCGTGGTAAGAAGAAGACAGGAGGATCTGGACGAACATCACTATCCAAGACCTAACCCTAACCCTAACCCTAACCCTACCCCCTAAGTTATGGCTACCGCCAAAGCAAAGACTACAAAGGCAAAGAAAAAGAAAATCAAGCGAACCGTTGCGAAAGCGCGTTGTTGTATCCATGCAGGAGAGAACAACACTATCGTAAGCTTTACAGACTTTAACGGTGACAAGCTTGGTGGAAGTAGTGCAGGAGCATGTGGTTTCAAGGGAACGCGAAAATCTACACCATATGCAGCGAAGATCGCTGCAGAGAAAGCAGCTGAAAATGTTACTGGATTTGGTATTGAGTCCGTACAGGTAGAGGTAAAAGGCCTCGGACCCGGACGTGAGCAAGCAATCCGTGGTATTCAGGGTGCTGGACTTAATCTCGACGCTATCGTAGACCTTACACCTATTCCTCATGGAGGATGTCGTAAGCCTGGACGACGCCGCGTGTAATCAATAATAATTACTATTAACAATGAATTATGAAATATACTGGACCTAAAGCAAAGCGCTGTCGACGACAAGGAGTTAATATCTATGGCTCTGATAAGTATGACAAAATCTTACAACGAAAGCCGTACGGCCCTGGAAAGGGACCGCGTACACGTAGTAAGCGTCCAACAGAGTATGGTCGTCAGCTCCTCGAAAAGCAGAAGGCTCGCGATATGTTCGGTTTGTCAGAGCGTCAGTTCGTTCGTCTATACAAGGCGGCTGTTGCGTCACAGGACCAGACAGGTGATACATTGATGAAGCTCCTAGAGCGACGCCTTGATAATGCTCTATACCGTTCTGGGTTTGCCCTCACGCGTTTGCAGTCACGTCAGTTCTCTGCACATGGTGTATTCACGATTAACGGAGTGCGCGTCACCTCTCCTTCATACCGTTTGAAGATTGGAGATGTCATTGAAGTTCGCAGTAAAAGTAAATCTTCACCAGTCTTTACTCCCATCCTTGAAGCGCATGAGAAATACATGCCACCTTCATGGCTAAAGGTAGACCCATCAAACCTTAAAGTTGAGGTTGTTGCTCTTCCAGCAGTCGAGGATGCCGAGCAAGCTATCGATGTACGTCAAGTCATCGAATACTACTCACGTAGGTAACCTTCCCCCAAACCTTATGCACATCATTCAGGAAGAAATAGGTCTCCCAATCTTCTCCTCTCAAACAGGCAGCACTGGGGACGACTCTCATAAAGTTTTCACCATCGGGCCCCTTCCTCCAGGATACGGAATGACACTTGGAAATGCGATGCGTCGCACACTCCTTTCAAGTCTTCCAGGAGCAGCAGTAACGTCTATGCGCATTGCAGGTGCACAGCACGAGTACACTGCAATCAAAGGCGTTCGTGAATCTGGCGTTGATATCGCTCTTAATCTTAAGGGGCTTCGTCTACGTAAGTTCAGCAAAGAATCTGAAGTGATCACACTTCAAGGTAAAGGACCTGGAATACTCACTGCAAAGGACCTTCAGGTATCATCAGATATCGAGATTCTAGACCCATCTCACGAAATCCTTACCCTTGAAAAGGGTGGAGAGATCGAAATCTCTATCACGGTAGAGAAGGGAGTTGGATACAGTCCAGCCGCAGAGCGTAATAAGAAGAGTAACGAACCAGGACTTGTCCATATCGATGCAATCTACAGCCCAGTCGTTAAAGTACGATTTGACGTAGAGTCAGCTCGTGTTGGTCAGCGTACTGACCTTGAGAAGTTAAACCTCGACGTTCAGACAAATGGATCTCTCAACGCTGAAGAAGCAGTACAGTTCGCAGCTCAGCTCCTTAAGAGCTACTTCGAGTACTTCGGTTCTTCAGAAAAGGTTATCGAGAACGACTTTATCGCAGATTTCTCTCGTACAGGTGGTCACATCGCTGAAGAAAGCGATTCAGCACCAATAAAAGAGAGTTACACACCTATCGAAATCTTGAACTTCTCACCACGAACACTCAATGCATTGATTAATGCAGGCGTTGGTTCTATCGAGCAGCTGACAAAATGTACAGAACCAGCACTCGCAAACTTCCGTGGATTCGGAGCGAAGGCTCTAGACGAGGTTAAAGATACGCTCGCAGAGCGCAGTTTGAAGCTTGCGGCAGAAGAGTCAGACAAATAATTGCTTTCCTTTTATTCAACAGTAATATTGCCCACTCATGAGACATCGAAGATCCAAAACTCGGCTCAAGCAAAAACCTGGTCACGCCAGGATGCTCAAGCGTAACTTGATTACATCGTTGCTTCTCTATGAGAACATGCGCACGACAAAAAAGCGCGCAGCAGTGATTACGCCTGAAATCGATAAGATTATTACATTTGCAAAGACGCATACTCCACACGTTGCGATCCGTCACATCAATACAATCGTGACAGATAAGAACGCGAGCAAGAAGATTATGGAAGTATACATCAGTAGATTTGCAAAGAAGTCATCAGGACTTACACGGACAAAGGCTGTCGGAAGCCGTGACGGTGATGGTGCAGAGCTCGTAGATATCAGTTTTGTAGATAACACCCAAAAGACTTTATAATGAAAACTTCTCACCCAAAACCAGAGGCTCCCAAGTGGGTTATTGTAGACGCTAAGGGCAAGAACCTTGGTCGTATGGCAACAACAATCGCAACCTCACTTCGTGGAAAGAATAAGCCAACATTTAGTCCACACCACTTGTGTGGAGATCACGTTGTTGTGATCAATGCTAAAGAGCTCGACTTCCACCCTACAAAGCACCGCCGAAGGGTATACGTAAAGCACACAGGATACATGGGACACCTAAAGTCATGGTCATTGCAGCAAATGCTTGATCAGCGACCAACAAAGCTTGTTGAAAGAGCTGTAAAGGGAATGCTTCCACATAACCGCCTTTCACGTCAAATGTTGAAAAGACTTCATATTTTCCCTGGTGCAGAGCATCCACATACAGCTCAGCAGCCAGTTCCTCTCGCTACCCTCTAATTATGTCAGCAGCAAATTCAGCACAGTACTTTTATAGCGCAGGTAAGCGTAAGACGTCTATCGCGCGTGTAAAACTTTTCGATGATGGAAAAGGAGAGCTCACTGTTAATGGTAAGAAAGCGAGCGATTACTTTCCAGCACAATTGCACATTGAAAATGCACTTGCTCCATTAAAACTTGCAGACATGGGAAAGCGTTTCAATATTGAAGTAAGCATTAAGGGAGGAGGAAAGTCATCACAGAGCGATGCACTTCGCCACGGGATCTCTCGTGCTCTTCTTCTCATCGACCCTGATTTGCGTCCAACACTAAAGCGCGAAGGATTCCTTCGTCGTGATGCTCGTATCAAAGAGCGTAAGAAGCCGGGGCTCAAGGGAGCTCGAAGAGCACCTCAGTTCTCGAAACGATAGTAGAACGTATACGTACTCTTCGTACTCTTTGCACTCCTTGTACTCTTTTTTACGCTGCAAATTCAGCTACATCAATCTCCATTTTCATATAGAACAAACTCGTTCCGTCTTCAGTATCGAGAATAAACTTCGCATCTATATTGCTGAGTTGCATAATGGTCTGACACATACGAAGAAGCATCTTTGGTGGAATACCAATACCATGTGACATACATGTAGCACAAAGTCCTGCAGAGTCTTTTGAACGAATATATTCGTCACCCTGTTCAGAGATAACCATGCGGAACTCCTGTTGCACAGTAAGAATGTAATTTTCGATGTATGGCTCCAAGCTTTCTACAGGCATTCCTTTAAGCTCTGGAAGAACTTCGAGGATGTCGAGGTCTGAATGGATAGCATGTGCAATGCAAGCGTCGATAGACATAATGTTTGTGTGTATGTTTTTTTAAAGTTTTCATATTAGTATAGCAAAAAAATGATTGTGAAGGAAGGGGTAGGCAGCTAGTATCTCTCTCCAGTACCAAATTTTCCCATAAATCTATGAATATAACGTCATCAGTACTAGCAGTTGCCATTCTTGCAACGACACTACTGACACCACAAATGACAGAAGCATCTGCAACAACTCGTTTGAATGGTTCACCAACTATAGACCGGTCTCGTCCAGTTCATCGCTCTGTAGAGCGGGCAACTCGAAGCTACCGTGCAGAAATGGCTACTCTTCGCCGTGCATTTGCACGTCGAATGCGTTCAATCGAAGAGATAAAAGACAGTATTGCTCCAGAACAGGTTCGTTCTGAGACTCCTATATTCACAGTAGATGAGCAAGGTCATACGCCATACTACAGAGCTCTCACACGTCGCCATGTCCGTCACTTGTACTGGGTAAACGAGTTCCGCCAGACGCGAGAGGTAGAACAAGGAGAAGGAGCACTTATGAAGCCAGAAATGTAATATACCGTACGGAGTCTGCTTAGGCGGACTCCGTATGGCTGAAAGTCTGTAATGGACATTGGATAATAGGATGTAAGGTATTTCTGCTTGATTCTGTTTTTAAGTTCTTTAAAGTGCCGGCACTCATGACAGACAGTATGCTTTGGATCAGCGGCAAGACAGTACTTTCAACAGAGAAAAGAGTACTGACAAATGAAATCCTGCGTTCGCAAGGAATTTGTGTTATCGAAGTGCAACCAGAGGATATGCAGAAGCTATTTCAGCAGTCTCGACCACGGTTCCAGGGTGTAAAAGAACAGACTTCTTCCCTTCATACAAACGAAAAGAGAACATCGAAATCTTAGAGCACTTCACGAACAGAGATCCTCTGTTACACTCTTGCTCTATGGAAACTTCAACAATGTACATTTGGTCGTGGTTAAACATTCTTTCGAAAAAAAGATATGATGCATTGATAGCACAGTATCAATCGCTGGATGCGGCGCTTGGTCATATAGACGAGACAATGCTCAAAGAACTCGGGTGTAAGGAAGAGGGTATTTTTAGAGTGCTCAATAGACTCGAGGAGTTCGACCCAGAAGCCTACAGTGCAGAACTAAAGAAGCGAGGACTTCAGATGATATCTATAGAAGACCCAGAGTATCCAACAGCACTAACTCAGGTACCAGATAGGCCTGTGTTTCTTTATTACAAGGGCTGCTTAGATATATTAAGCCAGCCGTGTATAGGGTGCGTTGGTCGCAGAGAGATGTCTCAGTACGGAAAGAGGGCAGCGGAATTGTTCATTCCAACCCTAGTACAGTCTGGAATGGTGACAGTCAGTGGACTGGCACTTGGTATCGATGCGGTGGTTGCGAAGGAAACATTGCACGCAGGAGGGAAGACGGTCGCAGTGGTGGGAGGAGGCCTTGCGCAGATCTACCCAGCGACAAATAAAGAGCTCGCCAATAAGATTGTCGAAGCTGGAGGACTTATCCTCTGCGAGTTTCCACTAGACCAAGCACCAGAGAGGCATACATTCCCAGCACGGAATAGAATCATTGCGGGCTTAAGCCTTGGAACATTGGTCCTAGAGGCCGGCAAGGGAAGTGGGGCACTGATTACGGCAGACCTTGCACTCGAATACAACAGGGATGTTTTCGCCGTTCCAGGGCAGGTATTTGACGTGGGGTACGCTGGGTGTAACCAATACATAGCAGAGGGCAGAGCGAAGCTGACACAGGCTCCAGAGGACGTATTGCAAGATATAGGCATTGTTGCTCAGTCATCAGAGTCGACGGGGTCATTTACATCGGACGATCCAGAAGAGCAGAAGATCTACGATGTTCTGACTAGTATGCCACAATCTGTATCAGACCTTGTCGACAGGGCAGGGATAGACGCTGCAATTTTGAATGCAAAACTCACCATGCTCGAACTCTCCGGTGGAGCAAAGAATGTTGGAAACGGAATGTGGGTACGCTAAGATAGTGATATGCCTGAATCATTCACAACACTATTACAAAAAAGTTGGACCTACTTTGCAGGTCACATAAAGCCAATCCTTATTGCAGCGGTTGTCTTTGGAATTATATTGCATTTTGCACAAGCATCCTTAGCCCATAAGACGATGGGGTCTATGGAAGATCGTCTTGGGTCTTTAGATACTGTTAAAATGGAAGAGCTATCTGAAAGAATAGAAAATGGAGACGAACAAGCCTTCCAGGAAATGATGATGGAGCTTGGTGTTCTTGGCGAAAGTGGTGAGATCTATGAAGAAAAAATGCAAGGTATGGCAGTAGAGTTCATGACGAAACTCCTTCCTTCCATTGGCGTATTTACTATTGTCATGATGGTGCTTTCGCTCATTTCATTTACATACTTTAGTATTTTGGCAGTAGACGATACACAAAGTGCACTACATATATTCCGCAGAACACCAGGACTCATCTTGCCGATCATTGGTATTTCACTGTGGTCATTCTTGCGTTCATTCTCATGGATTCCATTTATAGGATTTATTCCCGGTATTATCATTGGGCCACGTTTGATATTCGCAGGAGTTATTTTGATCAAAGAACAAAAAGGGGTTTTTGATAGCGTAAAACTTAGTTACGACCGAAGCAGTGGATACTGGGGAAAGATTGTTGGAAACATGATCCTCATGATGCTCTGTCTATGCGTTGCAGGACTTCTTCTTATGATTGCCGTTGGCATCGTAGGGATGGTCGTTCCACTGTTTATAGGGATCATTACAGGAGCTCTGTCGTACTTGTACACAGCCTTCGCAGCTATCTTTACGACACAGCTGGCACTGACAGTCATGGCGTATCCTATGCGGCCACAGAAGGTTCTCTAATCACAGAAGCCACATAAAAAACACCCAATCTTGCGAGAGGGTGTTTTTTTAATAGTCTAATATTTATTCTACTGACTCGAGAAGAGCATCTGCTGCGTCTGTAACATTTGTATCAAGCTCTAGTGTTATATCTTCTTCAGGCGTTGCAACTGCTGCATCTTTTATTTCTACGTCGTCTTGGAATCCTTCTGGATTTGGCATAAGTGAGAGGGGAAAGTAAGTAGTGCAAAGAGATTACATCTTCTTTGAAAGTGCGTCGAGTGCTTTGAGTCCTTCGACTGGGACCATCCAAATAGTTGTATTACTTTGGTCAGAGCTGAGGTCATTAATACTTTGAAGAGTGCGTAGGTGAAGAGCTCCTGGCTCCTTTCCAAGCGTTGCTGCTGCCTTTGCCATATTATCTGCTGCATCAACTTCTCCTTCAGAGTTAATAATAACCGCCTGCTTTTCACGCTGGGCTTCTGCGACTTTGGCAATCGTTCGCTTCAGTGATTCTGGAAGAACAATGTCTTTCAGTTCCACGCTTTGGACATCAATACCCCAAGGATCGGATGCATTATCTACTGTTGTCTTAATCTTCTCGCTAACCTCTGCCTTATTGGCAAGAAGCTCGTCGAGTGTCACTTCGCCAACTGCGTTTCGCATTGTTGTTTGAGCAAGCTGGGAAACAGCGTAAAAGAAGTCTTCTACTTCGAGGACTGCCTTGTCAGCGTGTACGACTTTGTAGTAAATAACAGCATTGATACGAATGGGAATGTTATCTTTGGTGATCGCTTCTTGGTCTGGAACATCGACAGCCTTTACACGGATATCTACTTTTATCATTTTTTGGAATACTGGAATGATAATCTTCCATCCAGGTTCATACGTGCGACTGTACTTACCCATTGTAAGAAGAATACCGCGTTCGTATTGGTTTATTTGGCGGATCATCGCAAAAATGATGAATACAAGTGGCCAACTAAAGAAGAGAATTTCTAACATAAGCATTAGGGGGAAATTACAGGGTTTATTTTGAAGCAATCTCTACGATCTGTCCAAAACTGTCTGGCTTTAATGACGCTCCTCCAATGAGCCCTCCATCGATATCTGGCTGAGCAAGAAGTTCCTCGGCATTATCTGGTTTCATAGAGCCACCGTATAAGATTCGCGTATCGTCCCTGCGGTCTTCTGGAAGTAGAGATCTGATATATGCATGCATCTCTTGTGCTTGTTCTGGGGTTGCTGTTTTTCCTGTTCCAATAGCCCAGACAGGTTCGTAGGCAATGGTAAGGGTAGATTCTAGTGGAATGCCACTAAGCTGAGCTTTGACGATATCTTTTTCTTTACCTGCGTCACGTTCCTGTTCTGTTTCTCCGACGCAGAGAATAGGATGCAGCTTACTTTCAAGGGCAGAGGTAACTTGCACGGCAACGTCTGCATTGGTTTCACCGTGGTCTTTACGCCTCTCGCTATGTCCGCAGAGAACATAGTGACATCCAGACGCGGCAATCTGTTCCATACAAATGTCTCCTGTATGTGCCCCTTTCTCTTCACTGCATCCGTATTGTGCACCAGTAACAATTTGCGCGTCTACGCATGCAGAGATGTCTAGAAATGTCGGAAACACAACAACATCGACATTAGCGTGTGTCTGATACGGGCAGGACTTGTCCCGCAGAGCTTCCAAGGGAAGCGGCGTGGGATTCATTTTCCAGTTAGCGGCGATAAGGTTAGTTTTGCTCATTGGCATGGACTATATCATAGATGGAGTTTCCTGAAATGGAGAAAACCGCTACTATCTGCCCATGCACATTGCACTTGCTTCAGACCACGCAGGCTATCCACTCAAAGAAGTTATCAAAGCCTATTTAAATGAAAAAGGAATAGACATCACTGATGTTGGTACATTTTCAGATGAATCTGTGGATTACCCAGCAATAATGCGTAAAGGTTGCGCTGTCGTTCTTGAACAGGAGTGTATGGGTATTATATTTGGAGGAAGTGGAAACGGAGAGGCAATGGCAGCAAATAAAGTACGAGGCATTAGGGCTGCACTCTGTTACAACGAAGAGACGACGCGCCTTGCACGTGCGCATAACAATGCCAATGTCATGAGCCTCGGAGCCAGGCTGACAGATGAAGACACTGCAAAGAAGCTTGTGGACATATTCCTCGAGACCGATTTTGATGGTGATCGTCACCAAAGACGTATCGATGACCTTGAAACTTCACTATGAGCAAAAACCCTATCATCATAGCGCCTTCTATCCTTGCTGCTGACTTGTCTCGATTACAAGAGGAAGTAGAAAGCGTAGAGCAATACGCAGATTGGCTACAGGTGGATGTGATGGATGGTCACTTTGTGCCAAACCTGACATTCGGAGCACCTGTCGTAAAGTGGATTAAGACTAACCTGCCACTGGATATTCACCTCATGGTGAGCAATCCCGCAGAGCGAATTCAAGAATTCTTAGACATCGGTGCTGCAAACATCACATTTCATGCAGAGGCAGTGCCAAAAACAGAGGATAGGAAGGCAATAATCGAAGCGATTAAGGCTGGAGGAGCGACTGCAGGTATCGCGATCAACCCAGAAACACCGCTTGATGCTGTAGGGGATGTCCTTGAGGATATCGACCTCTTACTCGTAATGTCTGTTCATCCAGGGTTTGGAGGGCAGGAGTTTATAGAACATGTCCTGGGAGACGTAAAAACAGCGAGATCTGTCCGAAGTGATTTAATAATTCAGATGGACGGTGGAATAGACGACATTACAGCTCCAAAATGCATCGAAGCAGGAGCAAACAATCTGGTATCGGGAAGCTTTATTTTTAAGGCTGAAGACCGTAAGATAGCAATCGACTCTTTACGCCAATAATTATGAAACTCCTCTTTCCACTCTTCTGTCTCGCAATCCTTCTTTCTGCGTGTACGAATCAGACATCTGTAAACGCAGGACCACAGAAAATTGCCCTTATTGGACCAGATGAAAAAGCGGTCACAGTAACCGTAGAAATTGCTGATGACCCAGAGGAGAGGCAGCAAGGATTGATGGGACGAGAGATGCTCGATCCAGACTCTGGAATGCTCTTCATTTTCGATGAGCCACAGGTGCTTACCTTCTGGATGAAGGACACATTGATCCCTCTTGATATCATCTTTTTCGGACCACAAGGAGCGCTCCTTGGAGGCGAGACAATGCTCCCATGTGAGGAGGATCCATGTGAGAAATTCAACAGTCCAAATGGCTCTTCACTTGCTCTAGAAGTCCCTGCAGGATTCCAAGAATTCTACGGTATCGGAGAAGGTTGGAGGATCGCACTGCCAATAGAATAAGACCCTCTTTATGCAGTGAGCCTAAGGCTCATTTGGCTATGCATAGCTATTTTAAACAAATATTAGGCTCACGGCTTCTATCGATATATAGCAATATTTTTCTCTATTCTAGAGGCCACATTGTGGTCTTCTGGGACCGTAAACTTCTCTCCTGTTACCTTCTCAAATAGGTCGATATATTTCTTTGCTAGCATGATGCGAACCTCGTCTGAGATCTCTGGCCAGGTCGATTTATCACCGTATTCAAACCCCTGATCTCGGAGCCATAATCGGAAAAATTCCTTGTCCAAACTCTCTGGTTCTTGCGCCTTATCAAACCGCTCTTGATAGGAATCTGCCTTCCAGAACCGAGAAGAATCTGGCGTATGAACTTCGTCTGCAATCGTGAGAACACCGTTTTCGTCGTATCCCATCTCGTACTTGGTATCGACGAGGATTAATCCGCGCTCTGCAGCCAGTTTTTGCCCTCTACGAAATACCGCAAAGGCCTTTTCGGAGATCTCTGCCCATTGTTCAGGAGTAGATAATCCTTGCTCGAATATGCCTTTTGCGTCTATTAATTCGTCTTCCTCGCCCTTTGTAGTAGGGGTTAAGATGATATCATCGAACTTCTGATTCTTCACCATTCCCTCTGGAAGAGTGTTTCCACAGTAATCCCTGACACCTTCTTTGTAATTCATCCATGAAGAAGTGCTACTGGACCCAGTTAAGTATGCTCTAACAACAATCTCGACGGGGACCATCTTGAGATCTTTCACCACCATCACATTTGGATCCGGACAATCGATAACTTGCGTCGCCATGATATCGCTGATTTTATCGAACCACCATCGGCTGATCTGGGTCAGAACTTGACCTTTAAGTGGAATAGTAGTCCAGCTAATATCGAAGGCTGATTGGCGATCTGTCGCTATCAGAAACCGACGTTTATGGTCTTTTTGGAAGTATACGTCTCGTACTTTTCCTGCGTATTTCTCTCCTAGGTCCTGAATATCGGTAGAATCGAGCGTTGTAGGCAGGAATGGCTCGAGAGTGGATGGTGCAAGTATTGTCATGTCTGGATGATAGGTGATTATGACATCAAAATCCACAGGCTCATTTGTAGGCATTTGGTCATTGAATAAAATAGCGAATTTTGCTATAATAATATGAAAGGCCTAAAAAAACTGCACTTTGAGCCCGAGGCTCATCCACAAAAAACACTCACACAAATACACACTCGATGAACCAAAACTTTTCACTACCAGCTTCCCTCGATGAAATCCGCCAAGCGGTTGAAGGGTTTTCTGGAAATGGATCTCTTGTTGGTGGAGAGAAAAAGCAAAAGCAGGACTGGATGGAAAGTGTGCTGTATGAATTGAACTATGAATTGCTCTCCCGAGAGGACAAAGGAATCGTTCGACAGTTTATTCAGAATGAAACTGGATACTCAAGAGCACAGACGGCAAGACTTCTGAAAACAAGTTTAGATGTTATTGCTGAAAAGAAGATGAACGTCGTTCAAGATGATGGGACACCAGTGCATACAATCGTGAAAGAACATGTGCAGAAACATCACATTACTATTGGTCGATCCGCAATGGCAGGATCTATTGCTGCATTGTTTATGCTGATTGCAGGTACATCATATTCGTCTGCAACAGATGGTCTGAGGTTTTTAAATGCTTCTGTGAATAGCGACTTTGGAATGGATATTGATAGCGAGGATTTGGACAGAGCAAGCCTTGGTTCTACAGGTCTTACAAAGAACATTGCAATGCTTACAGGTATTCGTACGGTGATCACCGAGAACGAAGTAGACATTGTATATCCGCTGATCATTCAGCAAGAGGAGCTATCTTTTGTTGATGGTATTGCCGTTGCGTATCAGAGGTCTATGTCGAGTACTGCTGAGTCTTTGGCACATAAAATAACAGGTCGAAAACGAAAAAGTATCACAGAGAAAGTGGTAAATTATAGTAAAAATATTATTACCCAACCAGAGATAGTACAACAGATTCGTGGACGTACTGCTCAGTCACAAATTACAAAAGTAGCAAAGGTACAAACAGATGCTCAGAGAATTGCATCGCAGTCAAAGCCAGTTACTGCACAAGACCAACGTGCAAGTATGATGTCGAAAATATTTAAGAACATGGCAGACCGTAGGGCTACTCGTCTTGCTCGTGTACCAGTAGTACAGCAAGTGGTAACGCCACACGTTGCACCAGTCGCAAATCCTGACGTTGTCTATACCAATGGTCCATTGCATGCATCTGCACCAAGCGTGTGGGATGCACTGGGGAATGGGAACAATGGTCAGGTTCTTATGGTGACAGATGGAGTTCCACGATGGGTATTTTTGAATCAGTCTAATGTACGAGATCTCGCAGCACATGGGGGAGAGCCTAGTCAGCGGTCTGGCGGAAGGCGTGGAGGTGGCGGAGGAGGAGGGGGAGGAAGTTCAGGTGCAGCTGGTGCAGACGGCGCAGCAGGTGCTGCAGGAGCAACAGGGGCTGCAGGAGCTGCAGGACCAACACTTGGAATTTACGATTCACTTCTTCTCGAAAGTACAGGAGACCTTGCTGCTGGAAATGCAAGCGGTCAAAACTTGTTTAACCTTGGACTGCTCACATCTTCTGGAAAACTGATCGTTGAAGACGACGTTCGGTTTAACTCTGGAATTATTCTCAGTGGAGTGTCGTACTTATTCCCAAATGCAGACGGAAGCAACACACAAGTATTGACGACAGATGGCGCTGGAAACCTTACATGGGAAAATTCGGGAGGAGGGAGTGGTTCGAAGTGGACAGATGGTGGAGTGGTTACATATATGACTAGTCAGACTGATGATGTTGCTTTTGGTGGAACAGATACAAGTGCACCGTTCTACTTTGATGTATCAGAATCAACACTCTATACAACAACAATCTCTGGAGTGACATTGCATGCATCAACATTGCTAACAACTTCTGGAGCACTCATCGTTGAAGGGATTGCAACCTTCAATGACGAAGTCGTCTTTGGTTCTGGAATAATCATCGGAGGTGTAACGTATATTTTCCCAAGTGCAGATGGTTCTGCATCTGGAAAAGTACTCGCAACGGATAGCAACGGAAACCTCTCTTGGTCTAATGGTGGGTCTAACACATACGCGGGACAAGGTCTTACAAAGACCGGAGACTTCCTCGCACTCAATGCAGCATTTACAGGTACTTCACTTGAAATTCTTGGAACTGCATCTGGAAGAATTATTTTTGCAGCAGATACACTCGCTTCATCTGGTTCATTACAAGTTGAAGGAGCTGCAAACATCCATGGAACACTTTCTGGAAATACAATTGTAGGGTTTAACTTAACGGACTGTGATACCGCAGGAACAAGTAAACTTCTTTGGGACGCAACAACGAAGCGTTTCTCTTGTGGAACTGATGCAGACACAACTATTGCAGATACAGATACACACTTCTCTGGAACTGGTGCACTACAAGACTTCTTTGATAATCGTTTTGTGCAAACAGCAGGAGACACCATGACAGGAACACTCATTGTAAACATAGAAACAGGAACAGTTGCCATCGAAGCAAATGGTGTCATCTCTGGTACAACACTTCATGCACAGGATCTCCTGACAAGTTCTGGAACTCTTGTTGTCGAAGGTATTTCTACTTTCAATGACGAAGTTGTCTTTGGATCTGGTCTTATCATTAACGGTGTCACATACCGCTTCCCATCTTCAGATGGATCAGCATCTGGAAAAGTATTGGCAACGGATAGTAACGGAAATCTTAGTTGGACCACTGCTTCATCTGTCGATACTGATACTCATTTCTCTGGGACAGGATCTCTCCAGAACTTCTTTGATAATAGATACGTCAACACAGCAGGTGACACCATGACAGGTGGACTTATTCTTAACTCAACACTCGCTGTTGCAGGACTATCAACATTCAGTGCTGCAATCTCTGGCACAGATGCAGTCTTCTCTGGTTCTGTTTCTGGTGCGACATTACATGCATCAAATGGAATTAACTCTTCAGGATCACTTAACATAGAAGGAGACACATTCCTCCAAGGAACACTCTCTGGAAATACTATTGCAGGTTTCAACCTGACAGACTGCCAAGGTGCTACAGACAAGATTGTCTATAATGCAGCATCACAACGGTTTGAATGTGGAACAGATGTTGATACAACAATCGCAGATACAAACACAACATACACAGCAGGAGAGGGACTGGAGCTTACAGGAGCTGTATTCTCTCGCATTGCAGCATTCACAGGAGCATCATTGCAAGTAGCAACAAGTCTAGCATCATCTGGAACACTCATCGCAGAAGGAGTGGCAACCTTTAATGACGAAGTAGTCTTCGGATCTGGAATCATCATCGGAGGTGTCACATACGTATTCCCGGTAGGAGATGGTTCAGCTTCTGGAAAAGTACTTGCAACTGATAGTAATGGAAACCTTTCATGGACAGATGGAGGTGGAAGCATTGTCTACGGACAAGGAATTAATATTAATAACGGAAGCTTCATTTCCTTGAATACAACGATTACAGGAGCATCATTGCAAGTAGCAACAAGTCTAGCATCATCTGGAACACTCATCGCAGAAGGAGTGGCAACCTTTAATGACGAAGTAGTCTTCGGATCTGGAATCATCATCGGAGGTGTCACATACGTATTCCCGGTAGGAGATGGTTCAGCTTCTGGAAAAGTACTTGCAACTGACGGTAATGGAAACCTCTCATGGACTACAGATACTGGAACAACCTACTACGCAGGACAGGGTCTGAACATTGATGGATCTAACTTCCTTGCACTAAATGCAGCATTCACAGGAACCTCACTTCAAGTTGCTACAAGTCTCGCATCAAGCGGAACACTAGCCGTTGAAGGAGCTGCAAACATCCACGGAACACTCTCTGGAAATACTATTGCTGGATTCAATCTCTCTGACTGTCAGGGTGCTACAGACAAGATTGTCTATAACGCAGCATCTCAACGGTTTGAATGTGGAACAGATGTTGATACAACAATCGCAGATACAAACACAACATACACAGCAGGAGAGGGACTGGAGCTTACAGGAACTGTATTCTCTCGCATTGCAGCATTCACAGGAGCATCTCTGCAAGCTGCAGACAGCCTCGCTTCAAGCGGAACACTCATCGTCGAAGGAGTTGCCACTTTCAATGATGAAGTGGTCTTTGGATCAGGAATTATCATCGGAGGAGTCACATATGTCTTCCCAGTTGGTGATGGATCTGCTTCTGGTAAAGTTTTGGCTACAGATGGGGCAGGACAGCTTTCATGGACTACAGGTGGAAGTGGGACTGCAAATGCAGCCGGCCAAGGGCTTACTGTAGCGAATGGATTTGTGTTATTAAACTCTACAATCTCTGGATCTCTCGTAAACTTCCTTACAGTATCTGGATCAACAGTACATGCAGCAAATACATTATCATCATCTGGGAACTTGATTGTAGAATCCTCTGTAGTCAGAGGTTCTGGTGCAGTAACTGTTACTGCTGCAGAAAACCAAACAGGTGCGTACCTCTACTCTTCTGGTGCTGCAGTACTAGCGCTTGATAATTATCTTGGAACACAAAGTGGGGCGAATGCTCATATTATGTTTGGTTACCGAAATACATTTGATGTGTCACTGTACAGATCAGGAAATTCTCATACACCAGGAAGCGGAGGGCTAGTACTTAAAACATTACAAACAAATGCTAACCAAAGTGCATTTGAAATTATTACGAATAATGGCTCGGTGCATAACAAGGTATTTAAGGTAACAGCTAGTGGTGCAGTACATGCCGATGGAGCATTCAACTCTACTGGTGCTGACTATGCTGAATGGTTTAAGTCGAGGGATACTCTTCAAAAGGGTGAAGTAGTTTGTATCGATCTTACACAAAACAATGCAGTTATCCGTTGTACATCTGAGGCAGATAGCAATGTAATGGGTATTGTATCTACAAACCCTGCATTTATTGGAAACAGGATCTCTGGAGCAGGGGACATTATGCCTCCGGGATATGCGTTGATAGGACTTATTGGACAGGTTCCAACAAAGGTTCTTATCCAAGGTTACCTTGGTGGAGTCTTAAACATTCGACCAGGTGATGCACTGACACCTTCCGAGACACCAGGATATGCAAGACGTGCACTTCCAGGAGAGCCAACTGTTGGTGTGGCACTTGAAACATTTACCGGATTTGAAGGAGACGAGGGGTCTGTAAATGTACTGATTTCACGACGAAACAGCTCTGTAACGGTAGACCAGGTAGAGCAGAAAGTACTCGACCAGATTGCTAGTATGGAGATCGAAGATGAGGTCGAGATTATGGTTGCAGATGCCGTACAGGCAATAGACTTTAGTGATGATATTTTAACTGTTGTCCGTCAGCAGATTCAGGAATTTGATCTCCGTGATACCGTTATCAGCATCCTTGAAGAAGCAGGTATTGGAACAGGATCTACCCTTGCCACAACAGAAGGAATGGCAACAGAACTTGGAACAGGATCTGTTATCTGGGGAATTGTTGATGCACTGCAAGCAGAGATTAGCCAACTACGATTGAGCATCGATACTCTCAGTGGATCTGATATTAACCGTTCTCCTAACTTCGACTCTGTTGCCATTGAAGAGAACTTGATTATTGGAGGAGATGCGAGAGCAGCAAGTGATTTCCATATTGATGGAACACTCTATACACAAGACATCTTTGTTCCAGGAATTATGTTTATCGATGGAAGCTTAAGTGTTGCTGGAAAGTTTGATACAAACTCTCTCACGGTAAATAGTGGAGCTGTTATTCATGGACCACTCGAAATTGACGGTGTATTGATGATTGACGGTAAAGAACTCGATCTATCAGCCCTTGTTTCTACTGGTTCTATGCTGAACCTCAGCAGCTTGCTTGTGCAGAATTCTCTTATGGTTCTTGGCAATGTAACGATCGAAGGAATGGCAGAAATTATGGGAGACGTCTCTATCGGTGGAAACCTTACCGTTTCCGGAGCACTCATCATTAGCGAAGACCAAGCGGGATATGCAATGATCGTAAAGACAGGAACAGCAGTTACTATTCCATTCGGATCAGGTGCATTCCCGTCTATTCCAATTGTGACTGCTAGCTCTGATGACTTCATACCATGGAGAATCGCAACTACAACAGGAACAGGATTCACCATTGAAACTGCAGAGCCTGCAGAGCGCGATATAACGTTCATGTGGCATGCAGCCCTAGTGGACGGAGAGGCGCGAACTGTGAAGGGTCTTCCAGGAGGTGCAAGTGCAAACGATATTCCATTCCATGTTGATGGAACTGGAGTGCCAATCAGCTCTAGCGATATCTGGAACCAGTGTATCCGAAGTCAGCAGCCACTAGACCTAGACGGGCAACCGTTTAACTGTCGACGGTATCATGATGATGATTCCTGGACCCACCCAGACCTTCTGATCCAATTCCTATGGGACGCGGAAGTTGAAGACAAAGACCTTCGCCTCATAGTCCCTCGTGGATACTACATTGTTGTCATCGAAGATGAAGACGAAGAGGAGCAAGAGGTTGTTGAACAAGAGGAGGAAGAGGTTCAAGAGGAAGAAGATCCAGAAACCGGAACCGGTGAAACTGTTATTGAAGAAGAAACAGAAACTGGAACAGGTGAAGTGTTAACTGGAACAGGTGAAACTATCATCGAAGACGAACCAGAAACTGGAACAGGTGAAACTATCATCGAAGACGAGGTAGAAACTGGAACAGGTGAAACTATCATCGAAGACGAACCGGAAACTGGAACAGGTGAAACAGTTGTTGAGGAAGATGAACCAGAAACTGGAACCGGTGAAACTATCATCGAATACGAGGGGCAGGCAGGGACCGGAGAAGTCCTCTTGCAATAGAAGCTAAGAAAAATGTAAGATAGGAGCATGGCTAAACGAACGTCTCTTGTCGCTGTTATGCTTGTCGCTCTTCTCGCTCTTGTTGGAGTTCTTGAAGTAAAGAGGCAAACAATCAGTGCACAGCTCACAACTATTACCAATGTTCTTGAAGACTATCAGTCTCAGGGTGAAGAGCAGAATAAACAACTTGCAGAGTCTATTGTTGATGAAGTTCGCAAATTAATCGATATCCCAGCAGACATCGAGCCAACAGTGGCAACAATTATCGATATAGAGCTGCTTCGTGAAAAGAACCCATTCTACGCAAAAGCCTCTAATGGAGATCACCTTGTAGTAACACCAGACAGGGCAATTCTTTATAGCTCGGTACGCGGAATAATAATCGATGTTGCACCAGTGCAACTAGAACCTGTTGCTGCAACAGAGGAGTAAGTTCGTTTCTATATTGGAACTAGAAAAGTGGCTCATTAGAGCCACTTTTTATATAGATACATAATGTAAAAACCTGCATCAGTAGCAAGAGGTACAAGAGAACCTACACTAGTCTCTATGAAGAACATGATACTCATCCCTGCATTCACTCTTGCGCTCTCTTCTGGGTACTTATCTGGGCGTATGCTTGCAGCGCCAGAACTGACGCTTACCCTCCAGGAAGACACGAGGCCCCTAGTGCCAACTATTCAGATAGATGGAGTACGCAACGGTATATTGCACGGCAAAACTATTGGTTCTGCCAGAGTAGTACTAGGAAAAACTGTTCTGACGAGTAGTGGTATATTTGCCCTAGATGCACAGAGTATTTTACACAATGCAGTAGAGGTAGTCGTTCCAGATGGAATGCAGTTTGTGGCATCATCCAAAGGGAAAAAGTATTACCCAGTTTTTTCTAGTAGTGGTAACCGCATTACACCAAAGAACAGATTATATTTTCGTACAGCCAAAGAGGCGGAAATAGCAGGGTATAGAGCATAATGTCTATGGTACACTGTTATCCCGTATGCAGAATTTTATGTTTCAGCTACGGAGACTCCAAAAGAAGTATGACTGGTTCATGCTGTCATTGTGGACCCTTCTTTTTATGGGAGTAATAGTTCGCATTATTAAATTGCCTCTCATGGAGTTTAAAGGGGATGAATTCCACTTTATGGTGCAGTCATTCTTGCGCCCGTTTGCCCTAGGAGAGATTCGTGCCATTGATCATTTCTTTATTCCGCATCCACCGACATTTGCATACATCTTAGCAATTCCCACGAGCTTAACGGTGAATCCTATTGCCGTAACAGCATTTATTGTATGGCTGAACTTGATTGCCCTGTGGCTCTTTTACAGTTTCTGTAGAAGGTTATTTAAAAAAGATGTCGCTCTTATTTCCACCGCACTACTGGCATCGATGCCGTGGGCTGTCATCTTTTCTCGGAAGATCTGGAATCCAGACATCGTATTCTTTTGCCAAATGCTTTTCCTCGTAAGCTTGGAATATTTAATACGATCGTATAAACCATGGAAGCTGTATCTATTTGTACTGTTATTAGCCCTATTTTTGCAGGTACACTTATTGTCGCTCTTTAGCATTATTCCCGTTGTAGTTGTGTTGTATATTGCAAGGCTACCCATCACACGTATTCACCTTATTCGGGCATCAGCATTATTCTTGGCATTGTTTTTGCCATATCTTTCATATGCATTTGGACATGAAGGTGCATCGTCTTCATCAGCAGAGACGTTGTCATTTATGGCACTAAACTTCCAAGTTATTGTTCACAATCTGACATGGTGGGTAAATACCAGTACAGGTCTTGGCTTCGAATACTTACTAGGAGAGTCCAGTTATCTGTCGTTCCTACAGATATATCACATTGGATGGGCTCCATACGTGTTTGGACTCTATATATGTATGGCGGTTGCTGCTCTATTCTGGATACTGTCAAAAATGCTTAGAGAAACACTCTGGTATAAAAAAGATTCTTATCCAGTGTCCTTACTCATTTTGTTATTCCTCACACTGTGGGCCGTAATGCTTCCAGCTATTCTTATTGCGATGCACAAGATGGGACCTCCGCATTACTGGACATCTATTATGATAATTCTCCCCATCTGTTTCGGGGTCATGATGTTCCAAGTACTGCGTAAAGCATCTGCAGTACTGAGAATTGTACTCAAGGTATTCATCTTGGTCGTTATTGCAACACAAGTACTATTTATGTTGTCGTTTTATGGGTTTATTGAAAACCATCATGAGGAAATACGAGGGGACTACGGTGTCCCGTATCAGTTTGAACAAGGGAACTGGGAGCAGCAGATAGAAAACGCAGCACGAGATATGTAGCAGCTGGTGTATACTACCCGTATGCGCACTCGAATTTTTGCTATCCTTCTTCTTTGTTCACTGCTGTGGCCCTACAGCTATATGCAGCCGCCGTGGGGGTACAACCAAGCGACAAGGCTCGACGTATTGCACGCAGTCTTTTCAGAAGGAACAATTGCGATCGATAGTTTTCACGAAAATACAGGAGACAAAATAGAATGGAATGGCCACTTCTATAGTGAAAAGGCACCAGGGGTTGTCGTTATTGCGGCACCTGCATTTGCAGCAGTGTATGCAGTGCTTGGGGCATTATCCATCGATAGTAGTAGTGAACTTGGCTGGAAAATATCAGAGTGGTTTACCACAGTGTTTTCCGTTGGCTTACTCGCCGCTCTCTCTGCGCTGTTCCTCTTTCAGTTACTCAAGAAATACACATCATCTCGTACTGCTTTAGTGAGCATCTTTGCGGTGTATTTAGGGACATTAATCTACACCTATGCAGTAATGCTCTTTTCACACACAGCTACTGCCTCTCTGATTATTATAGCCTTATGGGCTATAGACAATGGAGTTGGCCTGCTCGATTCTGGCAAACTATCCAGAAGACATTCTCTTTTGGCAGGGGGTTGCCTAGGACTCGCAATTGCTTGTGAATACACAAGCGCACTCAGTGCAGGGGCACTTCTACTCTTTGTCTTGTTCAAAAACCGCAAGCATGCGATGTATCTACTATGTGGTTCAGTACTTCCACTACTCCTTATTCCGCTAAACAACTGGTTGATATCAGGATCTATACTCAGTATTCCTTATGAATACGTGACAGACTTTCCTGGTATGCAGAAAGGTTTGTTTGGTATCGAATTTGCACCAAATATTTCTGTGATGTGGCAACTGCTTGGTAGTCAGTACAGAGGGCTCTTCTTCTGGTCACCATTCCTACTACTGTGTATTCCGGGTTTTGTCTTTTTGTGGAAAAAAAGCACATCTGCATTTTGGCTGATGCTGATAACCCCGATAGTATCGCTTGTTCTTATTTCCAGTTATAGCTATTGGCATGGAGGATGGGCACTTGGACCTCGTCACCTTGCATCAGTATTACCATTTTTATGTATTCCAGCAGCACTTGGATGTCATCGCTTTAAGAAGGCTGGCATAGTGTTCGCTGCTCTTTCTATCCTTCTTACAGGGCTTGGCACAGTATTACAGCCACTTGCCCCAGAAGGAAAAACAAAGCTACTGACGGACTTCTATATACCAATGGTACAGTCAGGAGAAATACGCGAAAGCCTCGGCTCTCTTCTTGGGCTCCAGAGTATTCTTTCACTTCTTCCACTATTTGTCATTAGTGCAGTGCTGATGAGGCTGACATGGAAAGCTATCGATACCAGAACAGCAGCATGATAAACAACAGGCTGCAATAACAGCAGAGAAGAACAGTAGAGTAGCAGAGTTTTCTTTTGAGTATGTCGCATCCTTTAACTGTGAAGTATGCAAAGGGCACAAGAAGGAGCACAGACTGTCTAAAGTCTTGGTTTGCAGAGTACGGGAAAAAGTATCGGTAACAGAACGCCGCAAGGAGTAAGAATCCCATTACAAGAAGAAGAGGAGTGTCATAGCGGCCTCTTTTCCAGAACGATGCAATAACTCCACAGATGCACAACAGGAATGAAATCATACCCGTAAGAAGAATGCCTTGGGCAAGAATACGAAGCTCATCATCAAAGCTGAACTCACCAAAGAAGGCAGACCGGAACAGATATTCCCAGAAGTATTGCCGACGATGTTCATCGCTCCATGGGTTATTATAGGGTTTATCCAGAACTCCCAGCGGGCTAAAGGTAGAGAAGTTCTCCAGAGTATTGTCGAGTGTTAGACCGGAGTGCATTCCGACATTTCCCATTTTTACCAATTTATTTGCATCTTCAGCATGCTCCAGTCTGGATAGAGGGAACCAGCTAAAAATAAGTGAGAATAGAATTCCTCCAATAATGGCAAAACGCCACATGTCTTTGTATCGGCCGTGACGTAGAATCCAAGCAGTTCCTGCAGCACCAACAAGGGCTAGTCCACTCACCTTTATAAGTGCCGTAATAGCCAGTAATGCACATAAAATATACCAATCTTTTACAGTGTCGCTTTTCCACCATCGAAGCATTTGCCAGAGTGTCAGCATGCCAACGAACGCATAGAGTCCGTTATTGGTAATGCGCGAAGAAAGGAGAATAAGAGCAGGGGAGCAGATGAGGATTGCTGCAAAGACATATCGACTCCGTTCTTGTGCAGTCTTTGGAAAGAGCATTAACGCAATAATGCATCCCAGAACCGCAATACCAATAGAAGCAAGAAGTGATTCCATTTGGACGATGGTATAGAGGCTCTCGCTGGCGATGCCCAAAGCATCACTTACGATATGAACGATGGCAGAAAGAATATAATAAAGAGGTGCCTGGTGGAATTCCCATCCAGCATGGGGGGCTGGAAGTGAACCGTTCTGAACAATATAGTCGATATAGTCGATATGGGCATCGGTATCATGTCCACGCAAGAAGTACCCTGTTGCAAGGACATAGGTGATACGCACGGCAATACCTCCAAGAAGAAGTGGAAACATGGACTTCATCTTTTGTAGCAGAGGAATCGCGGAGCGAAGAGATGCAATGTAAAGCACAACAACTAAAACGATAGAGAAGTCGATGATCGGAACCCAGCCACGCAGAGCAGGAGCGATCATAACGCCGGTATCTCCACCAGTATCGCGAATACGCATACGCCATATGTTCAGTCCTGGTTTTAGGAAGCCTGCTAAGTTTATTTCTTTCCCTGGATGAGTGTAGTCACAAAAAGGGATAAGAGGATGTTCTACCAGTACGTCGTTGATATGCAATTCTTCCAGGCAGTCATCAGGCTTGATGCGAAGTGTAGTCGATTGCAGTCGAGTGAGAACCATTGGCAGTTCTACAGTGAGAAATTCATGTTCCGCTTTTACAAAGAAAGGGTGCGTAGTTTCGATGACATCAGCACCATCAAAATTGTACTTCACCGTGCCAATATGAGGCACGGGAGTATTGCGTAACCACAATGCCGCCGACAGCATGAACAGTGCGGCAATAGTTTTCTGTGTGATGGACATGCTATGCATGGGGCAAATTTTAGCACAAGTTGCGTTAGCATTCCGACTTCTTTTGATGCATGATAACTTTATGGAAATATCTGTTATCCTTCCGTGCTTTAATGAAGAAGAAAATATCGAGCGAACAATTCGCGAGGTACTGACGTGGTTTGACTCTGAAATTATAGACGGAGAAGTGGTGGTAGCAAACGACGGTTCTTCTGATGGCTCTGCCAAAATAATAGAGTCTATGCAGAAGGAAGATTCGAGGGTACAGGTCGTAACGCACGAGAAAAACCAGGGGTACGGACTCGCCGTTCGTAGTGGCCTCGATGCTGCGACAAAAGCCTATATTTCTTTTGTAGATAGCGATGGACAGTTTCATATTTCTGATTTGAATTGCCTTATTCCTCACCTGAAAGAACACGATTTTGTACCAGGACGACGCAGAAAAAGGGCAGACCCTTTTGTTCGTAATGTCTTTGGAAAGATCTTGGGAGTGCTCATATTCTCTGTGTTTGGACTCTGGATACGAGACGTAAACTGCGGAATGAAGATTATAAAGCGAGACCTATGGCCGACACTGCGCCCTTTGTATGGCACAGAGAAGTTCTTCAATACAGAACTTTACCTTCGGGCAAAGAAAGCAGGCATTGAGTGGAATCAGATAGATGTCCCACACTATCCACGCGTGGCTGGAAGCCCGACAGGTGGTAGTGGAAGAGTGATCTTCGGTATGATAAAAGAGATCCTAGACCTTAGAAGAAAGTTAAAGTAGTTCCTACTTTTTCTTTTGATTCATTGGCAGAGGGTCTGCAAGAAGGCTTTGGTTTTCACAGTTCACACATTCAAGTTCCCAGAGAGGGAAGAGCATGCGTCTCTTAAACTCGTCATCGTTAATCGGTTCGTAGTACGTGAGCGGCCTAAAGAAGTGGAACGATGCGAAGATGAGGCCACCAATGACGAGAATCATCCAGTTCTTACGTTTCTCGGTTAGCTTTAAGGCACCCATCTGCTTAAGCTCCATAAAGACGTACCCGAAGAGGATGAAGCTAAAGAGCAATGGAATAAAGTAGTGGTAGAGGTACATCACTCGGTCAATCTGCGAGACTGCGAGCATGTATGCAACCCAGAATCCGAGCCAGATGCGAATCTCATTGTTATAGGTCAGCTTTTTAGCCCCTGGAATAAACCATGACCCAAGCAAGAGGACGATGGCGAGGAAGATACTAACAAGGGCAAGTCCCCAAACAACAGGGTTGGATTGCAGCGTGATGTATAAGTAGGAATGGCTATCTGGGGTCTCCCAACGGTAGTTAATAGACCGAGCTCCAAGAGGCCAGTAGAAGAATGGTGAACCATTTTCATCTGCCTTACAGAGGTTCAGTTTCGGAACTCCTTTACTGTAATGCGCAAGGAACCCAAGGTTTTCCTTCAGCATAAGCGGGAAGTTTATTTGTCCATTACTTAGGAGTGCTTGGTACTCTTCAGATGCTTGGTAGTACCCATTATCAGGCAGGGAATCTATAACGCGAGTTCCAATCATAAAGTGTGCCTGCCACACTGCAATATACATAATCAGAAAACCAGATGCAGATAATACAACGAACTGTGTAATTTTATGCCAGTCGAAGTTTTTGAGTTTTAACGTAAATGGACCAGTTGCATCTTTACGCAGATGAACAATGACGAGTGGTATAAGAAGTACCATAATCAGTGACAATGCTTTTGTTGTAATAGCAGCGGCAAAGCATATTCCAAACAGCAGGCTACATAATGGGAAAGCGTTTCGACTCTCTTTTTTATCAAGAAGGACAAAGTACAACACGGCCATCGCCATGCAGAAGAACAACATCGTACTGTCGAGCATTACAGCTCTACTATGCGTAATGAGCGCATTGTCAAAGATGTAGAGGAAGCTTAAGAAGAATGCCCATAATGGTTTTCTCGTTATATATAAGAATGTTATATAAAAAAGAGGGGCAAGGAACCATGCAAACATAACCGGGAAGAAACGGTATCCCTTAAAGGAGAAATCTGCAGGAAGCTCTTTTGCGTAGTCGGTCCCAATAAACGAGTCATCAACTTCGTTGGCATTAAAAATCTTTTCCCCAGCTGCAATCAAAAGTTTCCCCAGTGGCGGGTGCGGCTCCATGAAGTACACATTGTTTAGATACTTCTGTGCAGATGCGACATGGTAGTTTTCATCCCAGTATAAATAGGGAGGATTGGTGTAGTTCCAGACAAACGTAAAGAACGCAAAGACTGTCGCAATAATCCCGAGATAAACTTTCGGTTGCTTAAGCCAAAGGGGGACACCAGAAAAACGCGGCATTAGTAGAAGCATACCGCATAAATAGGACATGGATCAATTTCTATATAAAAAAGCATGACGTAGAGACGGAGAATCGGTATTCTTCCCTGCATATGGCTCAAATGCGCGCACGACCACCGAAAAATAAGAACTGGATCTTTAGTGTTATCCTATTTGGAACGCTTATTGCAATGTCTCTTATGTCACTTATGAATCCTCAGAGGATCAATGACAAGCAGTTTGCAGATGCTCCAGAAATCTCTATTTCTGAAGTTACACGTGGATACGACGCTGGTCGTTTCAGCGAGATTACTATTCATGACAACAAAGTATTTATAAAGACCGTGACTGGTTCGCTCATCCAGTCCTATAAAGAGTCTCGTGATACCGTGTCACAACTGGGATGGAACGATCCAAAAAACAATACTGTCGTTCAGGTAGAGAATAGAGAGGCAGCCAATATGTTTATGGCTGTTCTTCCAGACCTTTTGTTCTTCATGCTCGTCATCGGAGGACTTATCTGGTTGTTCCGTGGAGTATCGCGCAGCCAGAGCAATGCAATGTCTTTCGGAAAGTCTAAAGCACGTGTTGCAGATGCCACGCAAGTAAAGACACGCTTCAAAAACGTCGCAGGTATGGAAGAGCCGAAAGAAGACCTAGTCGAGATTGTCGATTTCCTAAAGAATCCTAAGAAGTACACATCTATCGGAGCAAAGATCCCGAAAGGAGTACTCCTTGTTGGTTCTCCAGGAACAGGAAAAACACTTCTTGCACGTGCGGTGGCTGGTGAAGCAGGGGTTCCGTTCTTCTCTATCGCGGGATCTGAATTCGTAGAGATGTTTGTCGGAGTAGGGGCTAGCCGTGTACGAGATCTTTTCGCAAAGGCAAAGAGAAACTCTCCTTGTATCATCTTTATCGATGAGATCGATGCTGTTGGACGACAAAGAGGAGGTGCAGGCTTTGGTGGAGGACATGACGAGCGAGAGCAGACATTAAACCAGATTCTGACAGAGATGGATGGCTTCGAGCAGGGGGCAAACGTTATTGTTGTCGCGGCTACCAACCGACCAGACGTTCTTGATAAGGCGCTGCTAAGGCCTGGCCGATTCGACCGTCGTATCTTCATCGACAAGCCAGACCTTTTGGCACGTGAAAAGATTTTGGAAGTACATACACTAAACAAGAAGATGGGTAAGAACATCAACCTTGAAGCAATTGCACAAAAAACAGTTGGACTAACTGGAGCTGACCTCGAAAACATTATGAACGAAGCTGCAATCCTTGCAGCAAAGCGAAAGAAGAAAACAATTGGCCAGCAAGACATCGATGATGCTGTAGAAAAAGTCGCACTCGGACCTGAAAAGCGTTCACGAAAGCTTTCGAAGAAAGAAACAGCTATAACTGCATATCACGAACTCGGACATGCAATTGTTGGATACGAGTGTAAGGAAAGTGATCCTCTTCATAAGATCTCTATTGTCTCTCGTGGACAAGCACTAGGAGTAACGTGGTTCCTTCCAAAGGAAGATCAGTTCACAACAAGTAAGACAAAGTTCCTCGACGAGATCTGCGGACTTCTTGGAGGACGTGCAGCAGAAGAGCTTATCTTTAACGAAAGAACAACAGGTGCCAGTAACGACATTGAACGTGCATCTGCAATTGCTCGAAACATGGCAACACGTTACGGAATGGGTGAAGGCGAACTCGGGCCTGTTGCGTATGGGGAAAAGCAGGGAAGTTCTCACCTAGGGGCAGACCTTGGTATGACAAGAAACTACAGCGAAGAGAAGGCAAAGCAGATCGATTCGTTTGTGAAGAAGACCGTAGAGACACAGTATGCACGTGCACTCGGGATACTAAAGAAGAAAAAGGCTAAGCTTGAAAAGCTGACAACAGTACTTCTCAAAACAGAGACAATGACTGTCGAAGAGTTTAAAGAGATCTACACAGGGAAGAAGGCAGCTAAAAAGAAGGCGTAAGGTCATTTTGGGTAGATATTTGGCTTTCTAGTGCTATAATGTTGGCCAATGCAAATGCTTTCTCCACTTGATGGCAGATACAGAGGAAAAATTGGTGCTCTTTCGACGTTCTTCTCTGAAGAGGCATTAAACAAGTACCGCTTAGAAGTAGAGATCAAATACTTCATTGCGCTGAGTAAGGAAGCAGGTATAAAGCAGTTGCCACGCGTTTCTGTAAAACAGGAGAAGGCGCTTTTATCAGTACTTAAAAAGTATGATGACAAAGAAGCGGCTGCCATTAAAAAGATTGAGAGCGTGACAAATCATGATGTGAAAGCAGTGGAGTACTACCTCAAAAAGAAGCTAGAGAAGATTTCAGGTCTAAAGAAATACACAGAGTTTGTTCATTTTGGTCTAACGTCTGAAGATGTAAACAATCTGAGTTACGGAATGATGGTCAATAGCGCTCTTACAGAAGAGATTATCCCTGGAGCCCTTACATACGTATCAGACATTAAAAAGATCGCAGTCGCCAATAGGACAGTAAAGATGCTTAGCCTGACACATGGTCAGCCAGCAACAGCTTCTACTATGGGAAAAGAGATGATGGTATTCGTCGATAGGCTTAACCGTCAGATCGACCAGATGAAAGCATTTTCTATGCAAGGAAAGTTTGGTGGAGCAGTCGGAAATTACAGTGCACATAAAGCCGCTTACCCTAAGTTTAAGTGGGAAGCATTTGGTAGTAAGTTTATAAAGTCACTCGGGCTCGACCCAATGGCAAACACAACGCAGATCAATCCTCACGATGATATCGCAGAGATCAGCCACATTCTCTTCCGGTTTAATACCATCTCTATAGATCTCTCACGAGACATCTGGAGTTACATATCTCGTGGGATCTTTAAGCAGAAAGTGGTCAAAGGAGAAGTGGGGTCATCAACCATGCCACACAAGGTAAACCCTATAGACTTTGAAAACGGAGAAGGAAACATGGGGCTGAGCAACGCTTTGTTCTCTCACTTTGCAGAAAAGCTACCCATTAGCCGTATGCAACGAGACCTTTCGGACTCGACAGTACAACGCAGTATCGGTTCCGCATTTGGATATCATGCCATTGCCATTGCTGCTCTTCGCAAAGGACTCGGTAAGCTTATTTTGAATAAAAAAGTTGTACAACAAGAACTCGATGATCATCCAGAACTGCTAGCAGAAGCGGTGCAGACGGTACTTCGAAAGCATGGTGTCAAAGGTGCATACGAGAAAATGAAAGAGCTAACGCGCGGGGAAACAGTAACAAAGAAAGACTTTGCAGACTTTGTGAAGAAGATAGATATTCCAGACGCAGACAAGAAACACTTGTTAAAGATTATTGGATAACTAACGCGTTCCTGCTTTTATCTGCTCTGTTCGTACACAGTTATTTCGGTGAAACCGATTGGTAATGTGCGAACATGCATCTAAGGCTTTAAGCAATTCCTTTTGATACGTATCACCAGACTCGAAGCGAGAACTTCGTGTCTGCATGAGTGCATCTTGTTTGATGATGCGACGTGAAGGCCTTTCGTAATTGATACGTTTTTTGACAACAGACTTTGATGTCTGTGGTGCGTATCTGTTATAACCAACTGGAGCAGTTGTTGTTTTGACGTAGGGGTTTACTCGCGTAGGAATCATGTTGCGTTGCAGTTTCTTGTACGTGTCTTGAGGGGAATATATCTTTTGAAACCGGTCGAAGCGTTGACGTGCAGTTTCTGCTTCTGGGATAACCCGCTGAACTCGTGCACGACTATCACGAGTAATACGCTCTTGTACTGCTTCTGTACGATAGCGCAGACGGTCTCTTCGTGATGTATCAAGGTTGTCATCGGTACGCTCATCAATACACCTCTGTACTCGTATTTTGTATGTTCCCGTATTTGCGAGCTCTTCTGTGTAGCGAAGCGCCTTTATACAGTCATCCCTATACGGTGTATCAGTTTCAGATGCCTGGGTTACAGGAACAAGGCAGAGAAGAAGTATACCGATAGAAAGTGATCGCAAAGCATTCATGTATACTACTATACCATGAAACAAGTGATGCGGTTTGTATTCCCGGCGGTCAGCTTCTGTTTACTGTTGTACTTATGTTTTTATAAAGTTGGAAACACAGATTTCTGGTGGCACATTAAAGCCGGCCAGCTACTTCGAGAGAGTGGATGGATTGTCACAGATCCTTTTGCATACACCCGTATCGGAGAAGCCTATATTGCAAACCACGAATGGCTAGCACAGGTAGTTTTATCGTTTGTATATGACCGTACAGGTTCGACGGGAATTATATTGCTGAGGACGATGATAATCGCTCTGACCTTTGGCATTATGCTGATGCTCGATAAACAGAAAGCGTGGATCAACACAGGGCTTGTTCTTCTTGCTGCAATCCTTGCTCGGCCTGCCCTTACAGACCGACCACAGCTGTTTACTTTCCTTATGTTTTCATTAGTAGTCTATTTGTGTTTAGCCTACGTGGAAGGCAAAAAATCTGATCAAAAAAAGTATACAATAGCACTGCCAATCTTGTTTGTACTGTGGAGCAACCTTCATGGTGCAGCGGGGATAACTGGACTTGCCGTACTTGGTGCACTAGGAATACAGCGAATGCTTGGTGGTGCAGACCGAAAAGAAATAAGAGCATTACTCCTGACAGGAGTTCTGTCGTGCTTTGCGCTGATTGCAACTCCCACTGGACTTGATAATCTAGGCTATGCAATGACACTGATGGGAGACAGGACGACAGAGCTTATTGCAGAGTGGCAGTCGGTGTCACTTGGTGTGTATTTAAAGCACGTTGGTATCTTCTGGATTATTGCACTCTTGGCATTGTGGAAAGGAAAGCGAAGCCTTGTATTTAGCGTGCTCGTACTTTTTGGCATTGGATATCTTTCAAAGAGTGCAGTGCGACACGAAGTACTATTTTTGATAGCAGCACTTGGTATTACTATTCATCAGTTAAAAGGTACTCACATATTTGTGTTACAACGTGTTACAACTGTAGCGCTTCTACTTCTTCTAAGCGTTGCGACATACGTGCAGGCAACAAGGGTAAACATGCGAGATGATCTGTTTGGTATCGGTGCATTCACTCCACTTGCTGGTGCATCAGAATTTATTCATGCAGAGGGAATCACAGGAAATATGTTTAACAACTACAACGCAGGAGGAGAGCTCTTGTTCAGAGGTCATAAAGTATTCCTCGACGGTCGCAATCTGGATTACGGTTACGACTATATAGTTGAAGCTATTGAAGCAGGGGAGAGTAGAGCTGCATGGGATGCACTAAGTAGCGAGTATAACTTTACGCATGCGGTGGTGTATTACAGTCTCGATCCGAATGCCTATATAGATATTCTGCAGCAGCATCCTGACTGGGGACTTCAGTACCTAGACGACTGGGCGGCTGTGTATGTCAAAGGAGAAGAAGATACGTTTACAGAACTAACGCCTAACATGCTTTTAGGTACTCGTATGCCAGAGGAGATTACCCTTAGGGGTCTGCAGACTCTCGAGGACGAAGTGCAGGGGATTATAGATGCGTGTCCCAGCTGTACCAAAGCTCTGGAATATAAAGCAGAGATCCAGAGAGCATTTCGTTAAAAATGGATACATAAATAAAACCGCCCAGGGACGAACCCTTAGACGACTTTATTTTTGTCAGACAATTAGTGAGCAAGCTCCTTAACTAACTGACACTATTAGTATAGCAAACTTTACCACTTATCGCGACCTACTATTAGGGAACAAATGTCTATAAATGGCTTTAATTAGCCTAAAAACTTGTACTAATTATTTATACAAAAAAGTATTTGAGAAGAAGTATATTTCTCCATATTTTACAGAGAGGACACTTTTCGTGCAAAAACCCTACCTGCAGGGCTCGAAATTGGTACAATCTCCCTCGTGCTTGCCCACCAGCCTTCGCCGAGGCTTCGGCCGGCATGGGTGGCAGGATTGCATCCTCAGATACTGCCTCCATAACTTGTGTCTTATGCCCAGGTGGCGGAACTGGTAGACGCGCACGCTTGAGGGGCGTGTAGGAGCAATCCTGTGGAAGTTCGAGTCTTCTCCTGGGCACCATTAAAAAAAGTAGAACTTTTCATCTTCCTAAAGACAAAAACTCGCAATTGGTGGGGGCATGGGATTTTCAGGTGAGTTCTTATTAAGTATGCATTTTGCTATCATGCTCACTATGAAGAAAAAAGTTATCGTAAGCGACCTGATGCAAAAGTGCACGTACTACTGTACTGAAGCTATTGGGAAGAATTTTCACTCAGAATTTAAACCTGAGCTCACTCCACAGCAAATGCTAGAGTTAGGAGTATTTGGTGGAAAGTACATGACGGACTGCAAGAATGAATTTCCTAAATCTTGGTTTGTGAAAGCAAAGCTTTGTCATAAGTTTCATGACCCTAGTCTCAACTTTTTCGGAATAAATGCTAGTAAACCACTTTTGTATTGGCAGTCGAAAGGGTGGATTCACCCAGCAGATCCGAGAGGTTGGTTCCAGTGGTACTGTCGCTACTATATGGGTAGACGGTTTGATGATGACGAGCGACAAATACGGCGTTGGAAAGCAATGACCCGCCACATTGCTCAAATAAAAAAGAACTGTGAACCTGGAAATCTAGACTGCAGAAGGAAACAACGACAAGCGCTGTTACACTGGGCTTATGACAGTAGAAAAATGTAAGCAAATAGAATAGTGTATACCGCTAAATAGGTGCGATAAAAATTCCTCAGTCGAATATAGGAAGCGTCATTTGGATACAAATTTAAAAACAAACCTTGTAACTCTTTTATAAATACAGGCTTGATATTAATAATCCATGAATTGGTTTGGTAGATTTTTTTACGAAACCGACTACGAAATACACCAAGTGGAATACCCCAAAATATAAAGAAAGCAATAATGAACGTATCGTACGATTTCATATCTGGTATGATACTAATACAATGATCGAACTACTACAGAATATTGGACTTTTCATTTTTCTCTACATGACACTTTTCTTTGTAGTGTCTCTAATTTTGAAAGATGCAAGTATAGTAGACATAGCATGGGGAATTGGATTTATTGTCGTTTCTTGGACTTCTCTACTTATAAAGGGTTATTCAGTGACTCTGCTAATTTTATGTATAACTGTCTCTATTTGGGGATTACGGCTATCTTGGCATATTCTTCGAAGAAAGTTGAAAGATCCTCATGAAGACTTTCGCTATGCTGCTTGGCGTAAGGACTGGGGGAAGAGTTTTTTATGGAGAAGCTTTCTGCAAGTATTTATGTTGCAAGGAGTGATTATGTTACTGATTTCACTACCAATTATTGCAGCTGCAAACACACAGGTTCTAGGCTGGAATATAACTCTTATTATTGGTCTCGGCGTATGGCTAACAGGATTTTCCTGTGAGTCTGTGGCTGATTATCAATTAGCGATTTTTAAGAAAAACACTGCTCATAAAGGAAAAATAATGATGAGTGGATTATGGAAATATTCAAGGCACCCCAATTATTTCGGAGAAAGTGTACTGTGGTGGGGGATATGGATCATGACCCTCTCTGCTTCTGGATCTTGGTGGACAGTTGCTAGTCCTGCACTGCTAACATACTCCCTTTTGTTTGTATCAGGAGTGCCAATGCTTGAAAGGAAATACGAAGGGAATCAAGAATTTGAAGTTTATAAAAAGCGTACTAGCATGTTTATTCCATGGTTTATTAAATCTTCCTCATGATGTTATGAAAAAAATTACCCCCTTCTCTATGACCATCTTTATCGTTATCGCTGTTGGGCTTTGTCTATGGATGCTCTACGGCTACCTCAGTGTTCGTAATATTGAAGAGCCAAATTTTACGGTACTCCAAGAAAAAGAGGATAGTGCTATCGCGCGCATCGCCAACATTGAAATACGAAAATATGACCCTACCATTGTGGCGGAAACGACAGTCCCTGGTCCGTATGCAGAAGCAGTCAATGCTGGGTTCCGCAATATAGCTGATTATATTTTTGGCAATAACACTGCAGATGCCTCTATTGCAATGACAGCACCAGTCTTACAAGAGGAACAATTGTCAGAGAAAATCGCAATGACAACACCGGTTTTGCAAGAAGAGATACAGGATAATCAGTTCGTTATCAGCTTCGTGATGCCATCACAGTACACTCTAATATCTATTCCAAAGCCCAATAGTTCTAAAGTGACACTGCGAGAAGTGTCTGGTCGTACTGTTGGCGTCATTACCTTTTCTGGACTATGGACTGATGAAAAGGCAGAAAAGTACACAGAGACTTTACAAACAGCACTCATGGAAGATGGCTATAGTATCGCTTCTTCTGCTCAGTATGCTCGTTACAATCCACCATGGACACCTCCATGGATGCGAAGGAATGAAGTATGGTTAGAAGTAAAAATGTAGATCACTTTATTGTACTAAAAATTCCCTAAGAGACGCTGATGGTTTAATTTCAACCGTCAAAATATAGTAACCTGTAAACCCCTCGTCACCATTCGATTCGTCATCGCTGCTATAGTAGCGACTCCTCGCTCATGGTAAGCCGTGCTATTCCCCATATAGTAGAAGATAGTGATATATTGACTAAAATAATATAATATGCTATAATATATACATATTATCCCCCAATACTTATGAGTATAGATTCTAAAGAAAGCCCTGATGTCACCTTTGCAGATCTACCAGTAGGTTCACAACTACAGATAGACCTCTATCGTAATACGTGGATTGAAAAGATTTCAGATACTGAAGTGAGAATAACGCCAAATCAAACTGGTGTTTTAAATCCACAAACAATTGTTAACAACTATCGTATACCAAGCGAAGCAGACACAGCAATGCAACAGCGTGATCGACGACAAAGAAATAGAGAAAGAGATCCAATTATGCAGCAACCTGAATGGGCTTTGCGCGTAGTTCAGGCTGACAGCAAACAAAAAATCAGCAACGCACTACAGGCAACACCTTTTATTGGTCCAACAAAAAACGCCCTAGACCGTGAGTATAAAACAGCAGAATGGGAGAATGTACCATCGAACTCGTTCTTTACGGTGAAAGAAAATCCATCACGGAATGCGCCAGTATATGCGAAGACAAGTACAGGGTATGCCACGAAAGTCTGCACATATACAGAATGGCAAGCGGGGCTTGGCTCTATTCAGACTAGGCAATCAGATGAACAAGGTATTGCATCATTAGATATTACACCAAGTACAAGTGTGAATGTGCTTAACGCTCCTACTACTACTGAGGTGAATGAGGGAATCTCGGATTACGTCGCAAATCAAAAGAAGAAAGGCAAAAGTATTTCACCTGAACAACAAGAGCACCTTGATCATCTGAGGGATCTTGCTACAGGTCTGGAAGATGCAGCGTAAGAGTGGTCACTACCTGCACTAGTAGCTTGTAAATTGCATTTTGCACGCTTCGTGTACAATACTCCTATGAAAGAGTACCTCATCCCTGGCTATAGTGGTTTGGTTTGGGATTGGCCGTTTCTTTGCGCGGTTCTCTGAGTGGGGAGCACTTGCTGAAAAATTTCCTGAAATGCAGGAGCCAATCCGCAAGAGGTATAGGTTCCAGCGCCCCTAGAGGACTTCATATTATGTAGAAATTACGGTACCAACGTCTGTTATGGATAGTGCACAGGAAATAGATAAGCTACCAGACTGCCTTATTCCTCGAACGGGGTCTGGTACAAACTATTTTATTAGCGCTGTTATTCGTCACTTTGAAAGGCTTGGTGTTTTTGTACTAAACAATAGTGAGAGTATAAAAAATGCGATGGATAAAATGGCATCCATTCAGATGCTTGCAGCAGAAAATATTCCAGTCCCAAAAACATTGCTTGCAAAGACACCACTTGATCTAGATTTTGTAGTGAAAGAATTCTCGTTTCCTGTGATCCTCAAGAAGGTATCTGGCTCTGAAGGGAAGGGAATAGTGATGTGCAAAGACCATTCTCAGCTGGAAGATACGATGGATCTGCTAGATCCAAATCTCAATATGATTATTCAAGAGTGTATTAATAGTAGTCTAGGTAGAGATATCCGTGTGTTTGTTATTGGAGGAAGGGCAATTGGAGCAATGCTACGAACAGCAAAAGAGGGAAAGTTCAAAGCAAATTATTCTGCAGGAGGGTCAGTAGAACTGTTGGATCTGACACCAGAGGTAGAATGGTTAGCAGTAGAATCTTCACGTATTATTGGTCTCGATATTGCTGGAGTAGACCTTCTTATTGATGAAGAGGGATATCAAATCTGTGAGATCAATTCTTCGCCATATTTCAAAGGATTTGAAGAGGCAACAAATATCGATGTTGCTCAGGAGATCTTAAGCTTCGTAAAAGTCCGCTGTGGAGAGCCTCTATAAGCTTAGCTTCTGTTGCTTGTCTCCCTGTATGTTCGGCGAAGCCTATGTCGTTCCCTTATGGTAAATGGTGCGGTAGTTGATTGTTTAGTAACCCGCTTCTGTTTCCGCAATAGAGCATCGCGCTGCAGGTGAGAAGAGTAGTCTCTCCAGCCATTGCCGAGCCACTTGCGATAATCTTTTGTTGCCCGAGTAATTCCTCTGTGTGTAGGGCGGTTTCCCGTATAAGACCTATAACTACCATATGCTTTCATAAATTCATTATTTGGGTCGGGGTTTCCGGCTTTAGCTTGCGCCGGAGCAAGGAGTAGACACAAAGAGAATAAGGCACACAATGCGGTAAATTTCATAGAAACAAGGGTTAGAAGTTCTTTTCTTAGTATAGAGCAAATTTTGGTATATCAAATGCGCATAAGAATCAGCAAAGGATTCTTGTCAAATCTGGCAATAAATTCTAGGATAGAGCGCTATGAGTACAGAAACAGTAACAGAACCGCGATTAACCAAGGCGCCTAGTGCACCTGTCTCTATGAATGGAATTGCTGGAACGCAAAAATCTCCTGCAGAGAAAATATTTATTGATATGCGAAAGCAGATTGCAGAGGTATTCCCTAATGATGACCATGATGCATGGTCATGGAATTCAGAAAATTATGACCATAACGAAATTGATCGTCCAGAACAGGAGTATGGGCAGTGGCATGAAAAGAAGTTTGTAGAGTCGGACGAATTTAGTCAGCTCTTTACGAAGCGTATGTTCATGGTGTGGGATGAGCTCAAGAAAGAAGGGTTCGAGGCAAATGATAAAAAGCTATGGGAACACCAGAAAGCATTATTTGCGTGGACGGCACTCAACATCTGTACAGGAAATAGAGAAGAAATGGCAAAGCTACTTGTTCGTTCTCCATACGGAAGTGGAAAGAGTTTGGTAACAGGTCTTATTACTCGTGCATTTCATGATGCACAGTTAGAGTTACTGCATTTAAATAATGTTGATCCAAAGAACCTGCCAGCAGCAGCACAGATCTATGCAAAGAAAGAACACATCGAACAGAACGCAAGCGGTGAACAGTACAGTGTATTGCAGCCACCATTTAACGTAGAACGAACAGATATCAATCAGTATTGGAGAGACATGGAATCTCGCCATGGAGAGGTATTTACAGATATATTTAAGAGGCCGACAAAAGCAGGAGATCTATTCTACACAATATTTAGACCAAGCGATGAAGAGGAAGAGAACAACATCACAGTCGAGGATCGTATTGCGTTATATATCCAAAACATAGGTGTCCAGATCACTAAAAATAAAGAGGTAGATGCAATGCTAGTAGAGCTCAGGGCACTAGCAGAAGGAAGTATTGTTTTCCTTCCAGATATTGAAAATAATTTGCAACCTCGTCCTGCACAAAAGCGAGAGGCGCAAGCTTCTACAGGGTTTAAAGGGGATAGTGCACATGCACTTGACCATCTGGATAACTACCACATTGTAACGTCACATAAGAGTCTTGCACTGGACCCATCGCAGTACTCAACAGTGCCAGACGAAGACAAGCCAGCGCAGTTTGCATTGGTACACGGCGCTGCTCTTACACGTCCTTTCGAGCGATTTAGAAAGGATTTGAAAGAGTTTGCAAAGCGATGCAAGGTCATTTTTATGGATGAAGCAGGTCGACTAAGCCCATACTCTGTTGGCGATAGCGTTGCACAGTTAAGTGGAGAGTTCCCGATAGAGATCGGCGTTACTGGATACGATAAAGGGGTAGAGGGATGGACACGTTCTCCAGAAATTTCTGAGGAGCAAATGATTGCAATGGGACTTATGAAGCCGGTGTCCTATATTGGTATTGGAGATGCAGAGAACCCGCCCTCTCCAGGGACAGAAGAAGCGTGGAAGTCTTACGAAGAGGCTCACTTTGAAGACTACGGTGCAGCAAAAGAACTCGGTATTCCGCAGCCTCATGAAATGGATACTGTCATTTGTGCAAAAGCAGATAATGTCCATGAGTATGCAAAACGTATTGAAATTGCACATGCCAAGAAAAAGATAGGTGTAGAAGTATTTGTATACCATGCAGATGCAAAGAATAGGAAGTCTTCCGTGCTCAATGCATTTAAGTCTCCAAAGAAAAAAGGCGATCCAAAGCGTATTCTCGTTGCAACAAATACTCTTATTGCAGAGGCTCACACTATTCCAAATGCAGAAGTGTATGACGTCGTAGACCCTATGACTCCCTATATGATGGACCAGCTACGAGGACGTCTAGGACATGTAAGAAACCTATCTGGCACAGATGATGAAAAGGAAAATGCACGAACCATTATCCGAGAGCTGTTCCTTTATAAAGGAAAAGATCCATTCGTCCGTGCCATGGCAAAGAAGTTTGGGTTTGAAGCCAGTGTCCCAGATGATAATGCCACTTGGCCACCAATGAAGAATATGATTGGCTATGCGAAGTATGTTGCTGATGGCGCTAAGTCTGTATTTAAGAAAGGACAAGCAATACTCGACGCACCAAAAGTCTGGCGTCGTAAGAGGAAGGCACAAGGCGGTGTAGTAGAAAAAGTTGGCACACCTCTAGAACATACGAATCCTCATGCTGAAGCAATCGCACAGAAAAGGGCAGACCAACAGCGACGTCGATTGGAAAAGAGAAGGCAGAAAGAACTTGAAGAAACGCAAAGAGTTACAGATATGATGAGAAAGCTAGAGCAAGAGCACATGGCGGGGCAACTAAAGACAAAGCCATTAGAGGCAGTGGAACCAGAGGAAGAGTTGTCGGATGAAGAGCTGGCTACAGCTGAAGGAAAAGTAGAAACTATTAATCAAGAGTTTTTAGAAAAGAATGGTGTATCACTAACAGGCATTGATATTGGTCCAACAATGGCTTCACCAGGCAGTGAGGAGAAACTTTTAATACTCTCTGCAAGAGAATCCTCAGGTATGCCTTTATGGAACGAGGATGATAGAAAGGATCATGGTCCACTAGATATTGATACATCTACATTTGTTAATGATGACGTTGAAAAAATGGATGACGAAGAACCCATAGAGGAGGAAGTGTAACCCTAAAATATATGAGAAAGTCCCAGAATTTTCCACCGGGATGGGACGAGCGAATAACTGTTGATACTCCAGATCTTTGGGACCCAAAACAGTACACACAGTTCGAAAAAATGGCCGTAGTTAGGGGTAATGCTGCTTTAGTAGATATCTTTAAAAATACAAATTCTGTATTGGCAAAAATTATTGCTGATAGACGTTGGTCATATTATGGATGGACATTCGATGAAGCAAAAAAAGAAATTGGACTGAGTGGACATGGGTACAAGTCTCTCGAAACAGATATAGAAGGACGCTGGCCACAGTTTCATACGTATGAAGCACTCTTTGAATACTGGAAGAGTGACCCAGAAATTTCACCAGGAGTAAGAGAGCAGTGTTTAGATCTTCTAAATTTTCCAGACATCTTTGAACAGAAGAATCCAAAGAGAGGACAGGAGTATGAACCACAGCCAACATTACTTGATGTTATAGAGCAGTCACGCCAAGGAATTGGTCATACTTTTAATCATCTGGATATGAATACGTATTACCATCGGGTTGGGTATGACGTTGGGCATGAGCATCTTGCAGAATACTTTCCAAGTCACTGGTCGAGGCTACATACACGAAAGGACTATGGAACGGTTCCTCCTGCGTCAGAGGTAATAGAAGTCATAGATACACTCTACGCAGATGACCCACAGATGAACGCATTACGCACAGCAGAGGGAGAAGGGGTGTGGCAGCTGGCAAAGCTGAACCAGTATCGTAGTCGAGAGATCGAAGATCCTATGGCAAGACTGCTAATGGAAATAGAGTATGACATGGCAAAAAACTGGGAGTGGCAGTATGAAGAAGAGGAGGGAAAGAAGTGGTCTGAAGATATGACATTCCGCGCAGAGGCCATCAGAGACGTATATGAGATTACAGACCTCCCTTCCCAGCGACTAACACAAGCGGAGTACATAGAATGGGAAGAGGTTGCACACATTGCACAAATTGTTATCCCTGCAGAAGAGCTTACTGAGTTCGAGCGTGACTGGAGGGCAGACTATGAAGCAGAGAAAGAGAGGCCAGGTTTCCGAAATCTTGCCATAGAAGCAATGGAAAGCAGGGGGCTTAATTACAAGTCTATAGCAGATGTTTTAGGGCTTAAGATTAATGATGCTCATCGGCAAAAAGCTGATGACGAGCGCAGTACAAGGGACAGGCCAGAGGCACAGGTACGGCAGATAATCTGCTACAACAGGCAGAGTAGTAGTGTCTCAATTGAAGGAGTCCTTCGTTGTTTGGCAGAGGATGAAGAGGATTATCAGCGACTACGTGATGTCTATTTTGCAGAACGCGAGAGGTATTACAAAAGAACAGGTGCTGCGATCTCTGGAGAGGGATTGCACATGCGTATACTTAGAGAGTTAAGCAATACTTCTACAAAGGATCTTGCAAAGCAATTTTTGCCAAAAAAATCACATGACGATAAGGAAGTTGTCCGTGCAAAGGATATCGAACTGCAGAGGCTAGAGAGGCAAGAAGGAAAGACACATACAATCACATTTGCACGAGTGTACAAAGTCCTCGAAGAAGAGATCGCTAAGCGTGCAGAGGAGGTAGAAGAAGGCATTACAAAGCTGGATACCTTCCCAGAGGAACTAAGGAACTTTACAGCAATAGACCAAATGGCATCGAACTGCATTAAGGGCATGAAAGGGGCTATCTACGTGAACGAGGCAATGGAAAACCATACCGGAAATGATGCCATGTGGCTTCGATACGACCTTATTCAAGACGTAGCAGAAGGGGATTTCATTCCAACACTTCCAAGTCTCCGGCTCATGGCAAAAAGTACGATAGACCAGGTGTTGCCAGAAGAAGTGATACAAGACTGGTATGAAAAATTTCCAGGGCAGCTTGCTAAAGGAAGTCCACACTTTAGTCATAACTTCCCTATTGAGAAGCCACTTTCAAGAAGTCTTTGTACAATGATGAGTGCAATGGACCCAAGTATTATCCAATTCTTTGGACGCACACAAGGCATCACGCCAACACATGGAACGAAGCTTGTGCGGGACATTGAAGAAGAGGGAATTCCAGAACACAGATGGGAGTGGATCCGAAAAATCGCTATAGCATCTGGGTATAAACCACGGTACGGAGAGAGTGATCCATCAGTACAATATCGTTTTTTAGAAGAGTTATTTACTAACGGTCAGAATATGCAAAAAGCCCTAATGGTAGCCATTCCATTACTGCAAAAAGAGGGAAAAGATGTTCATCCTATAAACCTTCCCGGGGCAACTATTCAGGAGATTGAAAATGCAATGAAGAAGCTTTCTTAGCGAGAAGACCGTAAGGCCTTCAAGTGCTTTGCCGCCTGCTCGTAGTGTGGATCCTTTTTCAGGATGTACTCTAGGTGCAAGATAGCAAAAGGAAGGTTTCCTAGCTCTGCTTCTACGGCCGCAAGGCGGTACCTATTTTCGAGTCCTTTTGGTTCTAAGGCATATGCCTTATTAAAGGCATCACGAGCTTCTTTGGGGTGACTATACTTCTGGAACATAACACCAAGATTAAAGAACGCTACACTACTTTCTGGTGCATAGGCTGTTGCGTCGCTAAATGCGAGGAATGCTTTTTCCAGTTCTCCAACTTGTTCATACATGACACCAAGGAAGAAGAAAGCCTGTAGCTCATCTGGCGTTGTAATGCGGTCTGATGAAATCACAGAAATTGATTTTTTAGTTAAGATTATAGCCTCTTTGATATCACCTGTTTTTGCTACAACTCGGGCTTTGTTTAAATAGGCAGGTGCAAGGTTTGGATCTAGTGCTATTGCTTGATCATATAGTGCTAAAGCAGATTCACTATTACCTTTTTCATGCATGGTAACCCCTAGGTTCATGAGTGCATGGGTAGAATCTGGGTAGTTACGCAGTGTTGCCCGAAGCAGTGTTTCTCCATCTGACCAAATACGTGTTTGTATAAATGAAGAGCCAGCGAGTACCACTCCAAGAATAACTCCTGCAGTCCTCCGGTACTTAAGATGCGGAATCAAAATAATCCCAATACTAAAAGTAAGACCCGAAAGTGCTAGGTATGCATAGCGGTCTGATGCGATATCAATGAATCCATTTTTCCAGAAGTTAAAGAACGTCGGCAGAAGTAGTAGGAAGAAAAACAAGATCCCAAAAGTGATATGCCTCTGCCTTTTATAGCTCACTGCTGCCAATATTATCATGAGAAGTATGATAATCATCGGAAAGTAGAATGTTGGTTTTAGAAGTGTTATCTCCCCAGTGTGATGATAGAACAATGCAAGGTGACCAGGTGTAAACAAGTTCTGGACGTAGAAGTACGTACTCTTTGCTCCAAGTAAAATAGTATCTGTGAGTGTGAGGGTCGACAGTTGTTGCTGTTTTCCTCCCAGCGCGATGAGACCAAAAATTCCACTAAGCGCGAAGTAAGGAATAAACGGAACAAGCGATCGTCGATCGCTTTTTTCCAGATGCATCTTGGACGCAAGAAGCAGAATAAAAGGCAGCAGTACAATAGATACTTTTGCAGCAAGGCCTAGGGCAAAGAAGCCAATACTCCAGTACCACAATTTCTTATGATTACTCTCTTTGTATTGTAAAAAGAGCGCAATGCTTAGGAGTGCAAAGAGTGTCGATAGACTGTCTTTCCGTGCTGCAGCCCAGGCTACGGTTTGTACATTCAGAGGATGCAAGGCAAACATGAGTGCCACAAAACCTGCAACGTAGTACGCATCGTTCTTCGAAACGCAGAACCGTGCAAGCTTTCGAAAGACGATAAAGACAAGCACAGTACAGAGTAGGTGAATAACAAGGTTTGTTAGGTGATAGATCCATGGACTAAGCCCCGCAATGCTATGTTCGACCTGATATGATAGGAGCGTGATTGGTACATAGAGCTCTGGGTCGTATGTGGTAAATGCAGCAGTGATATTTTGTAGACTGAGCCCCTGAGCAGTGGGATTTCGTGTAATAAGCAACATATCGTCAAATCCTGCAAAATCAAACGAGAGTGTCTGTATAAAAACAAGAATAGTAAGGGCGAGAATGAATCCCAGTATTCGATTGGATGGCGTGCTAAAGGCAGATTTCATAATGGGTATTGTACGCTAAGTAGAGTATTTATATAGATATTGTGACAATTTTCATTATATGGTATAATAAACCGATGACTGATCAAAAATCCGTACTGGTAATAGATGATGACAATGCACTCTGTGGTGCTCTTGAGTCAAAGTTTTTGGGTAAAGGATACACTGTTGTTGTCTGTAAAAATGGTGAAGATGCGATTACTGCTATGAACGAGCAAAAGTTTCATGTCATTATGACAGACCTTCATATGCCAGGAAAGGATGGGTTTGCAGTTCTTGAAGAGAAGGCAAAGACCCGGAATATAGAAACACCTGCATACGTGATTACAAACCTTGGAACAGATCAGTATTGTGATAAGGCAATTGGCCTTGGTGCAAAAAAATGTTTTGTGAAGAGTCTTATTACATTAAAAGAAGTCGTAGAGGTTGTGGACTCCGAGCTTTGTGCTTAAGTAAGCAGTGCGTTAAATGCATCCTCATCGAGGATAGCGACGCCTAATTCTTCTGCTTTTGCATATTTACTACCAGGACTTTCGCCTGCCACTAGGTAGTCTGTCTTTTTCGATATAGCCGAGCTTACTTTCCCACCACGTTCTTTAATAATAGTTTTTAAGTCTTCCCTATGAAGGGTCGGAAGCGTTCCTGTGATGACAAAAACTTTGCCAGCAAAGACCTGTGGTGCGTGGCTTCCTTGTGGTTGGATAGCAATGACACCCGCATTTTCAAACTTATGGAGAAGGGAACGGTTGTCCTCTTCAGAAATCCAGCTAAGTAACGACTGCGCAACCACACCACCAATCCCATCGATACTACCAAGGGTATCGCTATCGAGTTCTTGCAAAGTTATTGCAATATCTGCCATAGAGATTCCATGAATATTTTTTTCTGCTGCGGTCGCATCAAATAGTGACACCTGTGTATGGCTAGAGCTACCTGCTTCTATAGTGATATCAGTTTTTGGCCACTGTATCCGCTTTGCAAGAATTTCTGCTGTCTCCCGTCCAATGTGACGAATTCCAAGTGAATAGAGGAATCTATCCAGTGGAATCTGCCGAACATTTTCGATGGCACTGAGTACTTTTTCGGTTTTCTTCTCTTTAAAGAGTGGTAGTTCTATCAGCTCTGCATAGCTCAAGAAAAATATATCTGCAGCATCTGATACCAGCTCCTGACTGAGCAGCTCGTCGATGGTTTCTTTTCCAAAGCCTTCAATATTGAATGCGTATCTGGACACAAAGTGTTCGATCTTTTCTTGCCGCACAGCGCTACAGTTTGTTCCAGGACATCGGTGGACTGCTTCTCCTTCAGGCCTGACAAGCTCTGCACTACAGCTGGGACAGTGAAGAGGGAAGTGAAAGGCAATACTGTCTTTTGGCCGCAGGTTTGCCATCACTTCGACCACTTCTGGAATAATATCCCCGGCTTTTTGTAATACAACGGTATCGCCAATACGAACATCTAACCTCTCTATCTCGTCTGCATTATGCAGAGTGGCCCGTGTCACTGTTGTACCTGCAAGCAGTGTCGGGCTGAGGTGAGCAACGGGTGTAATGGCACCTGTTCGACCAATTTGTAACTGGATATCCAGGATCTGCGCAGTCTTTTGCTCTGCTGGGAACTTATAGGCTCTTGCCCATCTCGGAGCTTTCGCAGTGGAGCCAAGTTCTCTTTGCATGCGTTTATCATTTACTTTAATAACAACACCATCGATATCGTAAGGAAGACTATTCCGCTTCTTTTGAAGCTCTTCATACATTTTTTCTATTTCGATGAGGTTTCCAAGAAGTTTTGCCTCTGTGTTTACGGGTATGCCAAGTGATGCAATAAATTTCATAAGCTCGACTTGTGTCTTAATACCAAGCGCATCAGTTGTATCTTTTCCAAGGCTATAACAGAAAATTTGTAGTTCTCTACTTGCAGCAACCTTCGGGTCTAGTTGTCGTACAGCTCCGGCTGCTGCATTACGAGGATTGGCAAAGTCTTTGGCTGATTCTTTTCGCATATAAATTTCACCAGATATTTCGATGTACTTCGGGTGCTCTTTTCGGTCTAACTCAAAAGAGAGAGGGATAGACTGCACAGTTTTTACAGTGTGTGTGACGTCTTCTCCTTCAACGCCGTTTCCCCTGGTGATGGCACGGAATAGCTCGTAATGACCAGCATTTTTATGCTCGTAGATGAGCGTTACATTGAGTCCATCTATTTTTAATTCTGTTAGGAATTCAAATGCAACATTGTCTTTCCCAAGTGCTCTATGCATTTGGTCTATCCAGTCTTCAAGCTCTGCATGGGAGAAAGAATCACTCAGGGATTCCTTCGGTGTAATATGCGCGATCTTCGGAAGTCTTCCATCAAGAGGAGCACCGACACGTTGGGTTGGAGAGTCCTTCGTAATGACTTCTGGGAACTCTTTTTCAAGAGCAATAAGCTCTTGTTTTAAAGCATCGCGAACATCTTCAGAGGCTTCTTCAATATTTTCTATAAAGTATGCTTTATTCAGCCTCCAGATCTCATCTCGAAGCTTCGCCGATCTGTCATGTGCTTCCTGCAAATTCATGACACGATAGTATCGGTTCTTAGTGTTTCTTGCTACAGATCTTTCGTCCACTCGTATGTCTCTTTATCGATCTCGTCATTCTTATAGAGTTCTTTTGCATGTTTCTGGAATGTACACATTCCAGCATCTCTTCCTGTCTGAATAACAGATGTCAGTTCTTGAGTCCGTCCATCGCGAATGATGTCACTGACAGCAGTATTGTTGATAAGTACTTCTCTGTGTGCCGTGCGTCCTCCATGTCTACACGGTATTAGTCTCTGTGCAACAATCGCCTTAAGCGAAAGTGATAGCTGTGTGCGGATCTGCGACTGCTGATATGGAGGGAATACATCCACAATACGGTCGATAGTCTGAACAGCATTTGGTGTGTGCAGTGTTGCAAATACCAAGTGACCAGTTTCTGCCATAGTAAGAGCTGCGGCAATGGTTTCGAGGTCTCGCATTTCTCCAATCATAATAATATCTGGGTCCTGGCGGAGAATGCGCTTCAGTGCTTCCGGAAATGACGTAAAGTCGCTACCAAACTGCCTTTGGCGAATAAGGCCTTTGTCGCTTTTAAACTCAAACTCTATAGGATCTTCTAATGTCACAATGTGCCCACCTTTGTGTTCTGCAATGTTGGATTGGGCCCTATTCAGAGGTATTGCTACACATTGCAATGGCTAATTTGCCAATCTTCTCTACGCGAACTTCGTCGAGACCTTTGTCTGCAGCTTCTTCAAGCCATAGAGAAAGAATATCGAGTTTGTCATCACTACTGAGGCTGTGGCCAGCACAAATATGTGTGCGCTCATCTAATAGTTTAATAATTTGGAGGTCTAGGTGCTCCAACTGTTCCCGAATATCTGTAAGTGTCATCATGGGCGGCATCATGCGGTATTTTTCAAAAAAAACAACTGCCAGAATCAGAAATTATACTATGAATGTATTTAGTGGATCTCGGTTTGCATTTGAAAATAGATTAGAGGACGTGTTTTTCTTTTAGGTATGCGTAAATCTTCTCTGGTGGAAAGAATAAAATACATGCTGGAATTAAAAAGATAAACCACCAAATTCCAAGAAGTAGCGCAACTAAAATCAAAAAACTATGAATAAAGAGTATCGATGCCAATCGAAACCGGGCTATCCACACTCCGATACCGGCAAGTGGCTGGAGTACTTTGACAGTCAGAATAACGAAATCATAAAATTCTACAGGCAAATTTAGCCTAGTAATCACACCTGATAGCAGTGTCGACCATCGACCGATAAATGTATAGGTCAAGATCTCTCCCGTACTCCACGCAGGAAGCATCCACTTTTGTAAACTTACACCAATAAACGTCAGGCTGATCTGCATGCATATAAGACGCCCTGCAAGAACACTCGTCGGTTCCCATGCAGTCCACGATCCCAGTGTCCTCTTTGTATCATAAGAGAATGTTTTATTGGCACCGCTACACATAAGGACCAAAAGTGTGAAGCAGAGGATTCGGTTATACGAAGAGGGGAACATGTGCAGTTGCAACTGCCAGTAGTAAAGCCCCAAAAAGAAGCATGCGACTGCGCATACCCTGAAGTACGCACCAACGGTAAAACCAAGAAGCATCAGTATAGAAACTGCATACATCAAATAAGCAGTTGTTGGTGACGGTGCTGCAAAGTACAGAGGAAGTGTTAGTCCTTCATTGGAAAACAGCAGAGTGATGTGCAGCGCATACGTACTCGCATACACTAATAAGAAAAGACCTAAGCAGATGCGAACAATCGCAAGTGCATGTGGTGGTGCCTCTTTCAGCCAGAAGTTGTTCCAGAGCTGTGTCATAGTTTTGTAACAGTGGTAAATACTGGAACACGCAAAAATTCGTATCCGCCAGGGGACCGAGGCCAGGTGTGCATCTCTAGTGCGATCTCCTCCCACGTATTTCCGTGATTCATTTCAAGAGTTCGCAGTTTTTCTGCGTATTCCTCGTACTTCTCTTTTAGCACTTCTTCGGGGAGTGACCGATACATTGGTAGATACATTTTTATCGACTCTTCACCCTTTCCGTGTGTTCTGTACTTATCCATCTCTATAGCCTCCCACAAGCCCCCAGAATGCCTCCCTAAGGCCACCAAATCCTCGTTATAGGTAAGATACGACTGGAAGGGCGCCAACATCCCATAGCTCCAGTGAGAGAGGATATAAGGCACACCAGGCATATGCACTCTACACAGCGTAAACATCATTCCAGACATCGTTGCTGTGATGTACATGGTTATGGCCATATGCTGTAGTATTCGCTTCATTAAAGGAATTATGGCACATCTAGGAGCAATGAGGATAGTTCTTCATCTGTTCCACATTAGAGTAGAACTGAAAGAATTGGCTTATACTGCAGAAATTGTCGAAACAAGAGCAACTCGGAAATGTAAAGCTTGCTAAACATGCTTTATAGTTCATGGAAATACTATAGAGTGCATAGTTGCATGACCAGTCTCCCCGCCAGCATTGAATCGTATCTCCTTGAAGCAGGCTTCTCTGCAACAGAGGTGCTTGTCCTTAAGCGATTACTTGAAGGAGAGGCAATGACTCTTCGTGAGCTTGCAGCAAAAACAGGGAAGAGCACAGGGGTTCTAGACCAAGCAACAAAGAAGCTAAGCGACAAGAGTATTGTGGTGAAAGAAAACATTAATGGATCACCGAAGTGCACACTATCATCACTAGATGCTATTCGGCAGTGGATGGAAAAAGACATGAACCAGAAGAAGGATGTTCTTCACAGAAAGAAGCAAGACTTCGATGCCTTTATTGCGACGGTCGAACACGAGAAGGACAGGCCAGAGATGCAATACTTCGAAGGGCTCAAAGGTTTGGAGCAGGCGTTTACAAAACTTCTTGAAATGAAATCAGCCGAATGGCTTCACTTTGTTCCGGCCCTGATGAGGGAAGAGGATGACCCTCTGTGTGAGTTCCGCGTAAACCTCTTTAGGGAGCGCAGAAGGAATAAGGTTTTCATGAGGTCCATCGGACAGGACGTTCCACTTGGTCGTCGGTATCAAAGTAGAGACATCTTTGAGTATCGTGACTCTCGCTTGGTCGCAGTAGAACAGTTCCCGGTAACGTTTGAAGAATTCATTGTTGGTGACACGGTTGCCTGTTTCGATATCCCTAACCAGAAAGCGAGCTTCATTAATTATCCTGCAATGGCAGATAGCCAGAGACATATGTTCGAAATGCTGTGGTATCAGGCTGAGTGTAATGATGATGAGGAGTGTGCAGCAGCTGTAGAGAGCCGTCCTCCACAAGAGCCTGATTTGGAGACAAGGGTCTTCTCTGGGTTAAGAGAGTTCTTTATGAGTAAGAAGAGCTTAATTACCTTTGGGGCACTTGGCGTGCTGTCTGCTCTGATGACATGGGGGATGTATGTGAATAATCAATCTCTGAACTTTCAACGTATGCAAGATCGAGTAGTTGCCATTGCTAGGACAGCTGCTTTAGAGATAGATACAAATGAGCTGAGTCAGTTACAACAGGAGGAGGACTATAGAAAGCCTGCATGGGAGAAAGTTGTGAGTCAGTTAAAAAATATCAAAGACATTAATAGTGACATTATTTATGTATATATATTTAGGAAATCCGAAAAAGACCCAAAGCGATTAGAGTTTATTGCAGATGCAGCATCGATGGATCCCTATGCAAATTTTGACGAAGATATATCAAATGATGTAGATGCAAATATGGATGGTGTAATAGAGCCAGATGGTGCCGACTATTTACAGTGGCCTGGTCAAGACTATCCAAATGCCCCTGATGCTGCATTTAGTAGTTTTGAGGGATTAAGTGTTAGTGATTTTTACGAAGATCAATGGGGTAAGGTGGTGTCAGGATACGCACCCATTTTTGACGATAAGGGTAATGTAGTAGCGGTACTGGCAGTTGATATTAAAGCTGTAATGTTAGACGAACTTACCCTGCAAACATTTAGTCCTATTTACTACCTGTTAGCATTCTTTATTATATTTGTATTCATTCGTTTCGCTGCATTCCATAGGTCGCTCGCATCAGAAGTTCTGAAGCTTTCACAGACGAAGAAGGCACTGATCTCCGCAGGAGTGTGCTCTGTATTGGCATTAGGTATTACAATCGCAATTTATAATAATGCTACATATTTAAATACTCAACGTGTCAGAGAGCAGGTGAAGGCTATTGCGGCTACAGCTGCAGGCGAGTTGAAATCCCAAGATATAGACAATCTTCATGTAGAGGCTGATATGAATAAGGAGGTATATACCTCTGTTGTAAAAACATTAGATAGTATCCGTACAGAGAATCACGCAATTGAGTATGTATATATTATTAGGCCTACTGCCGAGGATGGTATGTTCGAGCTTGTTGCCGATTCTTATGGTTTGGATATAGATAAAAAAATTGATTTTAATAAGGACGGCATTATTGGAGAAGAAGATGAGATCCCTATTCCTGGTATGCCATATGATGTATCAGAGATTCCAGCAGTAGCGCTTGGTATGGTGGTACCATCTGCAGATGCGGAACCATTTATAGACCAGTGGGGTACATTTATCTCTGGCTTTGCACCAATAAAAAATGCACAGGGGGTGACAGTTGCAGTACTTGGAATAGATAGGGTCGCCAGTGATGTACAAAAACTAACACTAGGAACTTTTAGCCCTATTCACTACTTTCTCGGATTCTTTGCATTGCTTATTTTCGTACGCCTAGCAGTATTCCACAATGCCTTACTTAAGGCATTGCTTCATCTTTCTAGGACAAGAAAGGTTTTGGTATCACTTGGTATATGCTCAGGAATTGCCTTAGTAGTTACTTTCGGGATGTATCAGTATACGTTGAATCTTATGAAGGAAGAGATAGGACAAAGGTTAGTTTCCATCGTTGCTACTGCAGCACCTGAGATCAGCTATAAGGATCTAGAAGTTGTGCATACTGAAGAGGACATGAGAAGGCCGCAGTATCAAAATCTATTTAGCAAACTAAATGAAATAAGAAATAGTAATACAGACATTCTCTATTCATACATCATGCGCCCGACAGCGGACCCAGAAATGTTTGAATTTGTAGCAGATGCAGACTCAAATTACTTTTTACCAGAGGATCCTGATGATCCGGATGCTATAGAAGTCCTGCCTCCAGGAACAAGTTATGATGCAAATCAGTTAGCTCAGTATGACGAAATGGAAAGATTATTAGTCGTAGCATTGTCAGATGGCAAATTTACAACAGATAAATGGGGGACATACCTATCTGCCAGCGCTCCTGTATTTAATAAGAGTGGTGTAGGAATTGCCATCCTAGGTGTAGATATGGATGTTTCAGACGTCTATCAAGAGGTAAATAGTAGGTTTAAGCCATATATTTGGTTCCTGAGTATATTTGTACTTTTACTGATCCTAAAACTATTTCTCCTGCATCAAAAGCCCGCCATTCAGCATTAATATTGTAAAAGGAGGGGAAAAATGATATAATAAAGAGAAATGAAAAAAGAAATACAACCACAGACTCAGAAAAGGAAAATTTGGTTCCTGGATGTAAGTTACATCCCACTGATTATCGCTGCTGCAGTATCAGTAGGATTTGTATTTATGGTATATCAACAAACACAAGAAATATTACACGAAAGACTTAGGGAAAGAATTACTGCAATTGTAGCGACAGCAGTGTTGCAAATTGATGGTGAAGATGTAGCTGCAATTATTAGAGATGAGGATAGTTTGGCAAAGCAAATATCACCATTCCTTGAAGAGGCAACTATCTCCTTAGAGCATTCTAATTATTTGCAGAAATTATCTAAAAACCCTTTTGTCTGGAATCATCCAATAGTAAAGGTGACTAATCAGATGAAAAAGATTAGAGAGAGTAATCAGAATTTAACATATATCTATATTCTTGAGCCAACAGATGATGAAGCCATGATGAAATTTACAACAGATGCAGATACAGCAATCCCTGTAGACTGGGATGAAAATGGGAAAATGGATGAGATAGAGTATCCACCTCTTCCTGGTGAAGAGTACGATGTTAGTGATTCTGTAGAGATTATCAGCAAAGCATTTGATGGTCCTATTGCTGCATATGAATTATATACAGATAAGTGGGGAACATTCCTTTCAGGATATGCTCCTATTTCTCATAATGGTGAAGTAGTAGCATTGTTAGCAATTGATGTAGAGGTGAAAGATTTCACTGCATTAATTAATGCAACACTAATTCCATTTTCTATATTGGCAGCCATTCTTTTGCTTATGCTTACCGTGCAAACT
>ENA-OREN01000426-OREN01000426.1-marine-metagenome-genome-assembly--contig:-NODE-426-length-62650-cov-5.235053_pt1 | contig 62650 bp, 58 predicted proteins | sample MGYA00248624_ERZ508555 | MGnify/ENA primary metagenome ERZ508555 (study PRJEB26222, sample SAMN06267773) | marine metagenome | isolation source: Saanich Inlet, British Columbia, Canada | place...
AAGATGTGCTTTAGATATTTCCAGACACCTAAAAATCAAATTTAAATTGGATCTTAAAGTTGTAGATTTACCATCTACTCTGCCAGAAAAATGGGATTTAGCAGACCCTATACCAGAGGACATAGACCCGTTAAGCATGGTTCATGTTGCATTAGTGCCAGACCCTAAAGGGATATGGGAAGACATTAATGAAGATATTAAGCAAGGTCGGTGGGTCTTTATTCAAGATTCTTTCAAACTCTATTGGGATAGAAAAAGAAAACAAATGATTAAAGCAGACACTCTTAATCTTTTGTACAAACGTTCAGAGAAATTTCAAGGACAAGCAATTAACCATCTACATAAACATGATATTGAGATTGTTGATGGCACGGCCTATTGGCCCGTTGATGATGAAATATTAAACATGGGTGGTAGGTCTTATTTAAATTCTTACTTTCCAAATAATATTGAACCATTAAATGAAGTTGCAGCAGAATATCTTGAACCAATAAAAGTATGGAGGGACCATATCAAAAATGTTTTGTGCAAAGGTTCTGATACTATTTTTAATTATCTTGAAGACACCATTGCTCATGACTTGCAAAAGCCAGAAGAGAATAGAACTTTTGCTTGGATATTTTCATCAAAGCAAGGTGTAGGCAAAACCATATTTTTTAAGTTGTTAGAAAAGCTACACGGGCAACACAATGTTGCTTGGGTGCATACAGATAACTTGGTTGATAAGTATCGGTCATTTATGAAGCATTGTTATATAATTTTTTGTAATGAAATTGATATAAGCGGACAAGGTAAGGGGCCTAAGTTAGATAAGTTAAAAGAACTTATTACAGAGGACACCCACCCTATTGAGCAAAAGTACGTAGACACAATTAATCATAAAGGGCATTACAGATTATACGCGTCTTCAAATAAAATAATTCCTTTATCTGCTGACCCTAATGACAGAAGAATTGCATTTGTTAATATTGATGCTTCAAGAGAGGATTTAGTTGAGCAAGACCCAAACTATTTTGAAAGATTATGGAAGAGCCTAGAGGATAGAAACTTCATCCGTAATATATTTCATTACTATACGGAGCAGCACGTAATCTCTTCTACGTTTAATAAAAATGAACCAATAGTAACTGAATCAAAAAGAGAGCTCATGAATATTGGGAAGCCACAATCATATAAAGATTTAGATGATTTATTTTTAGATAAATCTGAAATTGGGCCATTTAAATATGACCTAGTAAATACTAGGGATATACTTGAGCATCTACGTTATCTTGATAATCAAGAAGGGCAGCGCGTAAAAGTCTACCAACGTATAGATGAACAAACAATTCATAATTGGTTGGATAGTCTTGGTGCTAAACCCATTTGGAAAAGCCAAACGGTTTCTCTTATTGGAGACAAAAGAAGTAACCGCAAAAGATATAAAGCCACAAGAAATAAAAAGTATTGGTCTTCATGTAATGAATTAACTTACATGAGAGCCCATATGCGTGGGATGTTTAAAGTAGGAGACACCAAGAACGCAGAAGATTTAGAAAGAGAAAGTAAAATGAGTAATCTTCAAGGTGGAAGAGGACTTATGAACTCTGCTGCAAGTCCAATGGTAGAAAAGGACTCTACGGCAATATATTGAAAAGGATAAATATGAATACTAAATTTGATGACATTAATATTTTTGATGACCCTCTTTCTCTTGATGAATTAACACCAAAGAGAACTAGCATTAGTAACAAGAGCTGTGAGCCGTTGACCAAGAGCCCTCTTGCTATGTCTCAACAAGAGTTGAGGGCTACTATGTTAGCTGAACGTGAACAAAGAAAACAAAAAAAGTTTTCTATAAAACATGGGGACCCGGATGAACCTAAATTAAATAACCTTTGGGATTTTACTAGGGCCCCTATTACATCTGATGACTTCATGCAGCAGACAAGAAAAGATTACCAAGAACTTACACGTATGAGAGCATGGTTGGTTGATAACAAATTGGATTCTAAATACGTAAATTACAAGAATCAAATCAATGAATTAGCAAGAAGGAAGAAAAATGAAAAAGAGTAAATTAATAAAAGATCAATACTCTAGAGACGCAGATGAAAATGATTCCTATCTTGCAAAGATGGAAGAAATTGCAAAAGATCATCCAGAGATAAGACCAGAGTTGGATAGTTTTAGAATTTATATAGCCGGTTTTACAAACGGGGTTCTCAAACAAGTAAAAGAATTTTACTCTATGATAGAGGGAGTGAAAGAATTTGACGGCTCAGAGGAAGAAAAGAAAGGTAAACAATTTCTACGTGATAGCTTTGAGTGTGTGGATGGCATATCTTTTAAAGCAGCAACTAAATTTAAACCTAAAATAACTTTAGAGATGTTTATTGATAACATTGACCAGATGAGAGCAGCGGGTGAAATACCAAAAGGCACTTGGGAAGATGAAACATATATTTTTGATAAAAGTCATTTTAATGATTGGAGACATGAAATTATTGAAGAGGATTTACGTAGAGCAAAAAATAAATATTTTCATGAGAAGAGACGTTTGAAATTAAATATGAGCCCAGCAGACTATGAAGAGCATTTAAAGAAGGTAGGAGAAGAACCAGATTATGAAGTTAGTAACAAAGAATTTGGTTTCCCCGTTAAGTGTGAGGAAGGAGAAGAGGAATTTGGGCCAGATGAACCACCAGAACCAGATTACTCAAAAGGATTTTAATTTTTTTATAATATTTTTTTTTCATATACGTTTCATGGTGTCTCTGTCAGACAAACACTGACTAAAGAGCAAATACAAGGAGTCCCAAATGCTATTTAGGGGGGGTGCCCCTCGCCAAAAACCCAAATCTCAATCGGGTTCTGGCATAAGTACCTAGAGTTGAGCACCCGGTATGTTACTTCTGCTGCAAAAGATTCCCATAATTGATTCTGGTCGGGCTTTAAATGTTGGGTGGGATCAACATACCAAAAAATAGTTTAGATTCACTGACGGGGTAGATATGAATCATTTAAGAATCAAATAAGTACAAAAGAATCTCTGATTCAATTGTGATTCAGTTAAGCATGGAATTTTATGGGATTGAGTGTTATTGATTAATTTAGAAAGTAGAATTGTAACTAGAATCGCTAGGGATGATTAGGCTTTTTTGATTATGGGAGTATGGCGGAACTGGTAGACGCGCCGGATTCAAAATCCGGTCACTTCGGTGGTGTGGGTTCGATTCCCTCTACTCCTACCAAATAAATGAAAATTTTAAGATCTCTTTATAACTGGACATTAAGCAAAGCTGAACACAGATATTCTGGATGGATTTTGAGTGCTGTTTCTTTTGCAGAAAGCTCATTCTTCCCTATCCCCCCAGATATACTTCTCATTCCAATGATAATTGCTAAAAAAACAAAAACTTGGGTGTATGCTTTTATTTGTACTTTCTCTTCGGTATTAGGTGGTGTGGCAGGATATGCTATAGGATATTTTTTCTACAATAGCATTGGCATTTTAATTATTGAGACCTACCATTTATCAAATTCTTTCAATACTTTCGAAAACTATTACAACGAATATGGAATCTTAATTGTGCTTGGTGCAGGATTTACCCCTTTTCCTTTTAAATTTATTACTATTGCAAGCGGTGTATTTAATCTAAATATTTTTTTATTTATACTCACAGCAATTATTGCAAGAGGTTTTAGATTTTATTTAATTGCAGTATTGTTATTTATGTTCGGTGAAAAAATCAAAATAATTATAGACAAGTATTTCAATCTATTAGCAATTTTATTTTTTATTCTACTTGCAGGAAGCATAATGCTAGTTAAATTATTTTAATGATTAAAAAGTATTGGTTTTATGTCGTAGGCTTATTGAGCATCATCGCTATTGGTACAGCATTGATAGCAGAATATTTTTTTAATTTAGAGCCATGCAAAATGTGTCTAAAACAAAGAGAGCCTTACTATATTCTTATTGGAGCCTTCATTTTTTTTGGTTTGTTCAGATGGCAAAAAAAAATTTGGTTTTTCCTAGGTGTACAACTTATTAGTGTTTATGGCTTATTTTATGGCCTCTGGCATGTGGGCATAGAAAATAAAATACTCCAGGGGCCTTCTGGATGCACTGGTGGTCTCGATGTAACGGACAATGCATCAAGTCTTAAAGAGCAAATTTTATCAAAAGCTATAATAAATTGTGAAGAGGTTATCTGGAGTATCTTTGGCTTATCAGCTGCGACAATCAATAGTTTATTATTATTTTTGATTTTTTTCATAAATGCAATATATCTTTCGAATAACTATGGTGCAAAAAAAGAAAAAATTAATTAAAAAAAAACCCGTTAAAAAGAATAACGTTAATAAAAAAAGCAAAGCTTCAACGGACAAAAATATTTTAGATCAAATAATTAGAGTTGACCATGCTGGTGAGTATGGAGCAACAAGAATATACGATGGTCAAATTGCCATTTTTGGTAAAGAGTCAAAAATTGGTAAAACTATTCAACACATGGCTGACCAAGAACAAGAACATATTGAAAAATTTAATGAGTTAATAATAGAAAAGCGTGTACGCCCTACTGCTTTATTACCTCTATGGAATGTAGCAGGTTTTGCCTTAGGTGCTGGAACAGCTTTGATGGGAGAGAAAGCTGCAATGGCATGTACCGTTGCTGTCGAGAAAGTTATAGGTGATCACTACAGAGAACAGCAAAATCTTTTAGAAGATGATGAAAAAGAGCTTAAGAAAACAATTGCTAAATTTGAAAAAGACGAGCTAGAACATCATGATATAGGTTTAGAGCACGATGCAGAAAGTGCACCTGGTTATAAAATTATGACAAAAGTCATTGAGCTTGGCTGTAAAACAGCAATTGCAATTTCTAAAAAAATTTAGTTAATCAATTCTGTATCCCAATACAAATAATCTCTCCAACTCTCATGTAAATAGTTAGGTGGAAAATTACGTCCATTATTTTGTAATTGGATAGAGTTAGGCTGAATGGGTTTTTTTAATAATTTCATATCTGTATTTTGTAGTAACTTTCTCCCTTTTTTTAAATTACAGGTAGTGCATGCGGAAACAACATTTTGCCAACTAGTTTTACCGTGTAAGCATCTAGGAACCAAGTGATCAAAAGTAAGATCATTAGCAACAAATTTTTTTGCACAATACTGGCATATAAAATTATCACGTAAAAAAACATTAAATCGTGTGAAGGCAGGTCTTCGTTGTGGCATGACATAATCTTTAAGAGCAATAACACTTGGTAGTTTAAAAGTTATTGTTGGTGAGCTAACAAATTGATCATATCGCTCAATTACAGAAACACGATTTAAGAAAACAGATTTAACAGCATCCTGCCATGAACATAAAGAAAGGGGGTAATAAGAAAGTGGGCGAAAATCAGCATTTAATACCAGTGCAGGATTTCCTGATAAATTAAACATTAGTTATTATTCCAACTCATAAATTGTAAAAGTATTATAATACGATGATTCGCAAACATCATAGAATTTTTTTAATAAAATTTTGAAATAAAGTTATTGTCTGAGTTGAAATATTATGAGCATCTTCTGATAACATATGTGATTCATAGTTACAGTTATTTGTTTGTAAAAATTGTACAGCTTGATGATAACTATGAATAGGGATCACTTCATCCCTCTCTCCGTGAGAAATAAAGATGGGTGTATTTAGAAGATGAGCATTGGTTAATTCTTGATCTTGCATAATGCGGCCAGATATAATTCCTAATCCTGCTAGTTTTTTTTGAAGAAAATTACCAACTTCAAATGTCATCATACCACCCTGAGAAAAACCCATTAATATACAATCCTCATAAGTTAATTTTAACTGCGTACAATAACGATCAATAGTATTAATAATTTTAATAATAGAATCATGCACTTCCTTTAAAATTTGTTTAATTTCTTTTGGACCTGCTTCAGCAATGTAAATACCATTAGGGTATAAATCAAACCATTGATATCCTATCACATTACCTTCCAATGTACTTGGGGCATTAAGAGCAATATAAGCTGCTTTCCATTCTTTTTGATCAATAGACCTGGCCAAATGTATAAAATTATCTGCATTATCGCCATACCCATGGAGCATAAATATAAGTTTTTTGGGATTATCATATTGAGAAAATGACGGTCCATGTAAAATATCAGGCATAAAATACTATATGCGACAATTGATGGTTCGTTCAAGAGAAGAATTGCACTATATAAATTTATATGGATGTTTTACAAATCGTATTAGTTGTTTTCATGGTTGGTGCGTTAGGTGTTGTTATAGTTGGAGTGATTGCGATGGCAGTGAATGGTAAGCTAAATAAAAATCACAGCAATAAGCTTATGCGTCTTCGAGTATTATTTCAAGCTTTTGCTGTTCTTGTATTTGTAATAATTATTTGGCTTTCTAGGAATTAAGCCAAAATTACCCTCTAGAAATAATTTTATTTTTTTAGTATAAGGTTCTTAGAGGTTATCATGGGTATTCACTTTAATCATAAATCAAAAGCGGGAGACCGCAAGATGCAAAAAGAGTTAAAACTCAAACAAAAATCAGAAGAACGAAAAAAGAAACGTGAAGAACAAGAACGTCTCAAATTAGAAGAAGAAATGAGACAGCTTGAAGAACTAACAAAACCTGATGCCTCCAAGTAACAAAAGTATTAGTTATTTTAATTATTTGGATATTTCTCAAGAATAAATTTTTTTAATATTGCTAGAGTTTGATCAGCTTCTTCTAGTAACATCATATGTCCACAATTTTGAATAATATGGACTTCACTTCCCTTAATATAATCTGCTAATTTTTGACCATCCTTTAGTCTACACATTCTGTCTTTATCTGCTAAAATTGATAATGTAGGTAAGTCTAATTTTTTTGCAGCCTCATAACCATTAGTGTAATTTTCACACGCTCTAAAATCTACACCTAGGGTGTCTTTAATTTCTTTACTCTGAACGAGCATTGATCCAGTATTTAAATGATATAAACCAGGGACTGGATGGCCGCCAAAATGACCAGATGGTCCATGTGCAAAATCCATCATTAGATCGACTGCTTTAGCATCACTATTTTCCGCAAGAGATAATAGTTCTGGGTTCATTGGTATCGCTCCTGCACCACCCATTAAACTTAATGTTTTAATTTTATTAGAATATCGTGAAGTACATTCCATAGCAACTAAACAACCTTGCGAGTGGCCAACTAACGATGCTTCTTTGTACCCAACAGAATCAATTACATCATTAATCCAATCAGCCATATCTTCAATGGATGTTAAACTTTTACCTCCAGATAAACCATGACCTGGTAAATCAAGAGCTAATACGCTATATCCATGAAATGCAAAGTACCTTGTTTGTAAGACCCAACACATATGAGTTAATCCACTTCCATGAATGAAAATAATTAGAGGTTTATTAGTGTCAAAAGGTCTTCCACCAGTGGAAGCAAAAACCTCTTCGTTATTTACTTGGAATTTCATTTATTAACAACAAGCTTTAATTTTTTTGCTGCTCTAAATCCATCTTCAAAATCATTTTTAATATCTTCAATATCCTCAATACCTACAGATAACCTAATCATATCTTGAGAAAGTCCAGCAAATTTTAAAGTTTCCTCATCCATTTGTGAATGAGTAGCTGATGCAGGGTGTATTACTAGCGTTCTCGTATCACCAACGTTAGCGAGATGAGATGCAAGTTTTACATTATTAATAAAAGTTGTTCCTGCTTCTTTGCCACCTTTTATTCCAAAGGCAATCATAGAACCTCTTCCTTTAGGAAGTATTTTTTTTGCTAATTCATAATCAGGATGATCTGGAGCACTTGGATGAGATACCCAAGCAACACTTTCATTACCTAATAAGAATTCAACCATTTTTTCTGCATTAGCACAATGTTTTTCCATTCTCACAGATAAGGTTTCTATTCCCTGCATAACATTCCATGCATTTTGTGGACTTAAACATGGTCCAAAATCTCTCATACCTTCTGCACGTGCTTTCATCGTAAATGCAACGGGACCAAACTCTTCAGCAAAAGATAATCCGTGATATCCTTCATACTCTTTTGTTAAAGAAGGAAACTTATCATTTTGCATCCAGTTAAATTTACCTCCTTCTACAATAATACCTGCCATAGAAGATCCATGACCTGCCATCCATTTTGTTAAAGAATGAACAACAATATCAGCACCAAAATCGAAAGGTTTACAAAGATAAGGTGTTTGATAAGTACTATCAATAATAAGAGGGATTCCTGCATCATGCGCTATGTCAGCAACTTCAGGCATATTCATTAATTCATTGCCAGGGTTACCAAGCAACTCTCCAAAAATACATTTTGTATTTTCCTGAATAGCCTTTTTAAAACCTTGTGTATCACGAGGCTTTACGAAAGTAGTTTTAATGCCAAATTTTGGAAGTGTTAAACGAAGAAGATTAGCCGTACCACCATAAACTTGAGAAGATGCAACAATATGGTCTCCTGATTCACATAATGTCATAATAGCTAAAAAAATAGCTGCCATTCCAGAAGACGTCGCTATTGCTGCTGTTCCACCTTCAAGAGCAGCTACTCTCTCTTCTAAAACAGACACAGTTGGGTTTGATATTCGACTATATATATGTCCACCTCGCTCTAAATTAAAAAGCGCAGCTGCATGATCAACATCATCAAAAAGATATGAAGTTGTTTGATAAATAGGAACTTGTCGTGCACCTGAATTTTTATCAGGTTGATATCCAGCGTGTAAACTAAGTGTATCAAATTTATAAGTTTTGGGATCCATTTATAACTCCTTTGCTTTAGTACGTAATTCAAATTTTTGAATTTTTCCTGTTGATGTTTTTGGTAAATCACCAAAAATAATTGTTTTAGGTCTTTTAAATCCTGCCATATTTTCCTTACAAAAATTAATAATCTCTTCCTCTGTTGCTTCTTTTCCAGAAGTTAATTCTACAAAGGCACACGGTGTCTCTCCCCATTTTTCATCTGGCTTTGCCACTACTGCAACAAGGGATACGGCTGGGTGCTTTGCCACAACATTTTCTACTTCAACAGAAGAAATATTTTCTCCTCCAGATATTATGATGTCTTTTGAGCGATCTTTGATTTGTATGTATCCATCAGGATATACAACAGCTAAATCCCCTGAGTGGAACCAGCCATTTCTCATCGATGTTTCTGTTGCCTCTTTATTTTTGTAGTATCCTTTCATCACGACATTACCACGCATTAGTATTTCACCCATTGTTTTTGCATCTTTTGGAACGGGTATATATGTTTCAGGATCAGCAACCATGGCTTCTTCAAGATTGGGATAACGTACTCCCTGTCTTGCATTTAAATCTGCTTTTTCACTATTGGAACTATCATTCCATTCTTCATTCCATGCACATTGTAAAACATGTCCATATGTTTCCGTTAACCCATATACATGCATCACTTCAAATCCTAAATTATCCATTTTTTCTAGAATTGCACTTGTAGGAGGTGCCCCTGCTGTTAAAACATAAATTTTATGATTGATTTCTTTTTTATCTTTCTCGTCAGCGTTCACAATCAAATTTAACACAATAGGCGCACCACCAAAATGAGTAACTTTATGCTGATCTATAAGATGATAAATATCTTTTGCGATTATGTATCGACAGCACACTACTTTGGCATGAATTAATGCAGCTGTCCATGGATAGCCCCATCCATTGCAGTGAAACATTGGTACCGTTGCAAGAAAAGTAAGCTTGTTTGTCATGTTCCACGCCGTCACACTTCCAGTTGACATTAAGTAAGAGCCTCGATGATGATAAACAACACCCTTTGGTTTACCTGTTGTACCAGATGTATAACTCAAAGAGATCGCTTGCCATTCATCTTCTGGTAAAGACCAATTAAAATCATCTTCCCCAGTTTGTAAAAATTCTTCATATGTCCAGCTACCTATTTTTTCTCCTTCACCTTCTTTAAAAATTGCTTGCTCATCATGTATATCAATGATGGGAATTTTTTTCCCATAAAGTGTTAGTGCTTTTTTAATAGTCGGTGAAAACTGTGTGTCAGTAATTAATAATTTAGCATCACTGTGTTCTAAAATATAAGCAATTGTTTCTGCATCTAATCTTGTATTAATTGTATTAACAACACCACCGGTCATTGGGATTGAATAATGTGCTTCTAATAATTCTGGAGTGTTTGCTGCTATAATAGAGACAGTGCTACCAAGACTAATACCTTGTTTAGTCAAGGCACTAGCAAATTTTGTACATCGATTATATGTTTCAAACCATGTATAATTTCTATTACCGTATACTACGGACTCATAATTTGGATAAATATCTTTAGCACGAGTAATAAAACTTAAAGGTGATAGAGGAACATAATTAGCTTTATTTTTATCAAGATCTGTTGAAAATTGATTCATAGTATTGTTTATAACATTAAAAAAAATAATTAAAATCCTTAGTGGAAAGGATCAATTAGTTAAATAAAGGTTTTCCTGTATCTAGAGTATGTCTAATTCGTTCTTGAGTTGGTTTTTGCTTTATTAGATCTATGAAGATCTCCCTTTCAAGATCATATAGGTTTTGTTCTGTTAGTATTGTTGATGGGGTTGTATCACCACCACTCAACATGTACCCTAATTTTTTACCAACCTCAATACCATGTTCGCCAATTATTTTTTTATCCTTTAACCCATGTAATATATCCATCATGTCTGACATTACAGTTGAGCCTGGTAAAGAAAAGGAGGCACTATCTAATGGTTGATAAGTTTCTTTTTTTGAAAAAATAAGATTATCTGCCTCTTCTATTAAACGGTCTTTGCTCATTACCATAATATCTTGCTCTCCTAAAAATTGTTGAGCCTTTGCTTTAATGGGCGAGTCAGCAGTGGTTGCGTACCCTATTAAATTGAAAACTTTTAACGATAATAATCTTGGATCATTTTTTATTTCTGAGTGAGTGGCCCATCGACGTAGCATTTCTTTACACCCACCTCCTGCAGGTATTAAACCTACAAGCGATTCGACCAAACCAAGTACAGAGTTGGAGTGTGCTGCAATAAAACTAGTTTGTGAAATAAGCTCATATCCTCCACCAATAGCTAATCCTGAAGGACAAGACACGACAGGAAATTTTGCATGTTGGAGTTGGTAAAGTGATTGCTGAAAATTATTAAGAAAAATATCAATATCTTTAAATTCCTTATTAACCGCCCTATCATAAAAATAGTTTAAATTGACTCCTGCAGAGAATTGCATTGCATCATTAGCAATAACTATTCCATCATATTTATCATTACATAAATCATGCGCTTTCATTAAACAATCATTGGTCAGTCCATCAAGTGCGTTTGCTTTTGTATGAAACTCAACACAGATAAACTTTGATTTTCCAGACATCTCCCAAATTGAGGCAGATGTATTAGTATAAATTGGCTTTGAGGATTTTTTGATGTCTGATAAAGAGATTACACCATCAGGTCTTTGCATAGGTACATAAAAGTGCTTTGGATGAAAATATTCTACAGCATTATCAGACGTTTTAAATAACGAATTCTTTTGATCTAGCAGTTGTTTAATGAAAGAGGGAATTTCTTCATCTTGATTGAGTTTTGAAACAAAATTCTCAATTCCAATTTCATTAAGTATTTCAAATGGACCTTTTGACCAATTAAATCCACATTTCATTGTATCATCAATATCATTAAAGTTTTCAGTAACATCAGGAACTAAACTTGATGCGTATAGAATTGTTTTTTTCATAATAGACCATGCGTATTTTCCATATACATCTTCTCGCTCTATTACTTTCATAACATCCATTACGTCAGGGAGTTCTAAATCTACTTTTTTTGATTCATGATAAGTATTGTTTCTATAGTTGAGTGATTCTAAAACTTTTGCACCTGAGGACTTATTCATTCGAAAAAAACCACCCTTTCCTTTTCTTCCAGTGTAACCATCTGCGATAAGTTGATTTATAATAGGTAGTTCTTTTCCCACCTCATGAAAAGAATCACTTTTTGGTAATTCTTTAATAAAACTTTTTAAAACATCAGCCATTAAATCAATTCCTATTAAATCATATAATCCAAATATACCTGTTTTAGGAATACCAAGAGGTCTTCCAAAAACAGCATCGGCTTCTTCAACACTAAGACCTAGGTTAAAGGCTTCAGTCATAGCAACTTGCATCGCATAAACACCAACACGGTTACCTAAAAAACCAGGTGAGTCACTACAAACAACAACTGTCTTTCCTAATATTTTGTCCCCAAAGACAACAAGATCATTTATTTTTTCTTTGTCATTTTGTGGACCTATAACTAATTCAAGTAAACGCATATAGCGAACAGGATTAAAAAAATGTGTTATACAAAAAACTTCTTTCATTTCTTTTGACATGTCTTCACTTAGAACTTTTAGTGGGATAGAAGATGTATTAGATGATACAAGTGTCCCTGGTTTACGAAGAGTGTCTATTTTAGAATAAATAGATTTTTTAATATCTATTCTTTCAACAACTGCCTCCACAATCCAGTCAGCATCTTTTAGTATTTCTAAATCATTATCAATGCTTCCAGGAATAATTTTATTAAGATTATTTTCTTCCATTAATAGAGGAGGTCTAGAATCCTTAATGCGCTCACAAGCTTTAGCAGCAATTTCTTTTGTTAAATCCAATAAATAGACTTGCAAACCAGCGTTAGCTACCTGAGCAGCAATACCACTTCCCATTGTACCAGATCCAATAACTACTACTTTTGATATTTTCATTTTTTTAAGAGTATATATAGATAAATCACAAAATCTCACCAAAAGAAATACAAATAAATGACGTATTTGCGTGAAAAATATTGTAAATAGCTTTATAGGCGCACGCGATGAAAAAGAATCCGTCCAGAAATTTACACTTAAAAAAAAATCCTTCTAGGTTATTAGAAAAGATCAATAATTCTATTGATACAGATCATCGATTATACAAAGAGGATATTGAAGGCTCAATAGCCCATGCCAAAATGCTCGGTAAGCAAAAGATTATTTTTAAAAAAGAAGAACTTAAAATTGTTAATGGACTTAAATCAATTTTAAAAAGTATTACATCAGGTAAAATTACCTTCAAAAAAGAACTGGAAGATATACATATGAATGTAGAATCTTTGTTATTTAAAAAAATAGGCAAAACTGCTGGTAAATTACATACAGCACGATCAAGAAACGATCAAGTTGTTACGGACTTTAAACTTTGGATAAGAAATAATAGTGTGAGTTTAGATAAACAACTTCAAATCTTACAAAAAAATCTCATTAAGGTTGCCAATAAAAATACTAATACAATCATGCCTGGCTATACACATCTTCAGGTAGCACAACCTATCTCTTTAGCACATCATTGTCTTGCTTATGTTGAAATGCTGGGTCGAGATAGATCTAGATTGCTTGATTGTATGAAAAGATTAAATGAAAATCCACTTGGTTCTGGAGCTTTAGCAGGCACTTCATTTCCAATTGATAGAAATTTTACAACAAAATTATTAAATTTCTCAAGACCAACGGCAAACGCACTTGATAGTGTTTCAGATAGAGATTTTGCTGTAGAATTTTTATTTGTTCTATCTCTAATTAGTACACACTTATCTAGAATGGCAGAAGAAATTATTCTCTGGTCTAATCAACAGTTTAATTTTATCATTTTGCCTGATGAATTAGCAACAGGTAGTTCAATTATGCCTCAAAAGAAAAATCCAGATGGTGCTGAATTAGTAAGAGGAAAAGCAAGTAGCGTTATTAGTAATTTAAATGCACTGCTAATAATTCTTAAAGGGTTACCATTGGCATATAGCAAAGACTTACAGGATGATAAAAAAATAGTTTTTTCTACATTTGATGATGTATATTTAACTTTAGGGGTTATGTCCGAAATGTGGTCAAAAATTAGTTTTAATAATAATATAATGGCTGAAGCAGTAAATAATTCTAATGCAACAGCAACAGATTTTGCAAATTGGCTTGTGCAGAATTTACAACTCTCCTTTAGAGAAGCTTACCATTTAACAGGTAAAATTGTTGCCTATGCCGATGAAAATAATAAAAAACTTCATCAACTCAAGCTCACTGAATTACAAAAATTTAATAAAAAAATTAATAAAGAAGCAAAAAAAACTTTTTCTATTGAGGAGAGTATTAAAAATAAAAAAAGTTTTGGAGGAACATCCCCACAAAGTGTTAAACAAACGATTAAAAATGCTATAAAAAAATATCTTTAATGAAAAATTATATATTTATTCTTTTATTTTCTTTTTGTCTTTACAGCTGTGGAAAGGTTGGGCCTTTAAGTCTTCCTGAGGATAAGTTAGATAAATCTGTTATTAGCTACCCTTGTGATGAGGCCTGTATTGAAAGATTTGAAGCTGAAAAAGAAAGACAGCAATCAGTTATAATAGAAACAGAATAAATGATTAATCATATAAATAATAAACACTTTATTGAGGGTGTTTCTTTAGAAGATATTAGTCAGGCACATCCCACTCCATTTTATGTATATTCTCAATCCAAGATAACTAGCACCTATGAAAGTTTAAAGAATACTCTAGATACTGAAATTTTTTATGCCATAAAAGCTAATTCTAATCAGGCCATAATAAAATTGATGGCTTCATTAGGTGCTGGCGCCGATGTTGTTTCCGTTGGTGAATTAGAAAGAGCTATCACAGCTGGGGTAAGTTCCAAAAAAATAATTTTTGAAGGAATAGGTAAAACTAAAAAAGATATAGCTTATGCAATAGAAAAAAATATACGCCTTATCAATGTTGAATCAATTGATGAGTTGGAAAGAATTAATAAAGTTGCACTTCATCAAAATATAAAAGTGGATATTGGCATAAGACTAAATCCTAATATTGATGGCAAAACAATCGATAAAATAACTACTGGGAAAAAAACAGATAAGTTTGGAATTGATAATGATCAACTAGAAGAAATGTTTCAAATTTTAAAAGATTTACAAAATGTTAATCTTATTAGTATTAGCTGTCATGTTGGTAGTCAAATATTTAGTATAAATGTGTTTACAAAAATATTTCAAAAAATGAAAAATAATGCACAGATTTTTACCGATAAAGGTTATTCTATTAAGCATGTTGATTTAGGCGGAGGTCTTGGAGTTAAATATCAAGAAAATAAAGAAGCGCTAAATCTAAAGCTTTTAAAAGAAGAATTAAATAAATGCTTTAATGACACACCTTATAAACTCTCATTTGAACCAGGAAGGTACCTTGTTGCCAATGCAGGAATTTTAATAACATCAGTCATAACTACAAAAAATAATGGTGGAATTAATTTTTTAGTAACAGATGCTGGTATGCATTCACTTATACGACCAGCGCTCTATCAAGCTCACCATGAAATAGAGGCGGTAAATAAAGATAGTAACGAATTTATTAATTATACCATTGCAGGACCTATATGTGAGAGCTCTGATATATTTGCAAAAAATATAGGTCTACCTAAACAAAAAGTTGGAAACTTATTAGTTATAAAAGATACAGGAGCTTATGGAAAAGTTATGGCATCTAATTATAACTCACGGGGATTACCATTAGAGATTCTTGTTAACAATGAGGATTTTGTTGTCATTCATCAGCCTTTAAATGTGAAAGAGTTTATTGCTCTTGATCAGATCCCTGAATGGTTTAATTAATTTAAAATTTGAAAAACAATTTTTGCCAAATCATCAATTATCAACCTTAAGTTGAAAAAAAACTCATTAATATAAAATTTTACTAAAACAAAAATATTTGTTCCATAAGATTTAAATACCCAAAATAAAAAGAATAAAAACACTATTAAAAAAACTACTAAAAAAGTATTTACTAAACTTACTTTTTTTTCTTTAACAACGGTACTTGGTAAATTTTTAATTTCTTTAGGTGTAGACTCTTCTTCCTCACTCTGTTTGTTATTAGCATTGTCATGCTCTTCTTTTTGAGAAGTTTTTGGAACTGAAGATGCTAATATCTCCTCCCCTTTCAATGGTTCTTGAAACCAACGATGATTACAATTTGCACATTGAACCATTCTACCGTCAGGTTTTAAATCTGCAGAATTTACTAAGTATTTATAATCACAATCTGAGCACTGAATGAACATATTCTATATATAGAGCAGAGAGGATAGTATATAAAACAAAATTTATTGTATGTTGTCACTTACTATTCTTTTTTATTGCGCTTTAGCATCATGGACTGTTTTTATGGGAGTTTTGTGCCTACCTTTTATGTTTTTACCTAGCAAGTACATCCAGTTTCCAACTAAAATTTGGATCAAGGGCATATTTATTTTTTTAAAATATATTTGTGGTGTTACTCATGAAATTAGAGGACTTGATAATTTATCAAATGAACCAATGATAGTTGTGGCAAAACATCAATCAGCATTTGAAACATTTGCTCTTTATTACTATTTAAAAAATAGTTTTTTTATCCATAAGAAACAGCTTTTCTATATACCAATCTTTGGACAATATTTATTGAAAAGTAATATGGTATCAATTAACAGAAAGGGCCATGCAGCCACAATGCGTAAAATGATATCTGATGTTAAAAAAAAATTAGATGATGGTTCAACAATAATCATTTTTCCTGAAGGGACAAGAAAAAAGCCTAGAGCAAAACCTGACTATAAATCTGGCTTTGTTGGTATTTACAATACAACAAAAAGAGCTCTTCAGCCTGTAGCTCTAAATTCAGGCTTATTTTGGCAAAAAGGAATGAGCGTTATAAAAAAAGGTCATATTATTATTGAGTTTTTACCTCCTATTGAGGTAGGTCTTGATAAAAAAAATGTCTTGATAAGAGTTCAAAACTCTATTGAGTCAGCTACCAGTAGACTTTTAGATTAATTTTTTTTCTCTGTTGGATCAAAACTTCCTGCCTGACCAATATCTTCAATTTCTTTTCTAATTTTCTTAGATTGATTGAATTTATTTTGCAGAAATTCTAAATCTCCATTTCTAATAGCTTTTTGATATGTTGAGAGGTCTTCACTAAATCTTCCAAGCATTTCTAATACAGCATCCTTATTTTTATTGTAGACATCCCTCCACATAACTGGATCACTTCCAGCCAATCTGGTAAAATCCCTAAATCCAGCAGCTGAATATTTAATAACCTCATCTCTCATATGGGACTCAAGTTCTGTTGCTGTACCAACCACTGAAAAAGCAATTAACTGCGGGATATGAGAAGTCATCGCTAGAACCCTATCATGTCTATCCGCATCCATAATTTCTATTTTCATTCCAATTGATTTCCACATTTCACTAATTTTATTTATTGAGTCATCATTCTTTTCATAAGGGGTTAATATACAATACCTATTATCAAATAATTTACTAAAACCATGTTCTGGTCCACTCTTCTCTAAACCTGCAATTGGGTGTGAAGGAATAAAAGTCATATTTCTATTTTCTTTAATATTTTTAAAATCATTAATAGTGCTCATTTTTGTTGAACCCACATCTGTTACCAAAGTTGGCTGAGAGACAAATTCTGATAAAGATTGAAAAATTTGTTTATAAGTACTTAAAGGTGTACAGATAATTACTAAATCAAATTGGAAATCAAAATTTTTTAATTCTGTCTCTCCTTGAATTAAAATGTTTAAATTTTGACATTTTTTAATTACTTTAGAATCAGAATCTAAACCATATACATTATTTGCTACATGATTTTCTATTAAGGCTCTTGAAATTGATGAACCAATTAAGCCCATACCAATAATTAAAACTGAGTTAAATTTTTTAGTCATTTTACAATTTTTTCAAAGATTTAATGGTTTCTTCCATTTCAACTTTTGTACCAATAGTTATACGAAGACAATTAGGTAAGCCATAGCTATCTAATTGTCGAACAAGTATTCCTTCATTTATAAGATGTGTTGATATTATTTTTACTCTTTCTTTTGATGTCTCAACAAAAGAAAAATTTCCTTCAGAAGAATGTACATTGATATCTAATTTTTTTAATTCATCCTCAAACCACTTTTTAACAACATGGTTATTATTAACAACCTTCTCCAAGTATTCCTTATCTTCTAAAGCAATTATGGCCATTTCCTGAGAAATACTCTGCGTATTAAAGGGGCCTTTAACTTTATTTAAAATATGAGCTACTTTTTCACTAGCATAACACCAGCCAATTCTCAACCCGGCAAGACCAAAAGCTTTAGAAAAAGTTCTAGTTATAATTATATTTTCGAACTCTTCAGCCAAAGAGAAGCCTCCGTCATAATCATCCTGCATAACATATTCAGCATAAGCACCATCTAAAACAACTACAATATTTTTTGGCAATTCTTTTAAAAGATTAACAATTTCAGTACGTGCTAGATATGTCCCAGTGGGATTGTTAGGATTAGCTAAGTAAATAATTTTAGTAGAAGGCGTCACCTCATTCAAAATAGAATTTACATTTATTTTAAAATTTTCATCCTCTTTTATTAACTTAGATGTTGCACCCACTACCTTACTAATAATAGAATACATTTCAAATCCGTGTTGAGCATGAATTATATCATCACCATCTTGACAAAATGCCAAAGCAGCAAAAAGTAATGTTTCATCAGACCCACAACCAAGAACGATTCTGCTAGGGTCTAGGCTATTAACACTCGCTAACTTTTCTCTAAGCTTAGAGCCATCTATGTTTGGATAGCGGTGTGCATTTAATAATGTTTCTTCTTTTTTTATAACTTTCATAACTTTAGGCGATGGTCCGTATGAGTTTTCATTAGAAGATAGTTTGATTATATTTTCTCTACCTTTCACAGAAGATTTTCCACCTTTATAAATATTAATGGAATTAATTGATCTTTTTGTATTAATTGCAGAGTTACTATTCTCTTGTAATTTTGTTGAAGCTTGAAAAATCTCTCTCCAAATTCTTACTATTGAATCTTTGGAATATTTTGCTTTAGAATTATGTAAAAGCCTATCAAGAACTTTTTGCTCTCTATCAATATCAACTACATTAATTTTTGAATTTTTTTGTTCACCAATTTTAGTAACAATTTCAGATCTTTCTTTAAGAAGATCTAATATTTTATCATCAAGTAAATTAATACTATCCCTAAGTAGATCTAATTTTTTATTATCCATAATAAGTGGCAGTCTTTACAAATTATATGATAATAAATCAAAATAAACAGTAATTTATTGATTAAAATGAAGAAATATTGACAAAAATAGCATTTAAATTAAATAAGACTATACACCGATTTGAGACAGCTTGCGGGTGTGTATCGAAACAGCTAAAGCGTGATACCTTCCGTAAAATAAAAATTCTCAATGTGGTTGATGAAATATGAGCAATATAGAATTTAAAAAAAATAAAAAATTAGACTGTAGTTTTGCTGAATTCAAAAATACAGATTTAAAACTGGTATCAGGATTAATATTAAAAGATTTTAAATTAGCTTTTAAAACCTTTGGATCACTCAATCAAAATAAAACAAATGCAATTCTGATATGCCATGCATTAACAGGGGATCAATACGTGTCTGGTCAAAATCCAATTACAGATCGTGATGGTTGGTGGTCACGAATGGTAGGCCCCGATAAACCGATTGATACCAATAAATTTTTTGTTATTTGCTCTAATGTTCTTGGAGGGTGTGCAGGATCAACTGGCCCAAAAGAAAATAAAGATTATGATAAAAATCAAGATGAAATTTATGGAAGGGATTTTCCCTCTATAACAATCAAAGATATGGTAAATGCTCAAGCAAAATTAATTGATGCCTTAGGTATTGACCAACTCTTTAGTGTTGTTGGGGGATCAATGGGAGCAATGCAGGCATTACAATGGTCAATTGATTTTCCAAATAAAATTCAAACCATTATTCACATTGCAGGTGCACTGAAACACTCTGCACAAAATATTGCTTTTCATGAAGTGGGACGGCAAGCCATTATGAATGACCCAAATTGGCATAAAGGAAATTACTTGGGGAAAAAATCTATTCCTGAAAGAGGATTATCTGTTGCCAGAATGATTGCCCACATAACTTATTTATCAGAAGACGCCATGCATAGAAAATTTGGAAGAAAACTGCAATCAAGAGATATTATATCATTTGGATTTGATGCCGATTTTCAAATTGAAAGCTATCTTCGTTATCAAGGCAGATCATTTGTTGAAAGGTTTGATGCAAACTCTTACTTGTATTTAACAAGAGCAATGGATTACTTTGATCATTCCGAAACATATCGTAAAACACTAGAGTTTATTAACAACGAAAATAATCATATTAAATACCTTGTTATATCCTTTACTTCAGATTGGTTATTTCCAACGAGAGAAAATAAAGAAATTGTAAAAATATTGAATAATTTATCTAAAAATGTGAGTTTTTTAGAAATAGAAACTGATAAAGGACATGATAGTTTTTTGCTTGATGAACCAGATCTAGACTTTGCTATGAAAGGTTTTTTAGAAAGTAACTTTGGAAAAGAAGATGAATAGCATTAAAAGTATTCGAAAAGATTGGGATTTAATAGAGTCTCTAATAAGTGCAAAATCAAGAATTTTAGATGTTGGTTGTGGTGAAGGTGATTTAATCCAACAATTTAAAGAAAACCTTAAGGCAAATGTTCATGGTATTGAAAAAAATCAAGATTTAGCAATTAAAGGAATAGCTAGAGGTTTAAATATTACTCATGGTGATGCAGAAAAAGATCTTTTTCAATATGCAAATCAAAGTTTTGATTATGTAATTCTCAGTCAAACGTTACAAGCAATGATGGATCCAAAAAAAATATTAATAGAATTATTAAGAGTTGGATCTAAAGCGATTGTTTCATTTCCTAATTTTGGACATTGGAAAATTAGATTGCAATTGCTTTTATGGGGGAAAATGCCAATAACAGAAGGTCTTCCATATTCATGGTATGATACGCCAAATATACATTTTTTTACTTTAAAAGATTTTGAAAATTTATGTAATGAAATGAATATAGTTATAGAAAAAAGTATTGGATTGACCAATAAGGGTAAACAATTTTCTATTAATAGCTCAATTCTACCTGCAAATATAATTACCCATGAGGCAATATTTCTTCTTAGCTACAAGAACTTTGAGCCAATAAAAATTAAATCAAAAAATAAACTATTTGTAAAAAACTCTGCCATAATTAATTAATGGAAAATCTTTCTGTAAAAATTATAAGTCAATTAAGTGACAACTACTGTTATGCGATTTATGAAAAAGAACACTCTTCAAGTATTGTAATCGATCCAGCAGAAGCTGAAAATATTATTTATTACCTAAAAGAAAAAAAATTAAATCTAGAATATATATTTATTACACATCACCACAGCGATCACACCTCTGGAGTTCTTGATTTAGCAAAAGAGTATCCTGAGGTAAAAATATATTCTCCATCTGATTTAGCCACTCTGTCTACAAATAAAATTTCACACGATGATAAAATAAAAACCTCAATAAATGAATTTGAAATTATTTCTGCACCAGGCCATACTCTTGATCATATTATTTTATGTGATCACAAAAATAATTTTTTATTTGTTGGAGATGTTCTTTTTCGATTAGGTTGTGGGCGTATTTTTGAGGGAACATATAAGCAAATGCAAACTTCATTACAAAAAATTTTAAATTTGTCAGATGATTTGACGGTCTATTGCGGTCATGAATACACTAAAAATAATTTAAAATTTCTTGAACAAATTTTTGATAAAAATATGATTTTAGAGCAAGTTAAAAAAGAAATTTTTAAAGATATAAGCTCTAATGGTAAATCTATTCCCTTCAATCTTGGTGAAGAGAAGAAATATAATCCATTTTTAAATCAAGAGTGTGAAATGGGTTCTGAATTTAAACAAAAAAATAAATATTCAAATTTAGATTTTTTTAAATTCCTTAGAGAAAAAAAAGATCATTTTTAGCCATTTTATCCAAATAATGCCCAAATATCAGTATTTTTATTTGACTATTTGAGACCTTAGATATAAACGCCCATCAATCGAAAGAACTTATGTTAGCAGTATTTAAAACAGGTGGTAAACAATATTCTGTTAAGGCAGGACAGGTACTTAAAGTTGAAAAACTTGAAGGTAACAAAGGAGACAGTGTATCCTTTAATGACGTCCTTGCTATATCAGAGAATACAAAAAACACTATTGGATCACCACTCGTTGAAGGTGCTGTTGTTGAAGCAAAAATTCTAGATCAGATAAGAGATAAAAAAATCATCGTTTTCAAGAAAAGAAAAAGACAAAATTATCGATCAACTCAAGGACATAGACAATATTTAACAGTTCTAAAAATAGAGTCTATTTCTATGGGTGGTAAAAAGTCTGCGACAGAAAAAAAAGAAACAGCAACTAGTGATCCTGTTAAAAAAACTGCGCCTAAGAAAACAGCTGCTAAAAAAACAGCTGCTAAAAAAACAGTTAAGAAAAAAACTGCGACACCAAAGGAAAATAAATAATGGCTACGAAAAAAGCAGGCGGTAGTTCACGTAATGGTCGCGACTCGGCAGGTCGTCGTTTAGGTGTAAAAAAATTTGGTGGTGAAAAAGTTATTTCTGGAAATATCATTGTACGTCAAAGAGGTACAAAATTTCATCCTGGAGATAATGTTGGTATTGGTAAAGACCATACTATTTTTGCTACTAGCGAAGGTAAAGTTGCATTTAAAAAGACACGCATTAGAACATACGTATCCGTAGTACCCGCTAATTAATTAATAGAATTTTACATTCTATTTTTTCTAATGAAATTTCTAGATCAAGCTAAGATATATGTTGCATCCGGTAAAGGAGGCAAAGGTTGTGTTAGTTTTAGGAGAGAAAAATATATTGAGTATGGGGGACCTAACGGAGGTGATGGAGGCAGAGGTGGTGATGTTATTTTTGTCACTGACCAAAATCTAAACACACTTATTGATTTTCGTTATCAACAACACTTCAAGGCTATGAAAGGCCGGGATGGGATGGGGAAAAATAAAACTGGAGCTAGTGGAAACGATACTGTTATAAAAGTTCCCCCAGGAACAGAAATTTACAATGAAGACAAATCAGTATTATTAGTAGATCTAGTTGAAAATAATCAAAAATATATTTTCTTAAAGGGAGGCAAAGGCGGCCTTGGGAACTCGCATTTTAAATCTTCAACTAATCAAGCGCCTAGACAATTTACAAATGGAAATCCACTAGAAGAACAATGGGTGTGGCTATCCTTAAAATTATTTGCTGATGTTGGAATTATTGGTTTGCCTAATGCAGGCAAATCTACTTTTTTATCAACAATTTCAAATGCTCAACCAAAAGTTGCTGACTATCCGTTCACCACTCTTCACCCTGTACTTGGAGTAATCAAAAATTTTGACAAAGAAATTGTAGTTGCTGATATACCTGGTCTAATAGAGGGAGCTCACGAAGGAAAAGGTCTTGGTGATACTTTTTTAGCTCATATTGAAAGATGTAAAATTCTCCTTCATTTAGTTGATAGCTCAGATCCCAACTGGAGAGATAATTATTCAATAGTTAGAAAAGAATTAAAAAAATACGGACAAAAACTTGATCAGAAAGAAGAGATTATAGCTTTAAGTAAACAAGATCTCAACCCTGAAAGCTCAAATAAAGTCATTGATGAAATGACAACTCTTAATAAAAATAAAAAATTTACTATTTCAAGTTTTAATAATAAAGGAATTAAAGAGCTTACTAATTATTTATTTGATAAATGTGAGATTGAAGATGATCAATAATTATAAAAAAATTGTCATAAAAATTGGCTCATCCTCTATTATCAATAATAAAACAAAAAAAATTAATTCAAAATGGATGACTAGACTTTGTAAAGATATTGAAAAATATCATAAGGATAAAAATATTATTATTGTTTGTTCTGGCGCTATTGCTTTAGGATCAAACTTAATAAAAAAAAATAAAAGTCTAACAAAATTAGAAGACAAGCAAGCAGCTGCTTCAGTTGGACAGATTGAATTAGCTCATCAATGGAGACAGAATTTAAAAGAACACAAAATTAATATTGCTCAAGTTCTACTTACTTTAGAAGACAGTGAGGTTAGAAGAAGATATCTCAATGCTCGTAAAACAATTAATACACTTTTAACAAATAAAATAATTCCAGTGGTTAATGAAAATGATACTGTTGCGACAGAAGAAATTAGATATGGTGATAATGATAGGTTGGCCGCAAGAGTAGCTCAAATGATAGATGCAGATCTACTTATATTACTAAGTGACGTTGATGGTTTTTACGATAAAAACCCAACTAAAAATAAAGATGCAAAAAAAATAAGTGAAATATTTAAAATAACTAGATCAATTGAGCAGATGGCTAATTCACAAACATCTAGTCTTGGTAGTGGCGGCATGACAACAAAAATCTCTGCTGCTAAAATTTGCATGAATAATGGATGTGATACTATCATCACAAATAGCGCAAAAAAACAGCCACTCAATTCTATTAATAGAACAAACTCTTCTATCTTTATTGCAAGCAAAAATTCTTCTTCTTCTCGAAAGCAATGGCTGCTAAATCACTTGCATCCCTCAGGTTTTATTAAAATTGATGAAGGGGCACATAAAGCAATTAAGAACAATAAAAGTCTTTTACCAGCAGGTGTAATCGAAGTAGGTGGAAAATTTAGTAGAGGCGATGTTATCAGTGTGTATTATCCAAAAAAGGAAAAGGTAGCTATTGGTATATCTGCATACGATATTTATGAAGCTAGAAAAATTATAGGTAAAAAAAGTAAAGAAATTTCAAAAATCTTAGGTTATGAAGGTAGAGATGAAATCATACATAAAGATGATCTGGTAAGAACTATTTAATGAATATTTTAGAAACAATTAATGATTTAGGTAAAAAAGCAAAAGCAGCTTCTATTAAGATAAGAGTATTAAATCCAGAAAATAAAAAAATTGCTTATGATTTTTTAGAAAAAAATATTAAAAATAAATCTAATGTAATATTAGATGCTAATAAATTAGATATTGAAAATGCTATAAAAAATAATTTATCTAAACCACTTATAAATCGTTTAAAAATTAATGAAGACTCAATTTTAGGAATAATCAAAAGTATAAATCAAATTAAAAATCAACCTGATCCTATTGGCGAGGTTTTAGAAAATTGGGAGCAACCAAATGGTCTAAAGTTTTCAAAAATATCAGTACCGCTAGGTGTTTTAGGAGTAATTTATGAGTCTCGACCGAATGTAACAATTGATGCATCTTGCCTTGCTCTAAAATCTAATAACGCGCTAATACTTCGAGGTGGTAGTGATAGTTTTCATACATCAAATGAGCTTGTTAAGATCATAACTGAGTCTTTTGAAGAGGCCAATCTTCCAAAAAATATTATTCAAATGATACCTACAACTAATAGAGAAGCTGTTGATCATCTTTTAGCAATGAACGATTATGTAAATGTAATAATTCCAAGAGGTGGAAAAAGCTTAATTAAAAAAATTAATGAAAAAAGCAAAATTCCAGTTATCAAACACCTTGAAGGCTTATGCCATGTATATATAGATAAAGAAGCTGACTTAGAAATTGCAAAGAAAATTATTTTTAATAGCAAGTTAAGAAGACCAGAAATTTGTGGTGCTGCTGAGACTTTATTAATTGATAACTCAATAAAAGATAAAGCCAAAGAATTAATACAGCCATTACACGAGGCTGGATGTAAAATTAAAGGTGATGAATATATTCAAACATTAGATCATAACTTTGAAGAAGCAACTGTTGAAGATTGGTCAACAGAGTATTTAGATAAAATTATTTCTGTCAAGATAGTAGATGGTGTAGAGGGAGCTATTGATCATATTAATAATTATTCATCAAATCATACCGAGTCAATTATTACAGAAAACGAACAAACTTTTTCAAATTTTTATAACAATATAGACAGTGCAATAATTCTAAAGAATGCCTCAACACAATTTGCTGATGGAGGAGAATTTGGTTTTGGAGCTGAAATTGGAATTTCAACTGATAAACTACATGTTCGAGGGCCTGTAGGTGCAAAACACTTAACAACATTTAAATATATTGTTCACGGCAGTGGTCAAGCTAGAGCATAAATGAGAAATATTGGCCTTCTAGGAGGGTCCTTTGATCCTCCCCACAAAGGACATCTATATATATCTCTTGAGGGTAAAAAAATCTTAAAGCTTGATGAGGTTTGGTGGCTTGTTACTCCTCAAAATCCTCTAAAAATTAATCAACCTGCTAGTTATAAAGACAGAGTAAAAAACTGTAAATTAATCACAAAAAACCACTCTATAAAAATAAAAGAGATAGAAAAAAAAATAAACTCAAGATATTCTTATGAAACTATTGAATATTTAAATGGCTATTACAAAAATATTAAATTTTTTTGGTTAATGGGAGCTGATAATTTAATTAATTTTCATAAATGGCAAAATGCAAAAAAAATATTCAATGAAATCTCTATTGTAGTATTTAGAAGATATGGCTATAATGAAAAAGCATTGAAAAGCTATACATCAAATTTTTATAAAAACTTTAGGCTAATTAGTAAAAAAATTAATGTAAAAAATTTTGATAAATTGCCAGCATGGACTATTATACAAAATAAAGAAATTAAAATTTCCTCAACTGAAATTAGAAATCAAAGAGAACAACTGAGGCAAAAAGATTAGCTCTTCATCTTCATTAACTGATAAAATCTATAGTATTCTTGATGATGCTAAAGCTGAAGATATCAAAGTAATTGATTTAAGAAAAAAATCTTCAGTTGCTGATTTTTTTGTTATATCTACATGTCGTTCCACTAGACACGCTGATGCGACAGCTGATGAAGTATCAAAACAATTAAAAAAACTAGGATATAAAAATCCCTCTCCTGAAGGAAGACCAAAATGTGATTGGGTTATAGTCGATGCTGGTTCAGTAATTGTTCATTTATTTAGAAAAGAAACGCGAGAAATATATAATCTAGAACAATTGTGGGAAACTAACTTTGAATCTGAAAAAAGTAAACTAGCTAATTAAAGGTAACAGAATGATATATTTATTAAGAAATTTTATAATTTTATTAATTTTACTAAGCTCATTTTCCTCTTATGGTGCTTCAAAAAATAAGGAAACTTATGAATATTTAGATTTATTTGGTCAGATATTTGACAGAGTAAGATCTGAGTATGTTGAAGAGGTAACTGATCAAGAATTAATCGAAAAAGCTATTGATGGAATGCTAACAGGTCTTGACCCTCATTCTGGTTATATGAATGAAGAAGTATGGCAAGAAATGCAAATGGATACTCAGGGGAAATTCGGTGGCCTTGGAATAGAAATTACAATGGAAGAAGGTTTTGTAAAAGTTATTTCACCAATTGAAGATAGTCCTGCATTTGAAGCAGGTATTTTGGCTGGTGATTTTATTATTCAAATTGATGATACGCCCGTTTTTGGGTTAACATTGAATGAGGCTGTTGATCTAATGAGAGGTGAAAAAGGTGAGCCAATTACCATAACAGTTTCAAGAGATGGTACTGAGCCTTTTGATGTAAAAATTATAAGAGATATAATTAAAATTCAATCTGTAAAAAATGAAACTTATAATAATATTGGCTATTTAAGAATTACTTCTTTTACAGAACAGACTGAAGACGGTTTATTAAAGTCAATTAAGAAAATTGAAAAAGAATATACAAATATCGATGGATATGTTCTTGATCTTCGCTCCAATCCTGGTGGACTTTTAAGTCAAGCAGTTAAAGTTTCTGATATTTTTCTTAAACGAGGTGAAATCGTTTCAACAAGAGGTAGGGATAAAAAAGATATTAGAAGATACAGAGCAAAAAATAAAGATCACACTAATGGTAAACCAATTGTTGTTTTAATTAATGGAGGCTCTGCTTCAGCTTCAGAGATTGTTGCTGGCGCACTTCAAGATCACAGACGGGCAATAATAGTAGGAACACAATCATTTGGTAAAGGATCTGTACAAACTATTATTCCTTTTCAACGATCGAATGCAGATAATGTATCAGGCATTAGATTAACAACTGCAAGGTATTACACACCTTCAGGAGAATCTATACAAGGCAAAGGTATAACCCCTGACATCATTGTGGAACAAGGTGAGTTTGAGTCTTATGATTTTAAAAGATACTCGGAGTCAGATCTAAAAGATTCATTAGATAAAAAAGAGGAAAATATTAATGAAGAAAATAGTGAAGAAAATGAATTAAGTGAAAAAGAAAAAAGATTAGCTAAAGATTACCAACTGCAACGTGCTTTGGATTTAATTAAAGGCTTAAGTATTTATGAAGAGTCATTAGAAGAATAATATGTCAAATAAATATAGAAGATGTGTTGGTATGATGATTTTAAATACTCATAATGAAATACTTGTGGGAAGACGTCTCGATCACCCAAGTGGATATTGGCAAATGCCTCAGGGTGGAATTGATGAAAATGAAAATCCCGAAGAAGCTGTATGGCGTGAAATGATGGAGGAGATTGGCACAAATAATGCTCAACTATTCAAAACTTCTAATCAATGGGTAAACTATGAAATACCTCAAGAAACTCTTGATAAACTTCCATGGGGAGAAACATATATCGGACAAACACAAAAATGGTTTATTTTTAAATTTTCAGGACAAAATAGTGATATTAATGTTGATACAATTAATCCAGAATTTAGTGAGTGGAAGTGGATGAATTATAAAGAATTAGTTGATAATGCCGTTCCCTTTAAAAGAAAAACTTACGAAACTATACTTAATGAATTTTCAAATATTTTTTAATTTAATTTTATAAAAAGACTTTAATACTCGAGAAAAACAAATATTATTTTCTAATAATGTTTAATCTTAATATTAATGATCTAGATAAAAAAATATGGGAAGAAGAACTCAATGAATTTGTACCACAAAAAATTTATGATGTTCATACACATATATATCAATGGAAATCAAATTTAGATAAAAACAAAAATAATGGGCCTTATAAATATCAAGGTGAGAATTATGAAAATGTCTCTTATGAATTACTGGATCAAATAGATCATCAATTATTTCCTGGAAGGAATGTTGAAAGATTATCTTTTCCTTTTCCATACAACTATCCGTGTGACTTTAATAATTCTAATGACTATGTAAGCACGCAAACAAATAATCACAAACGCTCTGATAACCTTATACTCATCAACCCTAAGATGGATAAAACAGAAATAATAAATCATTTAGAGTCTTCAAAAGCAGTAGGCTTTAAACCTTATAGAACGTATTCAAAAACAGGCGATATCACTAACTGTAAAATTACAGACTTTCTGCCTGAGCATCAAATTGCAATAGCCAATGAAAAAGGCTTAATTATTATGATGCACTTATCTAAAAAAGATGGAGTAGCTGATGATGAAAATATCAATGACTTAATTTTGCTAAACGAAAAATACCCTAATGTAAAATGGATATTAGCACACTGTGCAAGAAGCTATTCTGCTTGGGGTATAGAAAAAGCAGCTAAAAAATTAAGAAACTTAAAAAATATTTGGTATGATTGTTCCACAGTTTGTGAATCTGATGCCTTGAATGCCTTGTATACAGGTGTAGGAGTAGATAGAGTAATGTACGGCTCTGATGATATGATAGGTCCAATGCGAGGAAAATATATATCCTTTGGTATGGCTTGGTCTAATATCAATGAAAATAATCACTCTTTAAAATTAGATCATTGTGATCATAGAATGACTTTTATTCGATATGAACAATTACGAGCAATGAAAAGAGGATCAAGACAAATTGGTCTTTCAGAAAAACAAAAAAAAGCTTTATTCTATGATACGGCAAAAAATTTAGTAGATAGCGTTAAGTCTAGAAATAAAATTTAATCTGTAACACTAGATAATAAATCGATGTTACCTCCCATAGCAACAATATTATTTGAGATACTATATTCGTAACAAAACTTCTTTAAATATTCTGGCCCCCCTGCTTTAGGTCCAGTACCAGATTTGTGATGACCTCCAAAAGGTTGCGAACCAACAACAGCTCCTACAATATTTCTATTTATATATGTGTTTCCTACATTTGTATTTTTAATTACAGTATCAATTACTTTATCAATTCTACTGTGAATTCCTAAAGTTAAACCATAATTAAGGGAGTCAATCTGACGACACAACTCCAATAAATTTTTTGAATTAAAAGGTAGTACATGAAGTACAGGCCCAAATATTTCTTCTTGAACTTCATTGATATTATTAATTTCAATCATTGTTGGGTTTATAAAATTTCCTTCACTATTATTTGAAGTTGATTGATATTTTTTTGAAAAATTATTTATATGATTTAGTATTTTTTCTTTTGAAGCTCTATCAATAACGGGACCTACATCAGTTGAAATAAATTCTGGACTAGCAATAGATAATGAATCAATAGCTCCCTTAAGCATAGTTAAGGTTTTATTATAAACATTCTCTTCAAGACATAATATACGACAAGCAGAACATCTTTGTCCTGCACTATTAAAAGCTGAATTTACAACATCTTCTACCACATGCTCTGTAAGCGCAGAACTATCAGCAATAAGACAATTAAGTCCCCCAGTCTCAGCAATTAAGTTTATTAAATCATCTCTTTCATGAAGTTTTTTTTGAATAATTTTTGCTGTCTCTAATGATCCTGTAAAAACAACATTTTGTAATTTTTTGTTAGAAAAAATCTTAGGACCTATTTCTTCCCCTTTACCTAATATTAAAGCAGCGGCATTTTTTGGAAGTCCTGCTTTTAATAAAAGATTAAAAATTACATAACTAAGATTAGAGGTTTGTTCAGCGGGTTTAGCTATAGTTACATTACCACAAACCAATGCTGCAATCATTTGCCCAACAAAAATAGCTATAGGGAAATTCCAAGGACTTATTACACACGTTAACCCTCTTGCTTTTAATTTATAAATATTTTTTTCACCGGTGGGACCAGGTAAATTTTTTTCTTGAAAAATTATTTTAGCTTCTTCTGCATAATATCTACAAAAATCAACCGCCTCGCGTATATCAGCAATTGAATCTTGAATTGTTTTGCCAGCTTCTTTTACACAACACGATACAAGTGTATGATAGTTACTTTCAAGTAAATTGGCAAATTTATTAACAATATCAATTCTTTTATCAAGATGTGTATTTTTCCACTCTTTGCTATATGATGTAAGATTTTCAATAGCCTCCTTAATAATATTTTCATCTGCATAAGAGGTCTCACCGATAATTTTTGAGTTATTATAAGGAGATACAATAATCTCTTTAATGTCAGTAACTTTGTCAGTGCCATTTACAACAGAATTTGATTTAACATTTTCAATTTTTTGTAAATTAGTAAAAAATTCTATATTTTTTTCTTCTGTTAAATCAATTCCAACAGAGTTTTTTCTACCAACAAAAATATTTTCTGGTTTATTAATTTGATTTTGATCAATTTTATTAATTTTTGATAAAGGAGACTGAATTAAGCTATCTATATCAGCATTCTTTTTATTTAATTGATGAATGAATGATGTATTTGCACCATTCTCTAGTAGCCTTCTTACTAGATAAGGGAGAAGATCATTATATCCACCAACTGGAGCATACACTCTGCAAAAAAAATTAGTTTTATTGGTAAAATGATTATAAATCTCATCACCCATTCCGTGTAATTTTTGAAATTCATGAGGTTTCGTCATAAATAACTGCTGAACATAGGCGATTGTAAAAGCATTGTGTGTTGCAAATTGAGGAAATATATTATGTGAATTTGCAAGTATGTGAGCACATTTTAAGTAAGATAAATCTGTTATAAATTTTTTTGTAAAAACTGGATAATTTTCTAATCCCTTTTCTTGAGCAAGCTTTATTTCTGTATCCCAGTATGCACCCTTTACAAGACGGACATTCATTTTTTTATTTAACTTTTTCAATTTAGTGTCAAGCCACTTCAAAACAAATATGGAGCGTTGTTGATATGCTTGAACAGCTATACCAAAGCCAGAATAATGATTATCTATGACATTGGTATTCAGAATCTCTTCCACCATAAATAATGATAAGTTTAAACGATCTGCTTCCTCAGCATCAAAACAAATATCGACATTTACTTTTTTTGCGAGCTCAATTAGTTCAAATAATTTTGGTAATAACTCTTTTCTAAGTAAGTCCAATTTGCTACGCTCATAACGAGGATGTATAGCAGATAATTTAATAGATATACTATGTTTTTTTTCAGTGGATGATTCTCCTATCACCTTAATAGCATTTTTGTAATTTTCAAAGTACTTGTCTGCATCATCATAAGTTCTAGCGCCTTCGCCGAGCATATCAAATGAATAAGCATAAATAGATCCCTCTAATTTCGAGGAGAGTTTTGATGCCCTTTTTATATCTTTTTCAAAAATAAATTGCTTTGCAAGTATATTAATTGATTGCTTGATGACTGATCGTAAAACAGGTTTACTAATATTTTTTAATACCGATATAAATATATCAGTTTCTTTTAGTTCATCTTGCTTCAGGATTTTTCCAGTCATTAAAAAAGCAATAGAAGAAATATTTACAAAAATATTATTGTCATTCTTTATGTGATCCTTCCACTTACCTGATGGTATTTTGTCTTCTATTAAATCGTTAATAGTTTTATTATCAGGAATTCTAAGCAGTGCTTCTGCTAGACACATTAGTACTATTCCCTCTGAACTAGATAAATCATATTCGTGCATTAATTTTTCAAATGCGTTATATGAATTGTATTCTTTTGCGGACTCGATTATTTTTTTAGCTCGATCTTGAATTTCTTTATCATTTGATATTAGATAACTGGAAATCTCTGGAACTAAATAATCATGTGTCAGGGTAACTTGATCCGTAAATTTATTATTAAATATATCTTTCATTTTTAGCAATATAGCTGTTATTCTACAATAATTTGCTCGTAAAAATTTACTGTTAAATTAAAAATATTAGAATTTATTACTGTTAATATGTATAATATTGATATAATCTCTTGTTAAAATATATAAATACAAGAATATTTATTGTGATTGATAAAATAGATGAACAAATAATTAAGCTAGTGGCCAAAAATGGTCGCATAAAATTAAGTGATTTAGCAAAACAAGTAAATTTATCTATATCGCCGTGCCAGGCACGTTTAAAAAAATTAGAAGATCAGAAATATATTTTAGGTTACCACGCAAGAGTAAACTATGAGCAAATGCAAAAAGCTCATGTGGCATTTGTTCAAGTAGTGTTGTCTGACACAAGAGCTAGTGCATTAGAAAATTTTAATAGAGAGGTGAGTAAACTGGACAGTATTGAACAATGTCATATGATAGCAGGAAGTTTTGATTATTTATTAAAAGTCAGAACAAAAAATATAAAAGAATATAGAATACTTTTATCTGAAAAAATTTCATCTCTTCCAAATGTATCATCGACATCAACTTTTGTGTCAATGGAATCTGTTAAAGATTAAATTTATAAAGGTTGATATTTAATATCGTATTTAAAATATTTAGGACCAACTAAATCTATTGCTTCTTTTGATCGCCAAATTGGATCACAAGGAAGGCCTAATACATTTACTGAAAGACCGTACTTCATCACCTCAGTTGTTACTGGCTCACCTGTGTTTGCATCAAACAAACAAATTAAATCAGGTGTGGTTGCTAATACTTTATCTCCTTCCATTGCAATCAAGAATTCATTTTGAAAATCAAGTTTCGCGTTTCTTCCTGCAAAATCTCCTATACCTTCTAACTTTACGACTCCTCTTGTAAAACCTTCACCTGCAGTTCTTTCAACATCTCTAACTCTAGCTTGAAATAAATGTTTTCCTTTCAATTCTTTTGCAAGTACTTGATATGCATTGAAAGAATGTTCCTTTACAACACAACCGATATAATGAATTAAGGATAAACTATTTTTAATTAAATATTTTTTACACTCTTTAGCTGTCACTGGATATAAGCTCACCATAGCAGAACCGCCCATTTGAATTGTCAATGCTCTTGCTAATTTTTCTGTCCATTGATTACTGATAGTGTCAAATGTAGCCCCATTTCCTTTGTCATCAATCATTGCCATCGGAGTAGCTTTAATGCCACCTAATGTGAATGATACCATTTGTAATTCAGGAAATGCTCTACCCATTGCATCTCCGTCGACTATTGGTAAACCTAATTTTGCTGCAGCAACAAATGGAATAGTGGAGTTTAAACCACCTGCTTCAATGCATAAAATTGCAGCTACTTTTTTTTGCATTAATTTTTCCATCATCGAAACAAGTTGGGTAAATTCATTTCCAGAAGGAAATTTTTCCATCATGACTGTAGGTGCTCCCATCATCGCTATTGGAAGTATCAGCGCATCATCATCAAGTGTTTCAACTTCTATTACTTTTACAGGATCAGCAGTTTCTAGACATTGATTAGTCATTAATCTTCCAACATAAGGATCTCCACCGCCTCCTGACCCAAGCACAGCTCCTCCAATCGCGATTGCTTCTAATTTATCTTTATCAACTGATGTAATTTTTTTCATTTAATTATTTATTCTCCATCTTAAGATCACCAACAACAGTAACATTTATTAATAAATTCTTACCTGGTAAATATGATAATGGCATATCGGACACTGCCAACAAATTAATCGTATCTGGATTGGCATTTCTTTTTATAGCAAGATTGGTTGCCTCATCTGTAACTTGTTTTATAGCAGTCTCCCTATCAATCTTGTCATCAATCAATATAACTTTTGATACTTGACCGCTGACCTGAGCTATTGCAGCACCAACTGCATTGGCTAAATCATTATGAGGTGGTTTTATAACATTCAGACCATCAATTTCATTATCAAGCATAACACTTCCACCACCAACAGCAATAACAGGTATTTTTTCACTTGAAGTTCTTGCTCTCGCAACTTTATCTTCAACCATTTGATCCATTAAATTAATTATATTTTTTTTATTTTTTATTTCAGGAGCTTCTTTTGTACCTATCTTACATCTCCCATAAGAAACTGCTACATCACTTGCTGTAAGCACATCTCCTCCAAAAACTTTTGCCTTATCTGTTAATTCATGTCCAACTGATTGAGGACCTACTGTAATCTTCTCAGTATCAATTATAGAACCTCCTCCTAGCCCAAAACTGATTACATCTGGCATAGAAAAATTTGTTCTAACATCTGCTACAGTAACATAAGTACCTGCTTGTCTAGGAAACCCATCCTTTACTTCTCCTACGTCAGTAGTAGTGCCTCCAACATCTACAACAAGTGCATTTTTTTCTTTAGATAAAAAAGCTGCGCCTCTCATTGAGTTGGTAGGTCCACAAGCAAAAGTAAGTACTGGTGAATCTATTACTTCAGAGGATTGAATTAGGGTACCATCATTTCTAGTAAAAAACATTGAGCATTTAAAATTCATTTTATTACGAAGTTCGTCAAATGACTCTACAACTTCTTTTGCTAATGGTTTTAAAGTTGCATTGATTAGGGTGGCGTTTTCTCTTTCTAACAATCCCATTCCACCAATATTTTTACTAAGAGAAACTTGTATATTTGGTGAATTTTTTTTTATTATGTCAAAAGCTTCTTGCTCCATATCACCTCTCACTGTCGCAAAGACTGAACTTATGGCAATTTGATCACACCCTGCTTTTATTAATTCATTCAATGCAATAATTATTTCTTTTTCATCTAATTTTGAAATCTCACTTCCATCCATTTCAAAACCACCTTTAACTAGTTGAAATTTTCCATTCATAGAATCAACTAATTCTTTTGGCCAATCAGCAAAAGGTAAAATAGACCCACCTGAAGGTAAACAAATTCTAATCAATCCTGTTTTAGCTAATTTTTTTCTTTGGACTATCGCATTTACAAAATGAGTAGTGCCCACAATTAAGGCCTCAACATCTTTTGATTCTGTTTTAGCTTGATTAAGGGCAGCTGTAATTGCGTTTTCTACACCAGATAAAATATCTTTAGTTGTAGGACTTTTTGCACCCCCTAAAAATTTTTCTGATTGCATTACTACTGCATCAGTATTTGTGCCTCCAACATCTACACCAATTCTTATCATTTATAATTTATTTTTTATAACCGTAATATTTTTTTGCCTGTTCCTTAGTTATATATTGGTTTAGCAAATCACTTTTAATCATTTCTTTATTTCTTTTTTTAGGATCCCCAAAACCTCCACCATTACCAGTATAAATTCTTACAATATCACCTGGTTCTAAACCTAATCCAGTAACCACAGAATATTTTTCAATTTTTTTGTTTTTTCTAATTACCTCAATGTAGTTAGCACTTCCTTCTCTTCCTTTATTAAGCGACCATGGCAATGTTTTTGATCTTGTATAAGCAACTGAAACCCATGCATTTTTTGATCTAACACGATAATCCATAATAATACCTTTGCCGCCATTGAATTTTCCTTCACCACCTTCTTGGTTGTTAAGTCTCATTTGATTAACATACAAACCATGTCTTGCCTCATGAATTTCTGCAGGAGTATTAAAAGTATCACCATGAAAGGCAGAAAAATTTGCACTCATTCCATCACCTGCAGCAGAAGCACCCCATCCACCAATTTGAGGTTCGATAATAATAAAAGGTTCATTCGTATCAGGATGTGTACCTCCCATAAATGTCCCACATATAGAAGCAAAACTTCCAGCTGTTGATTTATCTGGATTAAGATGTGAGATTGTTTTCCAAATTAAATCATACGATCTAATATCAGTTTCATAATAAATACCTTGAGCTGCAGGTCTTATTGGATTGAACATTGATCCTTCATCACAAATAACTTTAAGCGGTCTAAAAGTTCCAGCATTACAAATAAAATCACTTGAAGTAACGCCCTTGAAAGCCATTTGAGCTGATACAACTGTCCCATCATAAGATGCATTATTAGGACCTGTGTCTTGTACTGGATTATTTCTTAAATCTACAATAAATTCTTTATTGGTAATTGTTACTTTTACTTGGATTTTTTTTCCATTATCCAAATAATCTTCTCCATAATACGTTCCATTTTTTAATTTTTTTAATGAATCTAATGATGAATTCTCTCCATATTCCATAAAAAGATCAACTGATTTTTCAAAAGTATCTCTGCCATATTTTTCTGATATATCCTTAATTCTTTTCTCTCCAACTCTTATGGATGCGATTGCAGCCCACATGTCTCCTTTTGTATACTGAGGCACTCTACTATTAGAAATAATAATATCGATAACTGATTGAATTGGTTTTCCTTGATTAAATAATTTAATAACTGGCAATTGTAATCCCTCTTGAAATATTTCTGTTGCATCTGCAGATATTCCACCTGGTGCCATTCCACCTAAATCAGGCCAATGTGCTATGTTTGCAGTCCATGCAATTCTTTTTTTTCCCGAGAAAACAGGCATCACAACTATAACATCATTTAAATGGGTTACCCCTCCATTATATGGGTCATTGGTTGCGAAAATATCTCCAGGATTTATATCCTTATCATCAAATTTTTTTAAAACTGCCTGAACAGCCTTATCACACATTGCAATAAAAGCTGGAATACCAGCACCTGAAGCAGCTATGTTTCCATTTGAATCAGTTACTGCAGTTCCAAAATCTAATACTTCATATATTATTGAACTCATTGCTGTTTTTCTCATTGCAATAAACATTTCATCACAAGCAGCTTGTAATGAGCTCTGAATTATTTCTACAGTAATCGGATCAATTTTTTTTGCCATTATTTTTTCTTTTGAGTGTTAATATGAAGATTGGCATAGTCATCAACTTTGCATCTTTGCCCAGGAAATACGACAACTGTTGTGCTAGAGTCTTCAACTATTGCTGGTCCATTAAAAACCATATTAGGTTCAAGTTTATCAAAATCGTATATATCTGAAATACGCTCTCCAAGTTGATCAAAATCAACTTTCCTTTTTGATTTAATTGCTTCTCTAACTTCTCTCCCTGTTTTTTTTCTTTTCTCCAGCTTGGGTTTTTCAATTTTAGCTACAGCAACTAGATGAAATTGTATAAGTTCTACAGGGTTATCTAAACTATAAGTAAATTCTTTTTCATACTGCTTATGAAAAGAAATAAGTATTTTATTTAGTTCTTTTTTATCATACGTACCACTAGGAAGTAAAACTTCTACAGAATGGTCTTGTCCCAAATATCTTAAACTAGCATAGCGCTGAAACTGAATTAAGTTTTTATGTATTTTTTCTTTTTTAAAATTAGAGATTGCTTTAGTTTCCATTTTTTTAAATGTTTCATTTATTGAACCAAGTGAATCAATATCCATTTTATTTAGCTTAGTTAAAATAAAATCCCTTCTCAAGTCACTCATTAACATACCCCATGCTGAAAATACTGCAGAGTTTATGGGTATAATCACGTTAGGGATATTTAGTTCCATTGCTAAAGAGGTAGCGTGCATTCCACCACCACCTCCGAAAGCAACTAATGTAAAATCTCTAGGATCATGGCCTTTGTTAACAGAAATTAATTTTAAAGCATTTGTCATATTATTATTTGCTATTCTAATAATACCTCTGGCAGTTTCAATTTTAGTTAATTTTAATTTTTTAGATAATGTGCTGATGTGTTTATCTACAGACTTAATATCAGCATTAACTTCTCCACCACAAAAATATGATGGATTTATTCTTTTAGTATATAAATTTGCATCAGTAGTAGTGATACTATTTCCACCTTTTCCATAAGATACAGGTCCTGGACTTGCACCTGCACTTTGTGGACCTACATGTAATTTTTTATAATCATCTACCCACGCTATACTTCCTCCGCCATTACCAATTTCAACAATATCTACAACAGGTAGCATTACAGGGTATCCAGCTGAGGTACGGTTTTTCTCGATCCAATAATTTGTATTAATTTTCACATTACCATCTTCTATTAATGAACATTTTGCTGTAGTGCCGCCAATATCAAGTGCTATAATATCTTTTACTCCAATTAATTTTCCAATTTCAGCGGCTCCTAAAACGCCACTTGTTGGTCCAGATTCAATAATAGTTAAAGGTGTTTTTTTAGTACTTTCAAAAGTATCTATACCTCCATTCGATTGCATGACATATGGATTGCCTTTAAATTTATATTTTTTAAGTTCAATAAATAAATTATCTAAATAATTTTTAGCTATAGGTTTCACATAAGCACAAAGTGCAGTTGTATTTGTTCTTTCATACTCTCTCCACTCCCTTGTAAGCTCACTAGAGGTAACTATTTCAAATTCAGGCCATTGTTGTTTTATTTTTTTTGCTAATACCTGTTCGTGTTTTGGATTTGCATATGAGTGTAGAAGGCAAATTGCAATTGATTTTACATTATGAGACTTAAATGATTTAATAATTTTCTTAAGATCATTTAGCTGTAATTTTTCAATCTCCTTACCTAGAAAATCCATTCTACCAGGAACTTCAGTTCTTAGATATCTTGGAATAAATGGTTTAGGTTTTTTATAACGAAGATTAAAAAAATCAGGCCTATCTCCTCTTGCAATCTCTAAAGAATCTCTAAAACCTTTTGTAGTAATTAAACCTGTAACCGAACCTTTTCTTTCAGTTATAGAATTAATTATAACTGTTGTTCCATGTGCAAAAAATATAGCTTCAGAAATAGATATTCCAGATTTTTTTATAGCTTTAAATACACCTTGTTCATAATTTGGAGGGGTGGTATCAGATTTTGCGTTAGAAATTTTTTTAGCTTTTTTTGTTTTTTCATCAATTTCAAAATAAACCAGATCAGTAAATGTTCCTCCAACATCTGTTGCCACTCTAATCATTTAACACTACCTCAGGATAATATTTATTAATATATTCTTTAGATATATATTCTTGCTTATAGTCATCCAATACTTTTTCTTTTTGTCTTTCACTTGGATGTCCATAACCTCCTCCTCCTCCATTTTGTATCAAAACTTTATTTCCTTTTTTAATTAAAACTCTTGTGGCCTTTGGTATAGATTTTTTTGTTCCATCATCATTGATTAAGAAACAATTATTTGCCAACCCTTCCCTACCTTCATTTAAGCCCCAAGGCTCTAACTCAGTTCTTTCACATACTGTAGTTGCAAAGGTATCCTCTAACATTTCTATTTCTATATTTACTCCTAATCCACCTCTATTTTTTCCTGCCCCACAGCTATCTTGAATTAATTCTACACGTGTAACTAACCATGGATTCCGGTTTTCCCAAACTTCAGTGGGTGCAAACCTTGTTGCAGATTCTGCATGATGTAAGCACGTTGCTCCATCTCCATGTACGCTACCACCTTGTCCTATAGGATGTGGAGATCCATCAGCCCAAGGCTCACCCGTTAACTTTTTTTGACCCCAATACACAACAGCGTTTATACAACCACCACTACTAGCAGGAACTTTTTCTGGGTGCTTAGACCCAAGAGCCTTATAAAAAACTTCCATAGCTTGAAGTGCAGGCCATCCATATAAGAAACACGGAGCAGGTGATAATGGATGAAAAAGCGTTCCTTTTTTTGTAATAACTTCAATAGGTCTAAAAAAACCTTCGTTAGGAGCTTCGTTACTTCCTGCTAACATGCTCATAGCAACTCTTGCAGTTGATACTGTTGAAGGAAGAGGGCAATTAATTGGTCCATTTTGCTGAGGTGGAGCTTCTGACATATCTAAAACAACTGAGTCATCTTTTATTAGGACTTTTACATCAAAGGGGACAGACCCTTCTTCAACACCGTTATTATCCATTTGCCCAGATCCAAAATATTCACCATTAGGAATGTCTTTTAGATATTTTCTTACTATTTTTTCTCCTGCATCAAATATTTCTTCAACCGCTTCTCTAAATTTTTTTAATCCATATTTCGACACAACTCTTTTTAAAGCTCTTTCTCCTGTTCTTACACCTATCGCTTGAGCATTAATATCTCCTGCTACAGAGTTTGGAACTCTTGTATTAGCAATACACATTTTAAAAATATCATTAACTAAATTTCCTTTACTATATAATTTAACCCCAGGATAAACTGTTCCTTCTTGAAAAACATCAACTGTATCTGTTGAGTAAGGTTCTTTACCTGCTATATCTAACCAGTGAGCTTTAATTGCAGTGTACGCAATTAGCTCTCCTTCAAAGAAAACTGGCATAACTAATGCCGCATCTTGTGGATGTGAACCTGTGCCATATGGAGAATTATAAATTATAATATCTCCTTCATATAAGTTTTCCTCACCTCCAACACCTTTTACAGCCTCTTCAATGCAAAAGTTGAGAGTTCCCATAAAAAGAGGGAGGCTTGGAGCTTGTGATAACATTCTTAAATCTCTGTCATAAATTGCTGCAGCAAAATCTAATACTTCATAAATTATAGGAGACATTGCTGTACGACATAACGCTCTTTTCATTTGTTCAGCTGCTGAGTTAAGACTATTTCGAACAATCTGAGTAGTGATGGGATCAACGTCAGTTTTTTGAACTTTTCTATCAATACCACATTTATAATGATGTAAATCTTTATTCATTTTTCATTTTTGTGTCTGTAATAATTAAATGATCCATTTTATCTTTGTTAACTATATAATTTTTATCAACATAGGTAACAGCAGTACTTTCTAAAATGATAGCTGGTCCTGAAAATTCTTTATCAATTTGTGATCTTTGAATAATTTGAAATTCCTCAAGCTGATCTGAATCAAAAGAATAACATTTAATTTTATCATTTGCTGATATTGCTAATTCTTCATTAATCTTTCCACTTCCTGTTTTTCTTGGAAGAGGTACTCTTAAAGAAGCTCTAATTGAAACAATTTCTATAACCGTATCTAACTTACTACCAAATGTTTTTTCATAATCATTAACAAACATTTCTTTGATTTTGTCTACGTTGCAGGTAATTTTACCATTTTTTTCATCAATAAGTTTAAGTGTTATAGTGTGTTCTTGACCCATCCAACGCATATCTAAAGATATTTCTTTTATTTTTTCTAAAATTTTAAAATTAATTTTTTGTCTGTCCTCCAAATCTTGAAACAATCTATCTAAAATCGTATTACATTGATCAAGAGATTCTTGACTTAGTCTTAAAATTTTTGTTTGAGCCGTCATCTGTAAAAGATCTGCACCTAGCAATCCCCATGCTGAAAAATTTCCTGAGAAAGGTGGTATAATTATTTCTTTAATATCTAATTCTTTTGCAATTAAATTTGACATTAAAGGTCCAGCACCTCCAAATGCTAAAAGCTTTAATTCACGAGGATCAATACCTTGTTCAATTGTAATTTCTCGAATAGCATCAGCCATATTTGCACTACTTATTTTTAAAATTCCTTTAGCAACCTCAAATGCAGAAAGGTTAATTTTTGAACCAACAGATTTTAGAGCATTTTCTGCTAAATCTTTTTTCAACTTTAGTCCAGAAGCTAAATTTCCTTCTCCAAGCATTCCTAAGTAAAAGGCTGCATCTGTTGTGGTTGGTTCTACACCTCCCCTTCCATAACAGGCAGGACCTGGTTGCGCTCCTGAACTTCTTGGTCCTGATCTCAATAAACTACCTTCATCAAGATACGCTATTGATCCACCGCCAGCTCCAATAGATCTTACATCAACCCATGGGGATTGGATTGGCAGCCCAACTATCCTTCCTTCAAATTGTATTTGTGGCCTCCCATCTAAAATTAAACAAGTATCAAAACTAGTTCCACCTACATCAGCAGTAACCATATTAATATTTTTAAAGGTTCTCGATAATTCTCCTGCGCCTTCTGCTCCTGCTACTGGCCCTGACATGATAGTTTCAAAAGGTCTTTCTTCAGCTTCATCAAATGTCATTGAGCCACTCCCTGATCTTGTTACCAAAAAGTTACCTTTGAAACCTAAACTTTTTAATTCATTTCTTAGATTATTTAAGTAATTAGACATTCTTGCTTTTACAAAAGAGTCAATTACTGTTGTTGTTGTCCTTTCATATTCTCGGTACTCACCAGATACTACTGAGGACAAGGAAATATAGCCTTCAAATCCAAATTTTCTTAAAAGTTTTTCAATTTTTTTTTCATGATCGTTGTTTGCATAAGAATTAATTAAACATACTGCAATACTTGTGACACCTTCTTTAATAAAATATTTACAAGCTTTTTTTATTTCATCTTCATTTAAAGATATATGCACATCACCACTTGCAAACATTCTTTCATTTAGTTCTAACCGTAAGTATCTTGGAACTAGAGGTTCACTTGGTTGCCAAAACAAATTGTACATTTCATCTCTATCACCCCTTCTTATCTCAATTACATCTCTAAAACCTTTTGTGCATAACATTCCTACTTTTGATCCTTTTCTCTCCAGTAAAGCATTGAGACCCACTGTTGTTCCATGTAAAAAAAAATCAATTTCTTTAATTTTTTGTTCGTTTAAATTTCTTTTAACAACCTCTATTACTGCTTTCTGAGGTTCTAAGGGTGTGGTGGGTATTTTATCAATAGTAATTGAGTTATCTCTTTCATTGTACATAATGAAATCTGTAAACGTTCCCCCAATATCTACACCTATTCTTGATGCCAAAATTTTTATCCTCCCAAAATAAAATATTTAAGTTTACTATGGTAACGCTACCATGATAGAAATATTAATTCAACAAATATTATATTTTTATGATCAGAACTTTTCAGTCTAAAACAAGTTATGAAAACATTGATGAAAACATTGATCCGGTATTAGTTGAAATAATCAGAAATAGTCTCAACTCAGCTGCTGAACAGATGAAGAGAGTTTTAATTAGAACTGCATTTTCTCCAATAATTTATGAGGTGTTAGATTTTGCAAGTGCAATTTATGATAAAAATTTTTGTATGCTTTCTCAATCACCAAGCTTACCTGGCTTTATGGGAACATTAAGTTTTTGTGTACAAGCTGCTGTAGAAGAAGTTGGGGGTGAAGAAAATTTATATGAGGGAGATATAATTTTATATAACAACCCATATGGTTCAGGATCTCATTCTCAAGATGCAGCTATCGTTATGCCAGTATTTCTCAAACACAAAATATTAATTGGATACACAGCTATTAAAGCACACTGGCTTGATACTGGTGGGAAGGAACCATACTCTACTGATACGGTTGATGTATTCCAAGAAGGAACTATTTATCCAGGTTTAAAGCTTTACAATAAAGGTCAACTTGTAGAAGACATTTATAAATTAATTGTCGCTAACTCACGAGTGCCTAAGGCTATAATTGGAGATCTTAATGCCCAATTAAATGGAGTCAAAGCGGGTGCTTCAGCTCTACAAAGGATTGTTAATAAGTTTGGTATTCAAACTTTTGATTCTTGTGTCTCTAAAATTTATCAACATGGAGAAAAATTGGTAAGAAAAACTATATCTAAAATACCTGATGGAAAGTATTCGGGATGGGGTCAAATGGATAGTAATGGTGTAGATAAGGATCCTGTTAAATTTAAAATTAATATAAATGTAAAAGGATCTGATCTTGAGTTAGATTTTTCAGAAACTCCTGAACAACAAAATGGGCCAATTAATTGCCCTCTTCCTTCAACAGTTTCAAAGGCAAGAGTAGCATTCAGTATGATGGCTGGAAATGGAGAGCAGCCAAATGAAGGATTTTTTAAACCCTTAATTATTAAAACAAAACAAGGAACTATGTTTGATCCTATTTCTCCTGCACCTTGCTTCTTAAATGGTTGGGCAGGGCTTCAGGTAATAGAAATAATATATAAAATATTGTCTGAAAAAATTCCTCACGCATTTCCTGCTTCAAGTGGTGGTTGTTTAGGAGCAGCAGTTTGGTGGGGTAAAAGAAAAAATAATAACGAGCCATGGGCTGACGGTTCTCCTCATCCAATTGGACAGGGAGGTTTTAATGGAGGTGATGGCATTACTTCGATGCATCATAATTCAGCTGGTACAAGAATCTCCCCAACAGAAATTTGGGAAAGTAGAAATCCTTGGCTAGTCAAAAAAATTGAATTAGCTCAAAATTCTTGTGGACCAGGAGAGTATAGAGGTGGTTTAGGTTTAGACCTAGAGTTTGAAATGTTAGAAGAAACATACGTAACTACAGTTGTAGAAAGAACTAAATTCCCTCCATGGGGTATAAATGAGGGAGGCGAGGGTAGAGCTAATAATGTAATTTTAAATAGAAAAAATGAATCTTCAAACGTACCAAAAAAAACAGGTTTGAAATTACATAAGGGAGATAGCTTGATCTTTAAAACAGGTGGTGGTGGTGGATATGGGAAATCATCATTAAGATCAAATAAAAAAATTTTAAATGACTTAAAACAAGGTTACATATCCATTGAATATGCAAAAAAACATTATCCACAATTAAAAGTTTAGAATTAATCAATTATAAACCCTAAAATTTACTCTTTTGTACGTAAAAACAACATTGTTAAATATTTATATTCATGGTAGCGTTACCATACTGAAATATTTAGGAGGCAAAATGAAAATATTTAAAATAAATATATTAGCTTTTTTAGTTACCTCATTATTTAGTTTTAGCATTTTTGCTGGGGGAACTCTAAGGCTAGACGAAGTTGCAATTGGGGAGGCGGACCCTGCAAAAGCTACCGACTTTGCTGATGGTATCATAATGGAGAATGTATATGACGCTCTTGTTACTGAACCTCAGGGTGGTGGACCAGTAATTGGTAAACTAGCAAAGGACTGGGAAGTTAGCAATAATGGTACTACAATTACTTTTCATTTAAATGAAAATGTTAAATTCTCTAGTGGGAATGATATGACTGCTGATGATGTAGTTTACTCTTATGAGAGATTAATGGGATTAAAACTTGGATGGTCATATCTTTTTGATGGTTGGGTTAAGGGAATAAAAAAAATAGATAATCATAAAGTTCAATTTGAACTAAATGAACCTTACGCTCCTTTTATGTCCTCATTAGTTCGTTTTTATATTGTTGATTCAGAAACATTAAAAGCAAATGAAAGTGATGGAGACTGGGGTCAGGAATATCTTCTTGCAAACTCAGCTGGTACAGGGGCATATTCAATTACTGCCCATGATCCAAATGTTGAAACAAGAATGGCTAAAAACAATAACTATTTTTTAGGTATTGCTGAAATAGCTCCAAATGAAGCTATACTAAGATATAACTTAGATGCTCCAACTGTAAGAACTTTAATTTCTAACGATGAGCATGACATAAGTAGTAACTGGCTACCTACAGATGTTAAAGCAGCAATTGCAGACTCTGGTGATAAGCTGGCAAAAGTAGTAAGTGCTGGTGGATGGTATTTTAAAATTAATACTACTAGAGCTCCATTAGATGATGTTAACTGTCGAAAGTCTCTTGCTTATGCACTTGATTATGACTCTCTTGTTGGAACTTTTCAAGTTACTGATGATATAGCTGCAGGTCAAAAAGCTAGAGGACCTATTCCTCAAGGAATGATTGGGTATTCTGATGATGTACCACTAGTGGAATATAATTTAGATAAAGCTAAAGATTATTTATCTAAATGTAAGTACAGTGGTGATGATCTCAAAATTACTATTAATTGGATAGCAGAAGTTCCTTTTGAAGAATCATGGGCTCTAATTCTGCAACAAGGTGCTATGGCTATTGGTTATGAAGCTTCAGTAGAAACTTTACCATGGGCTGTTTTTACTGAGCAAGTTACTAAACCAGAAACAACACCAAATTTAAGTATTGTTGCAGTGCAGGCGCAGACACCTGATCCAGATGGATTAATATATAATATGTATCATTCTGCAGCAGCTGGTACTTGGCAATCTACTGAGTGGGTACAAGATGATAATATTGATTCAATGCTTAATGCTGGGAGAACAACGATTGATGGTCAAGAAAGAGTAGCCATCTATGAAAGCTTTCAACAAGCTATTGTGGATATGCAACCAGACTTGTTCATTAGTGATTTAGTAACAGTATATGCTATGAGAGATGAAATCAATGCACCAACACTTGAAGATTCAGCGACATATGGATTTTCAACTATGGCGCAAAACTTCTCTTTCAGATTAATGGAAGTTCCTAACTAATATTATCTTTAAACCACCCTTTTTTAAGGGTGGTTTATTTTATTTTACATTGAACATTAAACTTTATTTATTACGAAGATTTTATAGTGCAGCAATTGTATTAATTGGTGTTTCAATATTAATATTTATCATTGCCAGAATGATACCTGGTGACCCTGCAAGGATGGCATTAGGGCCAACAGCTACTCAAGAAATGGTTGAGAAATATAGAGATAAATTGCACTTAAATGACCCTATTCATATTCAATATTGGTTTTTTATTAAAGGCATCACAAAGGGTGATTTAGGAGAATCAGTTTATACTAAAAGAAAAGTAACCACTGATGTATCTACATACTTTCCAGCAACTCTAGAATTAATTATTTTTGCTTCTCTAATTATGATTTTTGTAGGAGTCCCTTTAGGGATATTAGCAGGAAGATTTAAAGACAAAGCAATAGACAATATATCAAGATTTATTTCCTTACTTGGGGTTGTTACACCCAGTTTTGTTTGGGCAGTTTTTCTTATGATTATTTTTGCTTTTTATTTAGATATTTTACCTGTTGCTGGCAGATTATCACAAGATACTGTTGCTCCTGAAAGAATAACAGGTCTGATAATTCTTGATAGCATCATTAGAGGTCAATTTAATGTAACGATTGATGCATTAAAACATATTATATTACCTGCTCTTGCTCTTTCACTTGGTGCTCTAGGACAAGCCTCGAGATTAACAAGGTCAAATATTACTGAGGTCTATGATAAACAATATATAGAAATGGCGAGAGCATATGGTTACAATGAATTTAAAATTGCAACTAAATACGCTCTTAAACCTGCTATGATTCCGACTTTAACTATATTAGGTTTAGATTTTGCGGCTATGTTGGGAAATGCTTTTCTTGTAGAGTTTGTTTTTGCATGGCCAGGTATTGCCAAATATGGGGTTCAAGCAATTTTATATAAAGACCTTAATGCAATTACTGCCACAACAATGATAATAGCTACTTTCTTTGTTTTTACAAATTTAATTGTTGATTTAATAGTGGCATATCTAAATCCAAAAATTAGATTGAGTGGAAAATAATGAAATTATTCAAATCTAGAGGCTGGTATAAATTTTCTAAAAATCCACTTTCTGTTTTAGGCTTATTAATTGTTTCATTAATAGTTTTGATGGCAGTATTTGCAAATTATTTAACTCCATTTCCTGAGCATGCAGGGCCTTTTGTAGATATACCAAATAAAATTAAATCTCCTTCATCAACTTACTTTTTCGGTACTGACAAGATTGGAAGGGACTCTTTTTCAAGGATAATTTTTGGATACAGAACATCGCTATATTTAGGTGTAATTGTTTTATGCATTGCTGTTCCAATTGGAACAAGTCTTGGTTTAGTTGCTGGATATTTTGGAGGAAAAATAGATGCTATAATAATGAGAATAACAGATATTTTTTTATCAATTCCTCCACTTGTATTAGCTTTATCAATAATGGCATTTTTAAAACCTACTTTAACTAACGCCATGATAGCTGTATCAATGATGTGGTGGCCTTGGTATACTCGACTAGTCTATAATTTAACAAGATCTATTAAAAATGAAGGTTTTGTTGTTTCTGCTAGAATAGTTGGCGCTTCTAATTTTCATATTATTTTTAAAGAAATTTTACCTAATTGTAGCGCTTCACTAATTACAAAAATTACCTTGGATATGGGCTTTGTTATCTTAATAGGCTCATCTCTTAGTTTTTTAGGCTTGGGTGTTCAACCTCCCACTCCAGATTTAGGGACAATGGTTTCACAAGGATCAAAATATTTACCTGATATTTGGTGGTTGTCAGTATTTCCTGGTCTAGCAATTTTAGTCATAGTACTTGGTTTTAACTTGTTAGGGGATGGTCTTAAAGATTTATTCGATGTAGAGTTATGACAATACTTTCTATTAAAAATCTAGAGGTTAAATTTAAGCATTTTGAAGGAATTACAACTGCACTAAAAAAAATATCATTAAATATAAAACATGGTGAAAAAGTTGCATTGGTAGGAGAATCTGGTTCTGGTAAATCTGTTACAGCTAGAATGATATTAGGATTATTATCTAATCCAAATATTAAAAAAAGTGGAGAAATATTTTTCGAAAACAAAGACCTTTTGAAAGAAAGTAGTTCACAAATAAAAAAAATTCGAGGTAACGATATATCAATGATTTTTCAAGACCCAGTCTCATCCATGAATCCCTTTTTTACTGTAAGAAAGCAAATGTTACAGGCACTAGAAAATCATAACAAAAACTATGATAAAAAAAATATAGATGAATATTTTATTAATCTTCTTCGTGATGTAAAAATTGAAGACCCTCAAAGAGTTCTTAATTCATACGCTTTCCAATTAAGTGGGGGTATGGCTCAGAGAGTAATGATCAGTATGGCTATGATTAACAAGCCAAAATTAATACTCGCAGATGAACCTACAACCGCTTTAGATGTTACGGTTCAAAAAACAGTATTAAAAATAATGAAAGAAATAATTAGTCAAAAAAAAATGTCTATGTTGTTGATTAGTCACAACTTGGGGGTTGTAAGAGAATTTGCTGATAGAATTTATGTAATTTATCAAGGATCGATTTTAGAAGAAGGAACCACTGAGCAAATTTTTAATTCACCAGGACATATTTATACACAAACACTTTTACGAGCTATTCCTAAAATCAATAGTTCACAACTACCTAGTCTTAATGCTGAAAATATTAATTATTTAAGCCAACCTAAATTTACTCATTAGATATGTCAGAACCTTTATTAAAAATACAAAATGTTAAAAAAATTTTTAAAGTAGGCTTTTCTAATGTTATTGCTGTAAACGATGTTAGCTTTAATATTGAAAAACATGACTCAGTGTCAATTGTGGGAGAGTCAGGATCAGGTAAAACAACTTTAGCAAATTTAATTCTTGGGATTGAAGAACCCACCGCTGGTACAATTTTATATAATGACAAAAAAATTAATTTTAACGATAAAGGATTAAGAAAAAAAATTCAATTCGTTCAACAAAATCCCTTATCATCTCTAAATCCAAAAAAAACCATTTATCAAACTTTAGAATTACCACTTAAAATTCATAATATTTGTCCTCGAGAAGATGTAAAAAGTAAAATAATAGAATTATTAAGATATGTTGATTTAGATCAAAGTTACCTGGAGAGACATCCATATTCTTTATCAGGTGGGCAAAGACAACGAATATCAGTGGCAAGAGCTCTAGCTTGTGAACCAGAAATAATAATTTTTGATGAACCTACTTCCGCTTTGGATGTTTTAATTCAATTAAAAATTCTAAACTTACTTGCTGAAATTAAAGAAAAACTAAATCTTACATATATTTTTATCACTCATGATCTGGCAGTAGTAAGAAATATTTCAGATAAAACAATAGTTATGAATAAAGGAAATATAGTTGAAATGAATGATACACAAAAGGTGTTTGAGTCTCCAAAACAAGAATATACAAAAGAATTAATAAGATCAATTCCAACAATTACTGATGAAGAGGAGGCTGCAAAACCATGAATAAATTAGAAAAAGAAATTTATAATATTTATTTAAAATATGAGAGCCATGAAACTGTCATTAAAAAAGTAGTTGCATTAATACGCAAAGAAATAGGTTTCAAGTTATTAACTTTCATGATTTTTAGTAACAATCAAAAATTTGCAAAAAGAATATATTCTTCAGATGAAAATAAATATCCAATTGGCAAATCTAAAAAATTACCAAACAATTATTGGGCTGTTATGACTGTACAAAAAAGACGCTCTTTTGTTGGTAATAACAAAAAAATAATAGAAAAATATTTTTATGATCATAAAATCATTACTTCACTTGGCTGTGAAGCAATTCTTAATCAAGTTGTAACTTATAATAAAAAAACTATCGGATGTATTAATATTTTACACAAAAAAAACTATTTTACAAAAATACATCAAGAGAAAATGAATATTATTTCAAAGTGTGTAGTGGCTCTTTTCTTAGATAAACAAAAGGAAATTAAATAATGAATAATAGAGTAGAAAAAATTTATAAAATTCTTGATAATTCAAACCTAGATGCTGTAGCATTAGTCCCAGGATCAAACTTTAAATACATAACTGGTGGAAATTTTCATCTGATGGAAAGGCCTACAACTCTAATAATTACTAAAAAAAGAGAATTAATTGCTATTCTGCCATCATTAGAAGTTGACAGTTTTAATAAACTTGGTCTTTCTGCAAATGTAATAAGCTGGCATGATAAAAATGGTTACAACGATGCATTTAAAGAAGCGAGTGAAATTATTGGAGATATAAAAATAATAGGCGTCGAAGGACAAAGAATCAGATTTTTTGAAACAGAAGCCTTTAAAGAAAATTTTTCTAAAATAACTCTATTAAACTTTCACAAGGAAATATCTTCCATAAGACTTAATAAAGATAAAGAAGAGGTAGATTATTTAAGTAAAGCAATTAATATTTCTGAAGTTTCTCTAGAAAACACCTTAAATTATATAAAAATTGGGATGAGTGAACTTGAGGTTAAACAGTTTCTAATCCAGCAACTATATCAAAATGGGGCTGAAGGTATTTCTTTTGATCCAATTGTATTAAGTGCTGCAAATTCTGCTCTTCCTCATGGACATTCCTCTGAAAATAATAAATTAAAAAAAGGTGATGCCATTTTATTTGATTTTGGAGGAACATACCAAGGTTTCAATGCAGACATTACAAGAACTTTTTTTCTAGAAGAAATAAATGAAATACAAAAAAATGTTTACAATAACGTACTTGAAGCAAATTTAATTGGAATTAAAAATTCAATTATACCTAAAACTATGCATGAAATTGATGACTCAACTACTAATGTTTTAGAAAATGGAGGATTTAAAGAATTTATTGTCCATAAAACTGGACATGGTTTAGGTTTAGATGTGCATGAAGATCCATATATCGTAAGAGGTAATCACTCTAGCTTAGAAGAAGGCATGATAATTACAATAGAGCCAGGCCTCTATTTACCTGGTAAATTTGGAATAAGAATAGAAGATGATGTTTTGATTACAGACAACTCTCCAAATGTTCTTACAAATTTTTCTAAAGAAATAAGAATAATAAAAAATGATTAAAAAAAATGCAACAATCATTGATGTGGCAAAACTTGCTAATGTAGGGACGATGAGTGTTTCAAGATTTTTTAAAAATTCTTCACTTGTTTCTCCACAACTTCAGAATAGAATAAGTGAGGCAGCAAAAAATTTATCCTATACCCCAAATCCTATTGCGTCATCTCTTGCCTCCAGAAACACAAAAATAATTCCTATTTATATTCCATATCTTCGATTTGCAGCTATTCATTATATGAGAAGTATAAACAAAGTTTTACACAAACAAGGTTTTCAAAATTTTTTACTTAGCAATGACGGTATATCAAGCGAAGAAAAAATATTTGAAAATATACTAAAATGGAACCCTCAAGGATTAATAATAGTGGGAAATATTACTTCACGAAATGTCAGAAAAAAACTTATGGAAATAAAAATTCCTTTGGTAGAAACAGCTACAAGTAATCCAGTAGATACATTTGTTGGTGTTGACTATGAAAATGCTGGTGTTCGTATGGCAGATTATTTGATAAAAAAAAATTATAATAACATTGCTTTTGTTGGAACAAGTTTGGAGTCTAAATCTTTACACACTTCTCTTATCTATAAAGGCTTTAAGAAAACAATTCAAAAACACGGTATGAAAATTAGTCAATTAATAAACTATAAGGAAAAAGAAAAAGACAATCTGCTAACAAAGAGTCAAAATCCTGGTGCAGACTCTATGAGTAAAATTATTTCCTCTAAAGAAAAAATTGACGTAGTTGTTTATGCAGATGACTTATTTGCTTTAGATGCTCATATTTTTTGTAAAAAAAATAATATTAAAATAAAAAAAGATATTAGTCTTTCAACTTTTAGTGGAACTATACCTGAAATATTCGATGTTAATCCATCAATTACATCCATAGATATGGATCATAAAAAAGTAGGTTTACTTGCTGCAGAATTATTAATTAAAAAATTAAATAATAAAACTCATAAAAAAATTAACTACATTGAATCCAATTTTATTATTGGAGGAAGTGCATAAATATTTATTATAATTTATTTATATTTTTTCGTAAAAATTTGAATTGAGAGCATCAATTTTTGCTTGAGCTATGATCATTTGTTCATTAACTTTATCTGTTTCTTGTCCTTCAAGCTCTTGAATTTCTTTTTCAATAGCTGACTTTTCAAGTGTGTTTATTTCATCAACACTCTCCGCAAGAACTATACATTTCTCTGGATTAACTTCAGCAAAACCGCCAGACACGAAAAAAGATTTTAATAAGTTTTTACCTTCGCCGTAAACCATTACTCTGCCTGGTCTTAATGAAGACATTACTTTGCTGTGTCCAGGAAGAACGCCAAAATCGCCATCCTTTCCTGGAACAATAATCATTCCTACCTCATCATTAAAGATAAGGTTTTCAGGTGAAACTAAATCAAACGAAATTGTTGCCATTATGCTGCTTCAGCCTCTAATTTCTTCGCTTTTTCAATCGCTTCATCCATGCCGCCTACCATATAAAATGCAGCTTCTGGCATGTGATCATATTCACCTTTAACAAGACCATCAAAACTTTTAATAGTATCTTCAAGATCAACATATTTTCCTGGAGATCCAGTGAAGATTTCTGCAACAAAGAAAGGTTGGCTCAAAAACTTCTCAATCTTTCTTGCTCTTGCAACTGTTAGTTTATCTTCTTCTGATAATTCATCCATTCCCAAAATAGCAATAATGTCCTGAAGACTTTTATAAGTTTGTAACACTCTTTGAACTTCCCTAGCAACTCTGTAGTGATCATCACCAACAACTTGTGGATCTAAAATTCTTGATGTTGAATCAAGTGGGTCAACTGCAGGGTAAATACCTTTTTCTGAAATTGCTCTGTTCAAAACTGTTGTTGCATCTAAGTGAGCAAAAGATGTTGCAGGAGCAGGATCTGTTAAATCATCAGCAGGAACATAAATTGCCTGAACTGAAGTTATTGATCCTTTTTTGGTAGTCGTAATACGCTCTTGCAATGCACCCATATCAGTTGCCAATGTTGGTTGATAACCAACGGCTGATGGAATACGTCCTAATAATGCTGATACCTCAGATCCAGCTTGAGTGAAACGGAAAATATTATCAACGAAGAATAACACATCCTGACCCTCTTCATCTCTGAAGTATTCTGCTTGCGTTAATCCAGATAATGCAACTCTTGCTCTTGCTCCCGGAGGCTCATTCATTTGTCCATACACTAAGGCAACCTTAGAATCCTTACCTTTAAGATCAATAATGCCTGACTCAATCATTTCGTGATATAGATCATTACCTTCACGTGTTCTTTCACCAACACCAGCAAACACCGAATAACCACCATGTGCTTTTGCAATGTTATTAATTAGTTCCATAATCAAAACTGTTTTACCTACACCAGCTCCGCCAAATAATCCAATTTTACCACCTCGGGCATATGGCGCTAATAAATCAACAACTTTAATTCCTGTTACTAGAACTTCTGTTTCTGTAGACTGTTCAACGAACTCAGGGGCAGGTCGGTGAATAGGATAAGTCTTTGTGGTTCCAATATCGCCTCTTTCATCAACAGGCTCTCCAATTACGTTCATAATTCGACCAAGTGTTTCAGGACCTACAGGCATAGAAATGGGGGCGCCTGTATCTGTTACTGTTTGACCTCTTACTAATCCGTCTGTTGTATCCATTGCAATTGTTCGAACTGCATTTTCACCTAAATGCTGAGCAACCTCAAGCAGTAGTCTTGTTCCATCATTATCCAGTTCTAAAGCATTCATGATTGCAGGGAGTTCACCATCGAACTCTACATCCACAACAGCTCCAAGAACTTGTGATATTTTTCCAGTTAAATTATTAGCCATATATCCCCCTTTTAAATTGATTCAGCTCCAGAAATAATTTCAATTAATTCTTTAGTAATAAACGCTTGTCGCGTTCTGTTATATTTTAATGTTAAACCGTCTATCATCTCACCAGCATTTCGTGTAGCATTATCCATTGCCGCCATTCTAGCTCCGTGCTCACCTGCATCACTCTCTAATAAGACCTTAAAAATCTGAATGGAAACATTTTTAGGTAATAAGTCTTTTAAAATAGTTTCCTCATCAGGTTCATAATCATAGATTGCCTTTGCCGCATTATCATCTTTCTTATCTTCCTTAGATGACTCTGATACATCCAATGGAATAAGTTGTTGTTGTGTTACTTCTTGAGAAATTGCTGATTTAAATTTGTTGAATACTAAAATACACTTATCAAACTTCCCATCAAAGTATAAATCTTGAAGTTTGTTTGATACCTGCAGTGCTGATTCGTAGCCATTATTTGAAATATTTAAATCAATAAAGCTCTCAACAATTTGATCTTTCATAGCACGATTAAAAAAATCTCTACTCTTTTTTCCAACAGGCATCAGTTGAACATTTTTTCCATCTTTCTCAAGAGATTTTACCAGCTTAAAAGTTTCCCTATTAATACTACTATTAAAACCACCACAAAGACCTCTGTCAGCACTAACCGGAACAACAACATAATTTTGATCATTGCCAGTACCAGTAAGAAGCTTAATAACACCTTCACCAGATGCTGCTGAAGAAGCTAAGGAAGACAGCATTTCTTCTAAACGTGAAGAATATGGTCTCGCTGCAACTGCTTTCTCTTGGGATCTACGTAATTTACTTGCTGCGACCATTTTCATAGCCGTAGTAATTTTCTTTGTAGATACTACAGAGTTAATCTGTGTTTTGATGTCTTTTAAACTTGGCATTAATTAGTTACTCGTAAATTTTTCAATAATGTTATCTAAGATTGACTTTAATTTTTCATCATTCTCTTTTGATAACTCTTTTTCATTGGCAATTGCATCTAATAATTCAGCATGACTAGATCTCATTTCATTTAAAACTTCCGTTTCAAAACGAACAACATCATTAACTGCTACTTTATCAAGATAACCTCTCACACCAGCATAAATCGATACAACTTGCTCCGATACGGTTAGTGGTGAGTATTGCCCTTGCTTAAGAATTTCAACAAGTCTTGCTCCACGGTTAAGTAATTGTTTAGTTGATGCATCTAGATCAGATGCAAACTGTGCAAACGCTGCCATTTCACGATATTGTGCCAACTCTAATTTAACAGGACCTGCAATCTTTTTCATTGCCTTAGTTTGAGCGGCAGAACCAACACGACTAACAGATAAACCTACATTAATTGCTGGACGAATACCTGCAAAGAATAAGTCAGTCTCTAAAAAGATCTGTCCGTCAGTTATTGAAATAACATTTGTTGGAATATATGCAGAAAGATCACCAGCTTGCGTTTCGATAATAGGCAAGGCTGTTAAACTTCCACCACCGTGTTCGTCACTCATTTTTGCAGCTCTTTCGAGAAGACGGCTATGAATATAAAAAACGTCTCCTGGATATGCTTCACGTCCTGGTGGTCGTCTTAATAAAAGAGACATCTGTCTATACGCAACAGCCTGCTTAGATAAATCATCATAAACTATTAATGCGTGCATCCCATTATCTCTAAAAAACTCACCCATTGTACAACCTGTGTACGCTGATAAGAATTGAAGAGGCGCAGGTTCTGATGCTGTTGCAGCCACAACTATAGTGTATTCCATTGCACCGTTATCTTCTAATGTTTTGACAATCTGCGCCACTGTTGATCTTTTTTGTCCAATAGCAACATAGATACAATATAATTTTTCTTTTTCGTTATCTGATTGGTTAACTGTTTTTTGGTTTAGAATAGCATCAATTGCAACTGCTGTTTTTCCAGTTTGTCTATCACCAATAATAAGTTCACGCTGTCCTCTACCAACAGGGACAAGAGCATCTAACGCTTTGATACCTGTCTGCATTGGCTCTGATACACTTTGACGAGGAATAATTCCTGGAGCTTTTAATTCTATTCTTCTTTTTTCAGATGATTGAATTGGTCCTTTACCATCAATAGGGTTTCCTAAACCATCAACAACACGACCTAATAATTCTTTTCCAACAGGAACATCAACAATTTCTCCTGTACGTTTAACTGTGTCACCTTCTTTAATACCAGTATCATCTCCAAATATTGAAACACCAACATTATCCATTTCAAGGTTAAGAGCCATACCTTTAACTCCGCCTGGAAACTCTACCATCTCACCAGCTTGTACTTGGTCTAGACCATATACGCGGGCGATACCATCTCCAACACTAAGTACAGTTCCAACCTCAGCTACATCTGCTTTAGTTTCAAAATTGGCAATCTGATCTTTTATTACTGAAGAAATTTCAGCTGCTTTAATTTCCATTACGCCCCCTTCATTGCGATTCTAAGTTTATTTATTTTATTAGCTAGTGAAGTATCAATCATCTTTGATCCTACTTTAACAATTAATCCACCCATAATATTTTTATCAACATCAAAAGACAGTAATAACTTATCACCTAAAATATTTTTAAGTTGATTGGTAATATTATTTTTTTGATCATCATTTAACTCATCTGCTGAAGTTATGCCAGCTAATACATCTCCTCTTTTATGAGAATTAATTTTAATAAATTGAGTAATGATTGATGCAAGGTTAGAAAATCTTTTATTTTTTTCAATTACTTTTAAAAACGTATTTGTTAGTTCATTTGCATTTATTTTTTTTAATAAACTTTCAAAAATATTAAGTTTATCTGGAGAAGGAATTAAAGGACTTTTGATAACCAAGTTTAATTCTTTATTATCTTTTAAAATATTCTTTAAATTAGAAAGATCGGTTAACACAGGATCAACAGCTTTTTTTTCTGCAGCTAAATCGTATAATGCAGAAGCATACCTATCCGATATTAGGTCTCCTGATGCTAGTTGTGATGCCATTAAATTATTCTCCGTAAGGAATTAGTGAGAGGCTATTAGCACATCAGAAAAAGTAGGTAAACTCCCAGTTTATGCGTCAAATATGTTAATTTGCTTATTTAGGCCTAAATTGTGAATAAATCACATAAAAGTGTATGGATCAACATCAATAATTACCCTGATAGTTGATGGAATCTTTAATGAACTGACCATCTTTTTAGTAAAAATATTAAGGTTTTTCCTACTTTTTCCTTTAAGCAAGATCCTGTAACGATATTGTCCTTTCAATAAATTAATGGGGGCCTCTACGGGACCAAGAACATCCACTTCTGAAGAATATTTTTTAAAAAAAACTAATTTTTGTGAAGTTTTTTCAACATTAGCCTTAGATGAACCTGAAATAATGATGGATGTCATGAAGCCAAAAGGAGGAATTTTGAATTGTTCTCTTTCCATAAGGGCTTCTCTAATAAAAGAAGTACGGTCTCTTTTTTGTAAAGATTGAATGATAGGTTGCTCAGGGTAATATGTTTGGATGATAACTTTTCCTGTCTGCTGAGATCTTCCTGCTCTACCACTTACTTGCTGCAACATATTATAAGTTTTTTCAATTGCTCTCATGTCGCCACCAAACAATCCTGCATCGGCATCAATAACACCAACTAAGGATAAATTAGGAAAGTCATAACCTTTGGCCATTATTTGCGTTGCTACAATAATATCAATTTCTTTATTAGTGAACTTTGTGATTAAGTCTTTTATTTTTTTTGGTGAATTTATTAAGTCACTCGACATCACACTTACAACTTTATCAGAAAATACTTGCTGGAGCTCTTCTGCAATTCTTTCAACTCCAGGTCCTATAAATTTTATTGACTCTTTCGCTAAACACTTAGGACAATCAAAAGTCATTTCTTCAATACTTCCACACTGATGACATAGTAAACGTTTTTTTTGTTGGTGCATCACTAGCCAAGAAGAGCATTGGGTACACTGGTGTCGATAACCACACTCAACACATAAACTTAAGGGTGAATAACCTCTTCTATTTAAAAATATTAATGCCTGCTCTTGATTGGATAAACAATTTTCTATTTCTTTTTTTAGAAGAGACGAAATCCATTGATTTTTTTCTAATTTATTTTTTGATAAATCAACCAAACTTATTTCTGGAAGAGGTAGACCCGAATATTGCTTAGATAAAAAAACATGGTGGTACTTATTATTATTAATATTATTAGTTGTCTCCAAAGAGGGAGTTGCAGATGCTAAAATCAATTTATTTTTTTCAAAATTAGATTTGACGACTGCTAGGTCTCTAGCTTGATACCTAATGTTATCTTCTTGTTTATATGAAGAATCATGCTCTTCATCAATGACAGTTAATCCTAGATTACTGAAAGGAAGGAAAAGGCTTGAGCGCGCACCTATAATGACAATAGGCTTCCCTTGATAACATTTATGCCAAATTTCTTTTCGTCTTTTAGGTGTAATCCTTGAGTGCCAAATATCAATATCAATGCCAAATCTTTCTTTAAATCTATTTTCAAATTGAGGTGTTAAACTTATCTCTGGCACCATAATAAGTACTTGTTTTGATTGTTTAATTTCTAATTCAATTAAATCAAAGTAAACTTCTGTTTTACCAGAACCTGTTACTCCTTCTAAAACGATAGGTTTATTTGATTTTTGCTGAATTTTAATAATATCTGTTTTAGCTCTATCTTGCTCTTCATTTAAAACAGTTGATTTAAAAACTGGATTAATGACACTTTCACTATCTTGTTGATACGCAATGATATCTTTATTAATAGTAAATAGTTTTAAGACAGAGCCTAGTGGAGCAAGAGTATAATCGCTTACCCATTTTAGAAATCTTATATTTGTTTTATTAAGTTTTACTCCACTAATAATCGTATCTATTTTTTTTATTTTATATTCAGGTTTTTTTACGTCACTTTCAATGATCATTCCTACATCCATCGCCTTACCAAATGGAACAATAACCACTTGACCTATTTCTAAAAGAGAATCGTCATCTTCATAAGTAAAGACTTGATCAAAAGGTCTGGCAACAATGATATTATAATACATATTCAATACTAAAATTTTTATAATCTTAACTTTTTAAATATCACGTATATGATATACAGCAATCAATGAAATTTTTTGTTGATACAGCTAATATAAAAGAAATTGAAGAACTCATCCCTACTGGATTTGTTGATGGAGTAACTACAAACCCTTCTCTTATTGCTAAAAATGGTGATGATATGGCCAAAACAATTAAAACAATTTGTTCTATCGTTTCTGGTCCAGTAAGTGCTGAAGTTACCGCAACAGATTTTGACACCATGTTACAAGAAGGGGAATACTTAGCCTCTCTTGCTAAAAATGTTGCTGTGAAAGTTCCCCTTACCCCTAATGGGTTGAAAACATGTAAAACACTTAGAGAGAAAGATATTATGGTAAATGTCACTCTTTGTTTTACTGCCGCACAAGCTTTATTAGCCGCAAAAGCTGGTGCGACATTTATCTCTCCTTTTGTTGGTCGATTAGATGATTTGGGAGAAAATGGAATGGACCTTATTGAAGATATTGTCGATATTTATGAGAATTACAATTTTAAAACAGAAGTACTCGTTGCCTCTATTAGATCAGCACAGCACGTAATTGATGCAGCTGTCATTGGTGCACATGTCTCTACGCTACCTCCAAAAGTTATTCACGGATTATACAACCATGAATTAACAGATAAAGGGTTAAGTGCTTTTTTAGAAGATTGGAAAAAAACAGGACAATCCATCTTACCCAAATAAATGAAAAGAAAAGATGAAAACAGTTCTGCTGAAGATCTTGTTCAAAACTTTCTCAAAAAAAATAAAAACTTTTTTCTAAAGCATCCAGAACTACTAAAGGAGTTACAATTTCCTCTTAAGGATGAGAGCTCAGACAAAGTTATCGATCTTCAAGTTTACCGATATAAAAAAATTAATCAGGAAAATATTGATATTCAAAATCAAATGACACAAATTTTACTTGCTGGAAAAAGTCATATGCAATCGCAAAAAAGAATTCTAAAATCTTCTCTTAAAATTTTAAATTGCAAATCATTAGCAAAAGTCTTTAGCGTGATCTTATCTGATTTTAAATTACTTCTTGGTTGTGAATATATTAATTGTTTCAGTACAAATGATAGTATTGATATCAATGAGATACAAAAAATAGATGCGAGAATAGCCAAAAGTTATTTTCGTGAGAAAGCTATCACAAACTTAAATCAAAATCCCAAAGGGGTGTTGTTATATTTTCCTAATAAATCCCAGCAAATAAAATCCTATATCTTATTAAAAATTAATTTTCAGGAAGATATGTTCGTTGTGGCTATGGGATCAAAAGATATCAATAAATTTAATCCAGACCAACAAGTTGATCTCATCGAATATTTAATTAAAATTATAGAAATTAAAATAAACCAACTATAAGGAGCATACATGAAAGGTTTTAGATTTATAACAGATGATGATACATCAGAGTTTTGTCACCGCGTAACAGAAGCGTTATCAAATGACTGGAAATTATATGGTGAACCCAAAATGACATTTGATAAAAAAAGAGGAGTAATGCGGTGCGGTCAAGGGGTTATAAAAAGTGCTCCTAAAAAAAAATATTCAAAGAAAATGTCTTTGAGTTCGATTTAATTTTTTGATCCTCTAATAAAAATTATTTTCAAACATCATTATAATGTCTGATAAATCTTCAATTCAAAATATTGTAAAATTATCTATACCAATTTTTTTTGCTAATCTTGTTATTCCATTAGTAGCCATTGTTGATACAGGCTTAATGGGTAATCTAGATAATGCTAGTTATCTAACAGCCACAAGTATTGCCTCCAGCGTATTTTCCTTGATTTTCTGGAGTTTTGGCTTTCTTCGAATGGGTACCGTTGGTTTAGTGGCTCAAGCTCATGGTTCTAATCAGTATGAACAGATAGTAAATTTAGTTTTTCAAAATATTGTTTTTGTTATTATTATTTCCCTACTTTTAGTTATCTTCCAGAAATATATTTTTACGATTGCCTTAAGTATTTTTGATCTATCAAATGAGACTTCTAAATATTTTAAAGAGTATTTTGAAATACGCATCTACTCCTCTTTTGGTGAGCTCATCATCTTTATAATTACTGGATTATTTATTGGCTTACAAAGAACAACAATATCAAGTGTAGTAGTTGGTTTTTTTTCAATTACTAATATTGTATTAAGTTTACTATTTGTACTTTACTTTGATTTAGATGTTCGAGGAGTTGCTCTTGGAACAGTAATATCATCAACACTGACCGCTATAATTTTTTTAAGTTACACATTTTTTGAATTACAAAAATTTACATCAATAAAAATCAATGTAGCAAAAATATTTAACCTAAAAAAAATTCAAAAATTATTTAGCATCAATTTTGATATATTTATCCGATCAGCCCTTCTTACTTTTGCATTTATTTTTTTTACCTACTTAGGGAACACCATTAGTGAAGATGTTGTTGCA
>ENA-OREN01000427-OREN01000427.1-marine-metagenome-genome-assembly--contig:-NODE-427-length-62580-cov-12.364367_pt1 | contig 62580 bp, 100 predicted proteins | sample MGYA00248624_ERZ508555 | MGnify/ENA primary metagenome ERZ508555 (study PRJEB26222, sample SAMN06267773) | marine metagenome | isolation source: Saanich Inlet, British Columbia, Canada | place...
AAAGCACCTGCTGATACAGTTGCATCTCCACTTACTGCAAGTGTTGTGCCATCACCAAAAAGTGAATATATTTCGTTGGTGTTGTCATTTGATTTGTCAAATGCGGATCTTATTGGATCACCTGTCCCGTCATTTGCTGTTGTTCCTATATTAATTGTTTGTTTTGCCATTTTTTAAAATATTGTTTGATCTCCTGTATAATTTGTTGTGTCTGCCAATACTAATGTTGTATCTGCTCTAAAATTAGATCCATCTGCATCAAAAGGGTATATGTTACCCCAACCATTTGATTCATTTGTTAATCCCCACCAAGATACGTCATATATCGAACCGAAACTCATATTATTACAATAGGTTTTTTAATTTTTTGTTATTCTTTTTCAGGTCTATAATGAATTTTTTTAATCTTTCCAAGTTATAGGCTTTAGGTTTATACTTTTTCTTTACAATACCCATCCTTCAAAACTTGCGTCTTTATCAGGATATACATCCTCATTAGAATTGCTATTATACTCTGTAAAGGAGCTACTATTGTAACTCATATAGCTGATAAATCTATCAGTATAGTACTGCGCTAGGTTTCTTTCTTTCTCAATCAGAAAATCTATTTCAGTTTTATCTACATTAGAAGCGTTTTCGCTTGTATGTTTGTAGACTCCTTTATTGGCAACCGTGTAGGCAGCAAAAGGAAGATACTCAACCATTGCCCAATGAACAAGCATTGGTTTTACATAATCACTAACTAAACTTAAATAACTTCCTGTTAAAGTGCCTGCAATTATATCTGCTTCAATTTTATTTAACAAGTCTGATCCCAAATAATTTTGTATATGAATGTCTTGTGCAATTTTAATAAACTGAATAAACTTATCAGTATCAACATTACCATTCATTGCTGTGAACTTTACTATATCTTTTCTACTAATTAATAATGCCTGTGCCATTTTTATCTAGGTTTTTTGTATCCGTTATTAGGCATATCTTTAGGAGCTATTGCTGCTTTTTTATGCCCTGCTGGTCTTGGTTTATATGATTTAGGAATACTATCAACTTCTTTGCTACTTGCTAAAGATTTATCTTCATAGTATTCTCCATCATTTTTCTTTTTTAATTTATAAAGTCTTTCTTCCCATAAATGCCCACAATTTGGTCCACCTTTATATTTAAATAGATCATATGATTGTCCTTTATGTCCAAATGACTTGTTTATTCCTGCTCTAGAAGCTTTATCTATGTCTTCTAATCTATAAACAACACCATTTCTTGTTCTTTTCATCATAGTTGAACAAAACTTTCTTGATTGTCCGCTAGTGTATTTTTCTTCGTAAGCATATCTTACCTTATATACACTTTTGTCTAAAACACTTTCATCTGATGGTTTAGACTTAATTGATTCTAATTCTAAATCACCGTCTATTACTTTTTGCTTCCACTGTTCTAAACCTTCATTTTCTTCTGAATATTCTCTTTTTCCTATAAGGTCATACTCATCCATTATCTCACCTTCTAGCTGTGAAAGAAAATCTTCTCCCATTTCATCTGTAAGGTCTGGTTTTTCTTCTGCTAATTTAACTCCTGTCTCTTCTTCTCTTGCTTCGTCTGTAACAGCATTATCTGTTTCTATAAAAGCAAGCGGCTGAAGCGTTTTAAAGTACAAATTAAGGCTTATCTCGTTTACTGCGAGTATAGAGTCTATACAACCTATTAAAAGCTCCTGATAAGGCTTTATTGTAACGTTATCAAATAATAAAGAAGCTGTTTTAATTTCATCAGCATTTGATCCTAGTCCATTATTTTCTGTTCTTATACCTAAAAGTAATGGAGAAGTTACTCTGTGTCCTATAATTAATTTATTAGAACATTCAGTAGATAAGTATTGATAGTGTGCTGGTGCATCTACTAATGGTACGTCATCTATTGTTGTTTTGCTTTCTGCGTTGTTGTTAAATGCTATAATTACTTTTTCTCCTCTTGCTCCTGTCAATTTATTCATGACATCATTCTTTACCTGCATTTGTTTTTCTCTATCAGGCACCCCATTATTAAAATTAACAACTTTAGTTCCTGAAAATCCGTTTTGCACATCATTAATTAAATAGTCTGATATTTCTGATTCTAATTCCGCATAAGATAAAGCTCCTTGATAATCTACTGGACAATAATAATCATATCCACTTACATATCTTTTTACAATCTTAATTTCTGGCTCTTTACCATTACCAAATCCAAAAGCAGCTATTCTTTTAGGTTTACTATTTGCTTTTATCTTGGTCCAGTCATGAAAATAATAATATGCTTCAATCTCTCCATCATCATTACATTTTTCTGCTCTTAATGTTTGTCTTGGGAAGTGTTCTGCTTTTACTACTCTTTTATCTTGGTATAATACTTGAAAACTTCCTTCTCCTAATAACTTTAAATCTAATATTACATTTCTTAAATCTTCATCTCTAAATATAGATTTCATTGCAGCATATTCATCTGGCTTTTGTGAACTATCTGTTGCATCTAGTCCCTTACCATATACTAATTGAGATATTCCTTGAATAATTGCATTGTTTGTTGCAGAATTAATAAATAACTTTATTAAATAAGAATAATAATCATTGTTCTCTCCATAATTAACCCAATCTCTGTGTTTATCTTCAGATATTTTAGGTCTATTATATTCTGATAAGTTTACTATGTGTAAATTGTCCATATTATAATACTATAAATTCGTTTGTTGTTTCTTGCTCGTCATATTCATTATTGTTTACTGAATAATTTGTAACAGTTTGATTTGTACAGAATATTTTATCTTTATAAATAATACTGCCACTTTTTTTAATTGTCATCGTGTAAAACGTGTCTTCTACTAATGTAAACACAGCTGAATATTGATAATAATAATCATTTAATGTAAATACATTTGTGTCTTGATCATATACTGACTTATTTGTTGTTTCATTTATAATTGATATGTTATAAATGTTGCTGTCAGATGCTTCGTATTCTCTTGGAATAAAATTTATCGTTTGAGAACTAGAACTGTTCTGTAATATTATCATAATTATACAATAAAATAAATGTTATTTTGTTAATTATTAAGCATAAAAAAAGGCACCAATTAGTGCCTTCTTTATTAAAATTAAGGAATTATTAAGAGTTAGTTCCTTCAGTTACTGTTACTGTAGCTGACGCCATACCTGCGTATGGATCTGCTGCTGTAGGACTATCTAAAAATTTAGCTGGTGAAGTTTCCTGTGCAGTGAACGCTAACGTATAACCTGAAAGGTCACCCATTGCTGCTCCTGTTACTATTGTTCCTCCACTTACGTCTGCTCCATTTTCTAATCCCATTACCATAACATTACCATTATAATCTTCTACTGCTATATGTGGTCTCCCATATGCTAACAGCTTTAATTCTTTATTATCCTCTTTAGATAATTTTTTTAATGTTATGTTTAGTGTTTGCTCGAAAAATGTTGTTCCATTTTCTCTAGAGCTATTTACTGTTGTTTCAAAAGATGAATTTCCTTTTAAATCATATTCAAAGGCAGTAAAAGTTCCACTCATATCAGTAATTTCTTCATTTGAATCTGTTACAGTTCCAAAATCACCAAAATCAGTAAAATATACTTTTTTTATACCTCCAACTACGTCTTTACAAGGTTCTTTTCTTCCTAGTGTTAAATCACAAGCCATATTATTTTTATTTTAAAAAAAAAGGTAGGCAGTTTAGCTACCTACCCTTTCTTATGTTATACAATCTTTAATTACGCTGTTGCGTATAATACAATGTCAGATCCGATTGCATGCTGAATACCAGCAGTAAATCTCATTACGATTCTTACATTTTGAGAACCATCTAGATCAGCCATATCTAATACTTTTACTTCGTTTTGATCTGATAATAGACCACTTCCAAAGAATAAGTTTGATTTTTCAGCAGCAACTGCGTCACTACTTGATAAACCTTGTGCTAATACAACTGGAATACCATCAAACTGAAGACCTGCTCCTTTTGAATACCATTGTGTACCTTGATTGTTTGTACCTGCAGCTCCTAAACCAGATGCTCCAAATCCACCTAATGCTCTAACGTAGTTTCTATACATGTTAGAAGGTAAATAGATAGTCATATCTTCTGAACCATATGCAGCAGCAGGAATTGCATCAGCAATTTTACCAAGCTCTGTAATAATGTTTGCCGCTGTTGATGCTGTACCTGTTACATCATTTACGTCTGCGTCAGCACCTAATGTAGTTATAAATCCATCAAACTCTCCGTCTGTTGCATTTGTTCCTGTCCAGATATTGTTTTCAATTTTTTGAGCAACTTTAGCTGATACATGTCCGATTAAGAAATCAGAAAATGATGGAGGTAAAGTTTCGTTTATAGTAGAATATCCCATTTGAACAGCTTCCCAATCTGTTACGTAGTCTTTTTTACAAAGCTCTAGGTTCACTTGGAATTCTTCTGGTGCTAATATTCTTTCTGTTAAAGTTAAAACGTCTGATTGACCTGAAAAGTCACATGCTCCGTTTTTAACAATACTTGTTGAAGCAACTTTTTTCATTACTTCTTTGTATTTCACATTTGGCTTAACTGTTATTAAATTGTTAGCTAATGTGTTTCCACTTAAAAGAGCTGCAGATACATATTTTCCTGCGAATTCTCCTGCATAAGTAGTAGTTATTGATGTTGTGCTATTTGCCATTTTTTATTATTTTAATTAAAATTTGATATTGTTTGCATTACTCTATCTAAAGTATTCATAGGTCTAGAATTTGAAGGAATGTTTAATTGTGTTTTTTCTTCACTTTCTGGATTGTGTTTTACTTTTTCTACTTCAGATAAAATTTCTTTTGTAGTATCTTCAGCCTTAACTTCAGAAGTCATTTCTTCGTCTTTTTTACCATAACCTAATTCTTCAATCATAGCTACAATATCTTCGACTGCTTTTCTTACTTCTGCTAAATCTTCTTTTGTAGCGTAATCTGTTGCTGCTTCCACTTCTTCAGTTTCTTCAGTTTCAGCTTCGCCAATAGAAGCAATTATACCTTCTTCCTCTACAACTAATTGTGTAGAATCTTCAAGTGTATAACTTCCAACTGGTAGTGCAACTTTTTCGTCTTCTGTAACAATAAAAATCTCGTTACCAGCTTCAAAAGCTTCTGCTTCTACTGTTGTACCATTTTCAAGCTGCATAGTTGCAAGCTCTACTTTTGTTTCCTCTACTTTGTCTGTAGCTAAAGTTTCTTCTTTAGTAGCTTCAAGATTTATATCTTGCTCTTCTAAATTTACTTCTGCAGCGTTCATACCTAGTAGGTCTTTTACTTGTTTTAACATTTCTGTCGCTTTCATACTATTACAATTAAATTAATTTGTGTTTGTTATATTTTTAAGATTTTGATTGGATTACAAACCATTCTGTTCCGTTACTCCAAACAGTGATACCTTCATACTCTTTGTTAATTCTATAAGCACTTGAACTACCATCTAGTGTTTGAGTAGAGACAGGTGTTAAGTCTGCGTGTGTTGAACTTTGAAAGGTAGTGTCTGAAATAAGTCTTATCACTCTATTGGTGTTTGTTGTTGCACTTGGTAGAGTAAGCTCCATAGTTCCAGTTGCTCCTGACCAAGTAAGAACAATAAGTTCTGCATCATCATAAGTAGAACTACCTAGATCTATAGTCCCACCAGCCACGCTAACTGTTAATGCTGTTGGCACTAAATAATTTACAATGTCTTTTACTGTTGTGTATTTTGTTTCACTGCTTTGTACTACAGGTATTAATTCTGTCCCTTGTAATGCTGTTGCAGCACTTAATGCTGATATTTTTTTATTTGCCATTTTATAATTCTATTTTACTGTTATTTTCTTGTAATATATAGTCTCCATTTTCTTGCAATAGAAATCCTATTGGTCCTGATATGTTCCCAATACCCTGTGCCATGTAATCTTGATCATTACAACACTCAATAGAATATGTGTCTTTATCTCTACATAAACACGCTCTTGTTCCTGATGTAGGAACCGTATATCTTATTCTACTCATCTATATTTTGTTTGACTATTGACTTTACAGCACTTAATAGTTTTTCTGCTGCTTTTTCATCCTTACAAATACAAGTATCAAGTTTATCGTCACAATCACATTCAGAAAATTTATTAGGCTCGTTAGGTCTTTCTAATTTATCTGCAAAATAACCTTCTATTGAAAATCCTTTTACTTTTCCTGTTTTAATATAGTTCTCCCATACATCATCATTGTCTACTTTCATTGAAACCATCCATGTACCTATTGGCACATCCATGTCGTATAATCTAGTCTTGTCTTCTTCTCCTTCTACTATCCAACTCTCTACAACTGTTAATCCTTGTAGTGATGCTTCGTGTTCTAATGTAGATCTATGTTGTTTAGCTCTTTGCAAGAATAACTCACTTGCTTTTCTTACTGTATTTCTTGAGAAGTATATATAATACTCTTTTTCACCGCTTTTTCTATAAATTGGTTTATTAGGTATTAATGCTGGTCCTAGTAAAAGTCTTTTTTCTTTATCTAGTTCAGCTAATTTAAACTCTTGATTCTTTAAAAAAACAAAGTCTTCTTGAATTGCTGGGTTTTCTACTATACTTATTGCGTCAATTCCTGAAACATTGTCCTCTTCGTCTATAAATAATTCTATGATGTCCATATTATAACAATATTAATTTTATTATTTTGTTTTAGTTTCTAAAAACCACCTTGAACATTTGCTCTAGCATTTTTTGCTCTTCCTAATGTTGCTTGGTTAGCTGTTTTTCTATCTAGGGCTTGTTGAGTACTTACATCTGTACTTACCACATAAGCTCTTACTGGTTTTTGTTGTGCTCCTGCTATTGTTTGTGCAAGTTGGCTTGTTTCTGTTGCTCCCACTACATTGAATGCTGGTGGAGTTGATATTGCTGGAGTTGGTACTGATCCTCCTGCTCCTCCTGTTGCAAAGCTAGGTGGTGCTGGTTCTTTAGTTGATGTTATTTTTCTAACATTAGCAAAACCTGCTGCAACAACTGATGCTGCTGCAATAAAGTTAAATGGTGGTGGTCCAGATTTTAAAGCTTTTGTAGCACCTGCATATGTATCTATTATTGATTGAGTTATAGCTAAAGCTTTTCCATATTTATTGTTTTCTCCAACTAGACTAGCTAATGCTCCTAATGCTCCAGTAACTGCTGCTACTTTTGCATCTGCTATTTCTTTATCTCTTTTTTCTTCTTGCACTTTAGATTCATTAGCAAATCTATTGTATTCGTTTTCTGCATCAATTCTTTGTTGTGTATTTTCCTTAAAGCTTTTACGTTTTAAATCTAAAGTTTTTAAGGTTTCTGCTCTTTCAGCTTCTTCTATGTCTTTTAACTTTTGTAGCCTATTGACTTCGTTGTCTATTAACTCTGCTCTTCCTTTATTTAAAATACTTTGTGCTTCTTGTTCTCCTTGTATTTTACTTGTAGTTAGTTCTATTAATTCTGTTTCTAATGCTGCTTGGTTTGTTAATTGCTCACTTGTAAGTCCTGTTACTCTTGCTTTTACTGCTGCAAGTTCATTTTCAGCTTCTATTAATGCTACTTTTCGGTCTACATTATCTTCATCTAACGCTAACTCTGCTTTAGCTGCGTCTACAGCTATTTTAGCATTAGTTTCCATTAACTCTTGTTGCTCTTTTAATAGTTCAGCTAGTTTTTCATTAGCTACTATTCTTTCCTCTACAGTTAATCTTGTGTCGTCTCTTAATTGTCTTTGTATTTCAGCTTGTCTATCATAATCTTCTATTATACCTGCATTTTCTGCTCTTGCTATTTTATTTAAGTTGTTTAGTTTTGTAATGTTTTTAGCTTGGTCAATTATTGATGCTGTATATTCTGTTGTTGCTTCTATAACTTTTTTAGTTGTTTCTACAACTTTATCCACTGTGTTATCTACTCCTGTTAATACATCTGCATATTCTTTTCCTGCTTCTTTAACAGAATCAAAAGCTCCTTTAAAATCACCTTGAAACACTTTAACTACCGCATCTCTTAAATATCCTAAAACTTCTAATGCAGAAGTAAATCTTTCAATAAGATTATCTTTTATTGCCTGCCCAAAAGCCTTTAAACTTTCTACTGGATTTTCAAATATATCTTTAAAGAAACTAACTACCGTTCCTATATTAGCTTCTATAAATTTAAATAAATCATTAAAAACTAACTTTAAAGCTGTAGTTGCTGTGGCAAAAGTGTCTACAACTTTTTGATTAGACATAAATGTATCTTTAAGAACATTTAATACAGCACTAAATACTTTTATAGCAACATTAGCTTTAAAAATATTATTTAAACTAAACACTGCTTTACCTGCTACTTTTGCTCCTTCTTGTATACCTTTTAAACCGACACCTACTTTTTGTAAGTTTTTTTCAGCATCTTTAGCTTTTACATTAATATCAATATCTATTTCTTTAGCCATTACTTGTTCTTTTTAAATTGTTCGTATGCTTCTTTTATTGTTTCTGGCATTTTATTTTTACCTAATGCTATATCTATATACTTGCCAGATATTTTCTCTTGCTTTGCTAATCTTAATAATTCTAGTACGTTTCCTAACATGTTGCTTCTAATACTTGCTTGTAATAATAATAACTACAATGGGTTTTTGTTATATTGAGATCTGATGGTGGACTTTCATTTTGCCAATTAGATTTCTTAAAAAAATCTTTATGCTTGTCTGTTACTCCTGCATTATGTAGTATTCTTTTACCCTCTAGCATATTTAATGGATCTGTTGCCCATGCAAAACTTAAATCCTTACTAATTTCTGTTTTATATCCTTTTTTAAAAAACTGCCATAAAGTTGCCCACATTTCAGCAGTCCATGCTTGTATAGGATATGTTCCTTTGTACTTTTCTTTGTGTTCTTGATTGTATCTACGCATCTCTCTATAAAGTGCGTTAGAGTTCACGTATACTTCTTTCCAGAATTTACTGTCTGTTCCTGAAAATATAAATTGACATCCTCCTGATTCGTGTCTTCTTTCTTTAATAATGTTTTTATCTATTTTTGTTGCTTCACACATAATGTCTAAAATCTCTTCTCCTTTTGAAATTATATAATCATAACCTATATAGCTTTTTGTGTCTGACATAAAAACAGTATCGTTTGGAAAGTCAGGTAAAGGTTTAGTTAATATAGTGTCTGCGTCTGCATAATAATATTGTTCACTTTGTGTACACTTACAGCTTCCAAAATATTTAGACATTAAATACGGTTTTATAGCAGGTGGATATGCTTCTCTTTTATAAGGGTATTTATGAAAGTTTACTGTTGGATATTTCTTTCTTAAACCGTCACAATTATATTCACCTGTGTTTCCCCATAGTATTATGATATCATTAGGATCTACTCCTTGTTTTAAATACGAATATATCATAGTGTCTACTTGCCATTCATAGTATTTTAATTCTGGTTGTGCTGCTATATATTTCATATTATGGACATGCTGGACAAGTTGTTGGTCCTGTTAATGTGGTTGTTGATGAGTTCCAGAAATAATACTCTCCAAAATCTTCAGAGAAGTATTGATCTGTTGCCAAAGTTGCACTACAAGTATCATCTTGATAAATAGCAGTTGCTGTTGTAATGCTGTTGCTATCCATATAAACTGTTCTAGCTGTTGCTGAATTACAACATACGTCTGTTGCACTTACTGCCGATTTGTATAATGTTTGAGATCCACAAGTAATTGTTGTTGTCGTAGTTGTTGTGGTTGTAGTTATACAAGAACCTGTAATTTCACCATAAACTGTAGGATCAGTTACTAAAGCTGTTCCTGCTATATCATAACACGTTGCACCATCTGTTGATATAGTTAAATCTGTATTTCCTACTTGATAACCAGAATCTAATTGTACATATGTTGCGAATCCATCACTTTGTCTTTCTACTACAAATACATTGTCTGGTGCTTGTGTCGTTGTGGTAGTCGTGGTAGTAGTTGTAGTACCCGTACAAGAAACACAATCATCATAATGTGTAAACGCACTATCACCAACCCAATCTGTAGATGATGTTGATGTAAACTGTGGATCTGACCAACAATCTCCGTTTTCATCTTCTATTACAAATGGGAAACCACTTGTAGAATTATTACCAAACACTTTAGTCGCATCAAGTCCGCCTGTAGGACAGTCTCCATATTGTCTAAACACCGTTAGTGTTGGTACAGTAGTAGTAGTTGTTGTTGTTGGTCTAACTGGACATCCCCCATAGTTTTCCCATACTTGTGCTGTATTTGGTTCGTAATATCTATAACTTGTAAGGTCTGTATAAAATCCTTCTGGCGCTTTATTAGGAGTACCAATATTAGCAGCACTTGTATACATGTCATCATTACTTGTAGCTGTAGTTAGTGTTTTATTATTGTCAAAATAATAATATCCAAAAACCCCTTGTGAAGAATCACAATAATCTTGAACTGGATCCCAGCTTTGTCCTAAATAATACAATCCATTTGCATCAATACAATTTATACATACACTAAAACTAGAACCATTCCAATATCTTCTATCTGTGTTGTCGTTGTCTAGTGAATAATATCCAGTTGGTGCTGCTACTGTACAGTCTGCGTAAGTATAAAGATCTGTTATACTACACCAATTAGAATTTGTTTGAGAAAGACCTGATCCATTTACATAGTAAAAGTTTTTAGATTGTTCGTTTTCACAAACATCATTAGATGTAGAGTATCTTAAATAAAATACTGATTTAGTTGCTAAACAAGGATCTGTTGTTGTTCCTCCTCCTGTACAAGTGTCACACCCTGTACCTTCACCATCACCTACTGTAACACCATTATTAGTTGCCCAGTCAGAAGCAAATGCTGTTGAAGATGTATAGTAACATAAGTTGTTTATTTTTATATAAGTTCCTGTTGTACTGTTTCCTACTGTAAAAGTATCTCTTGATCTTACATATATTGTTTGTCCTGCTACTGTTTGACCTGAACATCCTGTTACTACATAATAATTATATACTATTAGCTGAATGGTTGCAGAACCAAATACAGTTGTTACTGTTTGGCTCGTTGTAAATGTTCCCCCTGCATTGTTAACTGTTGGAGCACTACCTACATACTCAAATCCTGAATTTAATTCTATACCAGAACTAAAGACAAACACTGTACCAGAATTTTGTGATTTTACTAATCCGTCTTGGTCTCCTGTGATTGTAAATGAATTAACTGGAGCTGTTATTGCACTTGTGTCTATAGCTAACGTTATATCAATTAACGTTTGTGTTGTCCAGACTACCACGTGTGTATCTGTTGCAGTGATTGTACCATCTGTTGCTGTACACGTATAAGTGTATGTGTCTGCTACGGTTTCTGTAAATGTTATACTTTGAGTAGAACCACTTGCAGAACCACCAGACCAAGAATAACTCGTGGGAGTAAATCCTGAAGGTGTAGCAAGTAGAGTTAAATTTACATTTACCGTTTTAGCAGTAGGTCCACTAATAGTTAAGAATTGTGATGTTGCTTGAACTGTACCAGTTAAAGTTGTATTTACTGTTAAGTTAGATGTTCCTACAGTACCTGTTGCGTTTGATATAGAAGGTCCTGATGTAAATTGATAGCCACTATTAACACTTACACTTGTATTAAATGAATATGTTTCACCTTCTTGTAGTGTTTGAGTTGTTCCTGTCTGATCTCCTGTCACATTATACGCTGCAGATGTAGGTGATGAAATACTGTCTATTACGTTTAATGTTATTACATATGTTTTAGGTGTCCATAGAACCGTATGCGTATCTGTAAACTCTGCACTATCATCACTATCTGTAGCCACACAAGTATATGTTACGTTTCCTGTTGTTGCATTTGTTATTGTTATAGAAGATGTTGTTAATCCTGCTGCATTTCCACCAGACCATAAATACGTAGCTGTACCTATAAAATTATTAGCTGTAGCTGTTAACGTAATATCTTCGGTTTGTTGTTGGCTTGTTAACCCACTTACAACTACACTTCTTCCTACGTCACATGTTTTGTCAGCTGTGGGTGTTAATCCATCTACAGTACAAAATGTAGAATCAGCACTACATTCAGTACATGCATCTTCGTCTGAAGTTGTTGTTGTTGTAATTGGTGTTGATCCTCCTACAGACACCGTCAAACCATTAATTAATTCTAATTTACTTCTGCCAGTACTAAAATCTGTTTCTATTTCATTTATAGTATAGTTCTTGTCGCTTATTGCTATTGTGTCAGCAAGAATAAACTCTTGTAACATTTTTAAAGGTAAATAAGCATAAACAGTAGTTAATCTTCTGTTTTCTTGAAACACTTGAGAAATGTAGTTTTGATAGTATTGTGCAAACAATGTCTTATCAAATGCATTTGTGTTAGTGTATTCGTTTATTTCGTTTCTGTAATTATTTGATACATCACTTACGGTGCTGTCTATGTCTACACTGTTAGAAGGAATAAAATAACTTGTTATATCGTCATATGTGCCTGCATCTTCTGTTTCTAGGAATCTTATTGATGTTGCTGATGTTTGATTATAAGTATAAAACAATAAAGGCTTACCAAAGTAAGCTTCGTTGTTATCATCTACAAACCATCCAACTTGTGCTTCTATAGGTGTACTTCCATTATATAACCTTTCATACTTCATGTGCTCAAAAGGAGCTATTACTGAATATATTTCTGGATTTGCATCATAGTAATCATCACCTGAATAACTCTCTGTTCCCCAAGAGGTGTTGTTTATTTGTTCGTGTTGCTTTGCTAATTTTGTATCTAATCCTTCATATCTAAATTCTACTTCTTTATAAGGCAAAGCTACATCAACTGTGCTTTTTGTAGTATCTACATCGTTTGTAATATCCCAGACTGTATCAGAATCAGAATAATATTCATTTAATGTTTTAATTACTATAGTTCCGTTTTCGGTGTAAGCTGTTAAATTAAACAACTGAAACAGTCCAGTTAAAAAGTCTATTACTTTCATCTCTGGCATTTGCTCACTTATAATAAACGTTCTGGTGTTATTAAAAGCAAATGTACTTGTTAAAGGATATTGTGCTGCACTATCTGGATAATAAGTAGGATCTAAATCCCATTGTGTGTTTGTAGATAAAGTAAATGATGTTTCAGCAGAATTTATAAATACAGTGTATGTTCCGTTTGTTAAATAACCATTTAATGTTATTGAAGTTCCGCTTATCTCTCTTTGGTCAAATGAACCTCCATCTTTTTTTATTATAACTGTACCATCTATACTTGTTGTTGATTCTATTGTTAAAGAGTATTGTATAGAACCTGATGTTACATTCTGCACAACTAATCTATCTACATAACTTGATACTTCAGGAATTTCTTGATTGTAATCTATAGTAAATCCTGTTACTTGTTTTGTTACTGCTGCTTCTTCAAATGCCTTACCTTTCTTTCTTTGTAGCCATAAATACAAACCATAATATGCGTTATTAGTTGTGTTAAAGAAATCATTACTAAAGGTTAATCCATATTTGTCTTCTATAGCTCTTATTATTGCATCTGCTCTAATAGCATATTTTAACTCTTCGTAATAAACACCTTGATGATTTGTGCTAGATGGATATAAGTTTCCTCCTAACGGATCTGGGTACACTGCTGTGGTAGAAGCTTCATAGTAGAGTCTTGTAGTGTGTGATATTAATGGTGCTATTATACCTTGAGGATAGATAATAGTTGATGCGTCTGATTTGGTATATGTTTTTGTTAGACCTGATTGTAGTGCTGTTTTTACTTCAGCTGGTGTATAAGTAGAGTCAAAAGCAGTTAAATCTAAAGAACTTAAATCATCATCTCCTAGTAAATCATTTAAATCTATTGTGTTTCCAAAGAACGTTATTCTATAAGTGTTAGGTGAACCATCTTCTAAATCAACACCATCTAGCTTTATCTTTCCTATTTTAAATGGTCTTGAATTAAGCTCTATTGTAGATGTCTTTTTTATTCTTGCGTCAAATCCTCCATCAATAGAATAGTTATAATAATGTTCAAATATTTTATTATTATTTTTAGAAGCAGGCACATTAAAGGTTCTAGTAAACTCTACAAAAATTTTAGATATATCTTTAACGTTCTGAATAGACTGTATAATATTTACAGACTCGTCACTAAATAAATCAACTCTATTTCCTTCTATGTATAATTGTAGTGTTACTTTCATTACCTAACGTTATCAATATGGTCATGTGCGTGAATTACTTCTAATGTGTAATTTATTAATTTATCGTTTGCTTTTGTTTTCAGAGTTAATGAATTAGTTACAATATCTATTGGGTGAATTTCTGATCCCATGTGCATCCAAACTTGTTCTGACAACATTAATTGTTTCATTGATTCATTCATTCCTTCATCTATATATCCTGTGTTTAAAGTCATTGTTTCTCTTGCTTGTTTCTTTAAAGTTCTGTATTGATGTGAGGTTTTTGAATATGTACCACTTGAACTAATGTTGCTGTTTCTATATTGTTGTGATGTAGTTCTTACTGACTCTACACTTTTCTTGTCGAAATAAACATCTTGTAAAGCTCCGTATTTGTTTACAAATGTTACTTGCATTGGTGTGTATCTTGAACAGTCTGTTCTTTTAATAGTTATTGTTACAGGTGGTGATCCCACTGCTAAAGAAGTTGTAGAACCTGTAAATGAATTATAAATTATTGAACCTGATGATAACACTGGAATAAACCCTCCTTCTCCTTCAGGTACATATATTGTTGTATTGTCTTGCATTAAACAAGATCCTGTACCACAGAAGTCTTTATCTGAAGAGGTGTTATAGTAATCCCAATAGCCATCAAAACCATTATGAGTAAATGTTACTGGTGTTCCTGTAGTTCCTCCTGTTGCGTTAGTTGATTGATACCATGTAATCTCTCCCGCTATTGTAACTTTTTGATTTTGATAAGAACCTGCGTAAGTAATATCTAGATAGTCTCTTGCTAGTTCTGCTATTTCAAATGTTACTGATGTTGTTGGTGTGTCTTTTATAATTGTATACCTTAATGTTCCATCAATCTCTAATTCTAGTTTTGCTGATTGTGCACCACTTTGTGTTTGATTAATATAAAAAGGACTTCTTAATAATATATTTGCCATGTTCTATTGTTTTATTGTAAAATCTATAAATTCTTCTACGTCTAATCCGTATGCTTCTAGTAATTCTTCTGGTAATCTTTTAAATCCTTTCTCAAAAGGTTTAGTAAAAAACAAGCTTGCTTTAATTCCTTTATTCCATATTGATCTAGAAATAACATAAGCTGTAGATTCATAACTTGTAAACTTTCCTTTAGCATCTCTAAATTGAAATCTTCTTGCTTCTACCCATTTCTTAATACCTCCAGACAATCCACCTTTCTTTCCTGATCCTGTTCCAAACTTAAATGGACTATTAGTACTTTCTGGATATGTGCTTGTTGCTCCTTTCACTCCCTCGTCTTGGAACTTACCATAATCTTCCATCTCAAACTTTAAACTAAATGAATTAGGCATAACATCTATTATACCTTTAAGAGAATTATACAGCTGTTTAGATACGTTCTTATTCTTTTTAGTTAGGTTAGCTCTAGACTGACTAATTACATAATCCTTAAATGCTTCTAATGCTTTTCTTGTGTTCTCTTTTTCTAACATATAGTCATGTCGTTTTGTATCTGTACATCAAATGTTGCTACCCATCCTGCTAACTTGTTTTCAAATCTATCTACAAATGGTTCACATGCTACATCTGCATCTACTTGATATTTTTCTGTATATAAATCTCCTCTTTGTAGTAATGCCATTAATCTGTCTAACACTCCTAGTTGTGTGTTTAATACATCTTGCTCATTGTCATTACCTAAAAATAAATCTGTTGTTTCTTCTTTGCTTACATCTACTATATCCATACACATAACAGAAATATTAAATGTAAGTACTTTAGTGTTTATTGTACATTGATTAACCATTACGTGAGATAAAGGAAATATAGTCTGCTTGTTTAAATCTACATTATCAAAGCTTCCATATGATACATTGTTTACAAATGGTTCTGCTTCTAGTGTTTCTTTTATTTTGTTTGTTAAATCGTAAAATCCTGTCATCTTGTTTTCTGTTTGATTAAATTTCTTTCTGTTTGTAATTTGTCTTGCTCATATGCTAAATAAAATAAAGCTGAATGTACATTTAATTCACTGACAGATTCAATTTTGGTTGCATCTGATCCAGCCAGTCTATATAGCGAGTTATACCATCCCCACTTCCTAGTAAATCCTCCCTCTGTTGAATAGTCATCCCCTGGATCACCTCTTGATTCAAAGAGTTCAGGATAGTTTTCAGTAATTCGTTCTTTAAATTGTAAAAAAAAAGTATAGAACCCATAACTATATCAAGTGGCATCTGTTTATATTTTTCAGATTCTTCTGATCCTTTATAGTCTTCTACCAGGTATTTATTTTTTAATGTGTCTTTTATTGGTCTGTATAATACTGCCATAGCTTTGTGCATGTTGCTCCAATCTCCTAGTGTAGTATCAAGGTCTATATATTCACCTAATGTTATTTTATCTAAATCTGGAACAAAGCCATAAGCAACACCTTCCATTGTAAAAGTAGGTACAAGTTTAGCATCTTTATTAAACATATCATTTATAATTCTTACAACTTCCATTACACTATTAAACTCTACTTTAATTACATTCTGTAAATTTAGATTACAAAATATTTCTACTGTCTTATGTAACAAGAAATTGGAGTTCTGATTAGCATCTGTGTTTATCTTGTTGTACTTCTGGTATTGTTCTAAACTAATCTCTCTTAAAGATTCTGGTACTTGTATCTTAACTTTCATATTATTACAATAGTTATTTGGGTTTTTTGTATAAAAAAAGGGAACCATCTCTGATTCCCCAAAACTAACTAACATGAAAAGTTTAATTATGTACTATTGTCTCTCTTTATCTGTTGCTGTCTTTGTAGTGCATTAAGAGCTCTATCATATGCCCACTCATATACCTCTGCTATCTTTTGTTCTAACTGTTGAGTTCCTTGTGAGAACACCTCTGATCCTTTTTTAATTTGTCCTTTATAATCTAGAACAAGTATTACTGGTGGTTTCTTACCTGGTCTTGTTGGTTCTCGATAAACTCTTATATCGTTTTTAATACACCATTTGAAGATCTTCATCTCCTTCTCGTATTGCTCTTTCGTTTTCAGCTTTAGCGATTTCGCTTTCGATTTCTTCAACTACCTTTAAAAGTTTTTTAGTTATTCTTATTGATGATCCTTGTGTTAAACCTCCATGATGAAACAGCTCACGATTGATTAATAGTAATTTGTTTCTAGCTTCCTCTAATGACATAAAATAAAAAATTAATTGTAAAAATCATTATTACAGTCCAGATACCTAAACCCCAAAAGAAGTTTTTAAGTATTATCCTCTGTAGTTTTTTATCTACAGGCATATTAATGTCTTGTTGTGTTGCTTTGTATATTGTTTTCACCATTTTGATTTATTTAATATTTCCCTTGCTTTTAAGCATCCTTCATCTGATTTTTCTGATATATAATTTTTAAGTATATCATATTCCAATCTTATTGTTTTAATATTAGAATGTATTTGGTTTAAATCTTTTAATGTTTTTGATAGTCTAGAATTAATGTCTATATTATCTTTTGTTAATAGATCAACTTTTTCTTTTAATATACTCATTATGGTAGGTAATAAGTTAGTGTTCCTATAATTCCTAAAAAACTAAATACTACAAAGTAGATAATAAAAGCCCATTTAATCATTTCTTTTTTATTCATTTTTTTAGTTTTTGTTTTCTTTATTGATTTGGTATATTTCATATTGGTCTATCGCAAAATGATAAACTGCGATAATAAAAGCAATAATTCCAAATATCGTAAAAAATATTAATAAGCATTCCATTTATTTGTTTTTAAAAAGATGCTGCCCATTCACATTAGACTTACTAAATTCCTCACTAGGATAATAATCCATGATTGATATCGGTTTTAGTGTTTTTATGTTACTATGGGTTATCAGCATCTGTATTGTTATTATATGTTAACGATTTCTAATTATAATTCTTTATATTCTACTAAATCTTTTTTATAAATTTCTTTTATTTGATTTATATTTTTACAAGTAATTATTTTAGTTAAAATTCCATTATTACTTTTATAGTAATCACTATTTTTATTACTTAATCTATTTTTTAATTTAATTTCAAAACTTTTCATTATATTTATAATTAGTTATGAAGCTAATATAGGTGTTTTTAACAAACTATCAACATTAATTATAAATTTTAACATTTCTTTAACATTTACCAAATGTGGTATTCTCCTTTATTAGGATCTTGTAATTGTGAGGTTAATGCATATCTAGCTGCATCAATACTATGGTCTCCAGACATAGGGTTAGGCTTTTGTAGTGTGTTACCTTGCTTGTCTTTCATCCAGACATAACCCTGAAGCTCTTTAATTAAGTTCTTTGATCTTTGTGTAACAAATATACTGTTTTGGTTTATTAGGTTTATACCATACACTATACTGTCTCTTCCTTTTGTAACTGGAAAGACTTGATGACCATATGTGTTTAACTCTGCTATTGATTTAGGCTCTGCACTATCTGCCCATAAGCTTCCTAGTATCTGATTGTTTTTTAAGTATTGGCTTATATGTGAGTTTAACATTCCCTTTCTATAGAGTACTTCATCAAATATATATGCATCATCTAGTTTGTATAGTGCTACTAATGCTGCTTCGTCTACCGAATAACCAAAGTCTAATCCATGACATAATAACCTAGCATGAGGTGGTATTACATCTATTTGTTTCCAATCAGGAATACAAGCTCCTTCAAGTGTTCCTATCTCACCTAGTCCATACACTCGCCACCAGTTAGCCCAATAAGAGCTTTTAGATGCCTTTAGACGAGCTTTCTCTATTTCTTTGATAATACTATTAGGAAGTTCATTATTGTCCTTGTAAGTTAATGTAATGAAGTTTGTGTCTTCTGTATTGATTAATTCTTTATCTACCCAGAACAAATTAGTAGGGTTATAATCTAACCACACCTCCCCAGAAGTTCTTATAGATAATTGCTGGTAAGCTTCAAAGCTAACATTGTTACACTCATTAATAAATAGATCTGTTCTTCTAGAACCTCTTAACTTGTCTGGTTGATCTGTAGAAAAGAATTCTATATAACTTCCATTAGAGAATGTGTACTTTAAATTTGTTTTATTGTATTTGTCTTCGTAGTATCTATTTAATCCTTTTAAGATATTCAGGAAGTCTTTTAATGCTCCTCTTCTTAAATGAGGTACTGATTCTGATACTACACTTATCTCGCTTCCTGCATTTCGTATTGCTTGGTCTATTAATATAGATAGTATACAAATAGTTTTACCAGCTGAAGTTCCACCTCTTACAATCTTAACTCTTTTGTTTAGTTTAAGAAGTTTGTCAAACGCTGTTGTTTTTTTAACTCTCATTAATCAATGAACAGAGGTGTGTCTTCGTTTATATGTATGTCTTTTGTTTCTCTTGGTTTACCTGCGTAGTAATTATAAAACAACTGAACGTATTTAAAGTCTCCTTTTTCTACTCCAGCTTTTAAAGCTTGGTATGCAGCATCTTCTAATGGAGTTAGTTTCTCTATTAGATTAAGCTCATCTGCTTTTGCTTTTCTACCTGCTCCTTGTCTTTTTCCTCCGTGTGCCATAACTTGAATTAACTTGATTAATCAATAATACAATAAAAAATGTTATTATTTGTTAATTCCACATGATGTAGTTATTAAATAAATAACTTCACTTACACACTCTTCGTTGTCTGCATAGGTGTTACATTTTTTAACAGCATACGCTTCAATTGTTTTTAAGTCACAATTAAATTCTGGTTTACTACAGTTTGTTAAAGCTAACAATAACAAAACACAAAGTGCTCTCATAGTCTAGATCATTTGTTAATTTCTTTTACGCGTTCCTGTAATATTTCATATTGTTTCTTTAGATCCAAGTAGTTTTCAAATAGTCTCTCTAAATTGTATTCTAGTTTTTTATCTACCTTTTCGTATCCAAGATAATCACTAAACTTTTGTTTTACTTTAGTATACACGTTTAATAATCCTTCATCTTGCTTTGTCCACCAATCAAAAGAATTACACGCATGTAAAACTGTTGCATGATTCTTGTTTACAGACTTACCTATTTTAGAATAAGTCATGTTAGTGTATTTACGTAGTAGTTTATAATACATGGCTCTTGCCTCTGTAAAATCTCTTTCTCTACAATTTAAGGTTTTTTCATTATCTAGATCAATACTAGTCTCTACCTTTATTATATTTTTTAATTCTGATGTTATCATATTTATAGTATTTGTTTTCGTTTAGCGCTTTTAATATTCCAGCACATGCTTCATAATTCTCTAAATTTTCATAAAGCTTTATAGCATTTTCTAGTTCATTTACACCTGAACCAGCAGCTAAATCCATTAAGGCCATTAGATAATACTTTTCAATTTCTTCATTCATTACGCAAGCGTATCACGTATAACGTATTCGTTTAACTCTTCTTCTTTATTTATAAAATATCTTTCAAATATTCTAATGCCATATTCTAGTTTTTGTTTTCCTGACTCATAAAATGATTCTTCACAGTCGTATATTCCTAAATCTCCTGAACCTTTATCTATCACAAAGAAATAAAAATTTTTGTAATCTACTTTAAATAAATTACAATAAATATAAAATTGTACATCATATGAGTATTTTTTAGCTGAATATTTAAACGCTTTAAGATCTGAAGTTGTTTTTAAATCAGCAACAAAATCTTTACCTAATATATCCGCTTTGGCTCTAAAAGGATAACCATGTAATATGTCAAAAGCTGGTTTTTCAAATTCTGCTTTTCTAGTTAAGTCTTGCCATAGATCGTTTTGTTGAAGTGAGTCTACTACATACATAGCTTTATCATATTCTTTTCTTGTAAACACAAAATCCCCTGATCCTATTTCTTTAACTTTATCTTTAAATTTTTTAGTGACAGCTGATTGCACTTCTACTACGTGACACAGTGTGTTTAGTTTTTCTGGTTCTAGTGCCGCTAAATGTATGAGTCTACCCGTTTTAAAAGCGGGACTATCTGATTTATAATTTAAACTTCTTGCGTAGCTTTTAGGTGAATCAATTAGATTTTTTATAGAACTTGAACTTAAAGCGTATTTACCTAGCTCCCCATAATAAAAGCTATCGTCGTACATTTTATCTAAAAGTTTATCCTTGTCCCATATCTGCCCATTTAATAGTTTTATTTGCTCAGCTCTTTTCTTTTTTGCATGTATGCTTTTCATTTCATTAACCGGTATAAAACAAGTGCTATCTGAATTAAACGAAGGAGTTACGTTTGTAAATAAAGCTTCAATTTCGTGTGGTTCTTGAAATTTAAAAACTTCTTTATTTATTTTTATTTGCACTCCGCTTTCTGCCCAATTTAAAAAATTAATCTTTGGAGTCATAAATGTAATATGTTTCCAATTTGGATTTTTATTTACTGTTTTCATCTTTTACAAATGTGTTATTTATTATTTTTCCTTTTCTATTTTTTATTTCATTATATGCAGACTCTACACATTCTGGTATGGTTAAATCATAAAAATAACTTAAATTAGTTAATACTACTATCATGTCCCCCACCGCATCTTTAACTTCTTCTTTATTGTTTTTTAATATCGCTTCAGCTAATTCTCCTTGTTCTTCAACTAATTTTATTAATTGTGTTTTTGGATCTCCACTGTCTAATATTCCACGGACTTTTGCCCACTTAAGTATTTTATTATAAATCATAGTACAACTTCTGGCTTTAAATGTTCTGAATAACAGTAATTCATTAAGCTAAATTCAGCTGCGTTAAAATTTGTAAAGGTTGAAACGCTATGTAATATAGGCAAAGCAAATTGATTATTATTTAAATATTGTTTTATTAAAGGTTTATGTTCTGTATATATATGTGCACTCGCTGCATTAATAATTACTTTTCCTGCTTTCATTTTTAATTCATGTGCAATTGAGCTGCATATAATAGAATACATTCCCATATCGTAAGGAAGCCCCACAAACATATCAAGACTTCTCATGGTCACTATTATATTAACTCTGTTAGTTATTAATACTTGAAATGAATAATGGCATGGGGGTAACGCCATAAGTTTAATTTCATTTGGGTTCCAATATGTAACCACGTGTCTTCTACTGTATAAATTTTTTTTAATATTTAGCACAAGATTTTTTATTTGGTTTTTGCCATGAAAATCTATTAATTGCTTTCCATATACTGGACCTAGCTCTCCATTTTCATCTGCCCATTTATTCCAAATATTTACTTTTTTATTATTTAACCAATTAACATTCGTCCTACCCTCAAGCATCCATTGAGTTTCTATTGCCATTGTTTTAGCAAAAACTCTTCGACTAGTAATAATTGGAAAGCCCTCTTCAAGATTTGCTGAAATCTGCTTACCTAATATTTGTGATGTAGTTCCATTGCGCCCTGTTATATTTTCTCCGTGGTAAGTTACATCATGTAAATGTCTTTTATATGCTGTCTCAAAGTTTTCCATCTTCCTCTAATGTGTTTAGTGAAGCAATATAAGCTACCGCGTCTAATAAATTATCTTCTTTGTGACTGTATGCTTCTCTTGCAAATTTCATAGCAACCATAACCATATGCACATCTTTACTTGTAATTGTTTTTTGAGTCATTAATGAGGCAAGGTCTGCACATCTTTGCATGCTTTCTTGCATTGGGCCATACATTCTTTGTTTTTCTTCTCCTCTTGCATTTATTATCTCGTCTGCCTTTTTTAATATATTCATATTGTAATTGTTTATATAAAGTTAACAATTATAATCCTAACTCTTTACCTTTTTTATGTTTTTTTACAAATTTATTTGCTTCTTCAAGTTCTGTTTCTACTCTTCTTGCTCTTTGTAAAGCTCTTATCTTATCTGATCTATAAGACTGTATAGTTTTTTCATATGTTCTTCTCTCGTATTCAAGATGTGCTACATATATTCCTATCTCTGCTAAAGATTCTTTACAAAGCTTTATGTCTTTGTTTTCAGAGTTCTTACCCCATTGGATTAATTTGTTTCCTAAAGTCTCGTAGTTTGTAATATATTCTAGTTCTTTTATTAACTCCATTTTATTTGTACTCATTGTAAATTGCTTCTAGTTTATTATACACTTGTCCAACAAAGCAAGGACTACAGTTAGTAAGTTGTTTTTTTTCTTTAAAAACTCTATTGTATATTTCTAACATTCTTGGTGCGTATTTTGTTATATCGTTCTTTTTTTCTATGAATATATCTTGAAGATACAAAAATTCCTGTTCTGTAAAAAGCCCTGGCATCCTATAAGGAAATAACTCATTTAGTTTCTTTTTTCTTTTATCGCATCCACAGTCTGCATCTAGTGCTTCAGCTACAGTATCTACTACTTTTTTTATTCCTGTTGCTTTAGTTATTTTTTCGATTGTATCGCCAAAACCTTTAGCAGCAACTTTTTGTTGATATTCAAAATTGGCTTTAAATTTATTGTAATCGTTCATAATCTTCGTTTTTGTAATCTTCGTAATCTTCTTTTAATTTATCTTTAATTATATTTTTAGCGTTCTTCAATGTATTAAATATACTTACCCAACTTATTTTAGTCTCTCCTGCAATTTTTCTAATACTCATGTTTGTGTCTCTGTATAATGTAAAAAGCTTTTTGTCATACCAATGCCAATTATTTATTTCATCATCTATTTTTTCACATATTAAATTATAAGCATCATGTTCTCTTAAATCAGTGTTGTCTTCTAACTGAAGTAATCCATCATCAATAGAAACTTTCCTAACTTTATACTTTGCATTGTAATATAAGTAGTAAGTAGTACGTAAAGTAAAATACATATAACCCCTACGAATAACACCATTTTCAATAACTTTTTCTGGTTTAGCATATTTATATAATATTAAATAACTTTCCTGTACAATGTCTTCAGCATAATCGTATTCACCAAAGCCATTTACTATTCTAATCCATTCTTTATGTTGCTTCGCTACTAATCCAAGCCAGTCTGCTGTTCCCATTTCACTGTAACATTTATAAATCCTATTAAACACTGTAAGGTGTATTCATCAAATCCGTCATCATATTGTTCTTTGTGAAATAGTGCTCCGATCATAAAACCTTTTATTAATGCAATATAAATATCAGCATTATTAAATTGTCCTATCATCAGAAAAAAAGTTGTTATTATTAGTAATATTATTAGTATTGTCAAAATAGTAATTGTTTTTTTTGTTTATCTAAAAGGTCTTTATCCATAAATGTAAAACCTATATTATTTTTTTCCATTCTTAATTTAATTGGTTCATCAAAAGGTGTACATCTTCCTCCTGTTTCCATTTCCTTTATTTTTAAAACAAATAGATTTGAGTATATCCAATCAGTAGGATGAGATGTGTAACGGTGAATGCATATCAGATCATCACAACGGTTTCCCCATTTTCCTCCTCCTTCAACGCTTGCCATACTTAAAGGCATAGCTAGTCCTTCATACTCGTGTCCTTTAGGATGTGATCTACGTAATGCTTCTGTTACTCCATGAGCATTTAAATATAATGTAATGTTATTTTTTTTAGCAAACAATCTAAATTCTGTACTAACTTGATAGTCGTATTCGTGACCTCCTACTTCTTTATATAATTGTTTGTCTTTTACTAAAGAGTTATATGGATCTATAAGTATTGCGTCATAATCCCAAGCATCTTTAATTGCTTTTGCTTCTTCTAGTAATTGCTTATATGTGTAGAGCTCTTCAACATCTATTATTTTAAAATATTGATCAGACCATTCTAATGCGTCTTTTATCTCTGCATCCTCTGCCTTTGTGATAGGCTTACGCATTTTAAACTCTACTATTTTTCTTTGAATTGATTGAGGTGTATTTTCTGAAGACCAAATTAGAAACCTCTTTTTGTGTTTAAGAGCCCATATGACGAATAAATACATTATAACAGTTGTTTTACCAACATTAGCATGACCAATTAATAAATTAAAATTGCCTTGCTTGTAACGTAAGTACTCGTCTATATCTGGTACTCCTATTTTTAAACCCTCCTTTACTCTTCCGTGTTTTATATCTAATAACTTTTTAAATATATTAGAAGAGCTAACTATCATTAGAACGGAAGGTTGTCGTTTACATCTGGCATTTGTGCGTTTGATGTTGTTTCAGCTACAGCACTTATTACTTTCCATCCAGTAACGTTTATATAATACTTGCCTTTATATTCGTTTGATCTTAAATTGATACCTAAATTAATTGTCTGACCAACTTTTAAGTCATTTACCAAATCTATTTTATCATTTAAAAATTCGACTGGTATTGTTTGAGGAAATTTACTTTGTGTTTCTACTAATACAGTTTTTTTCTTTAACTGTTTAATAGTTTCTAAATCTCCTATTGATTTAATTGTACCTAATAATTCCATTATTATTTTTTTATATTATCTAAATTATATAACATTTTATAGTCCTCTGTTGTCGGTAACAGATTTTTCTCGAAGTAAAGATACTTTCCTATTAAACTAATGTCTCCTAGTATTTGTTGTTTCTCTATATCGGTAGCCTTTCTCCATATAGGATTAAGTGCTATTTCAGTAGCTCTATCTACAGCTCCTTGTTTACTTATAGAATCTTGTGTTGTATTAATTCTATTTAGTTTATTGTTGTTCTGTGTCATTAAAAAAGTTGTTTATTATTAATTGTTTATCTTCTTTACTTAAATATTTAGATTGTATTATTTCAAATAAAGTAGTTCTTAATTTATCTATTTCTTCTTGCTTTTGTTTTAGCAAATTAATATAATGTATTTCAATCATTTCATAAAGTTAAACAAAATAATTTAATATTATAATAAATTGTTAATAAAATTAACTCAAAAAAAAAGAGGGAAAATTAATCCCCTCCTTTAAACAAAGAACAATAAAAACTAGAAATAAATTTAAGTACTAAAAGAAAATTCTTTTATTCTTTCATTATAATCGTCTATCATTTCAGTTATTTCTATATCTGTAAATTTAGCAATTAACCTGCTTTTATCATATAATTCTTTTGACAAGTTATCACCTATATATAAACTAAATTTATACTGTTCGCCATATCGAAATACATTGCAAGCTACACATTGAGCATGTACATTCTCTTCATCCCACCTTGTAGAGTAATGTTTTCTAGATATAAAGTGTCCTGCTTGTATTTTAGTCCAATGATGGACTTCTCCACATGTAGCACATCTACAATATCCTTCTGGATCAGAGTCTCGTAATCTTATGTATTTAGAAAATACAGCATCTAGTTTTTTTATTAAGTTCTTTCGTTTAGGTTTTCTTGGCATAATTATTAATCCATACTTGTTATAAGATGTTTACCTGTTTCAGGATCTATGTCTTGTATTTTTTTATAGATATATTTAGAATTAGCTTTTACTTCGTTCTTTTCTGTTTTTTTAGAGTCTAGACCAAGATTAGTATATTGTATTGCATCTAGTTTTAATAGTTCATCTGTTCTGTCTCTTACAGTTAAATTAAAATCATTTATTATTTTGTCAGCTAATCTTCTTATATCATCCATATTTAAATATTAATTTATTAATTTATTAAAAAATTGTTATACATTATTTACCACTAACCCACCAAAGTTATAGACTTTTTTTAAAAAAGTAAATAGGTAGGTTAATTTTCTTTTCAACTGTAAATGTTAACAATCTATTCTCTTGCTTTGGTAAATATAGGACTAACTATACTTTAACGTTCCTTTTCTCGAGCTCATTAACAATTAAATGTTTTTTTCTGCTATATGAAGAACTACTATGCATTGTCTTTAATTCTTCTGTTTTAAAACTACAAGGTGGATAATGTTGCCAAGTGTATTGTTTTCCAATTATCTTGCCTTTTGAATCTCTTTTGTATTCCTTTGTAGATGGTTTTAATTTTACTGACATATTAGTTAGACTTGTCTTTTAGTTTCTCAAAAGTTCTCATTCCTCCTAGTCCTAACATACCTATTAATACTGTCATTAAATGTTCCATCTGTAGAGCTGGAGGTACTTGTTCAGGTCCAATAAACCATATTAGTAAATCTCTTAATACAAAGTTGTATGCTAAAGCTACACCACAAACCCATCCAATAAAAGGTCTCCATCCAGCTACAAAGATTGTTCTGTGCTGTGCTTCTACTTTGTTGATCTCTCCTTGCAGTTCAATTAGCTTCTGTGGGTCTATTTCTTTTCCCTTTATAAGTTCTCTTATTTCTAGTCCTAAACCAGAACCACCATTACCTCTTAATCCTAATAAAGCTTTTAATATCTTAATCATATGTCCATATTACTTTTTGTATTTTATTAGGATCTGCATCTACATGTATAAATGTGTTTGCTATTCCTATCCTATAGAATCCAGCTTTGATAAGTGCTGATAGTATTTCGTATCTTGCTGTACTGGATGTTGCATGTATATCGGCAGCGAATCCATGTAAATGTGATGAATTCTCCGATCCTCCCACTTTTGCATTATGTTCTGTAGTTCTGAATCCTGAATTAATCCTGAATGGTATCCCTGCAATTTGACGTGCATAGTTGAGCATGCGTAAAAAGGTTGGATCCATATTATAACCACTATCAGGAAAGTCAGGCGAGTCAAATTCACTATATCTAAAATATGATTTCATTAGACATAAATTACATTTTTATTTTACCAAGCCATCTATTCCAGCCTTTAGCGACTGCAATATTAAATTTTTCTAATTTAATTGCTATGTATCTTAATATTCTTACCATAATTTATTTTTTATCGAATTTATCTAAAAGTTGTATGATCTTAATTACTGTATAAACCAACGTTGCTACTATTAATAATGCTTGTAATACTTCATTTAATTGTGTCATAGATATTATATAAACTATTATTCCTATTATTGTTGGTTTAAAGCTAATGTAAGTCATATCATTATTCTATTGTAAGTTCAACTACTTTCCAAGTAAGATTATCTTCATCCCACTCGTATATTTTTTCAGGTGATGCATCTTCAGGATAAGGTACGGGTGCTTCCCATTTATAATCTTCATTTAATGACCAACTTGCAAATGGTTGTGGTGCATAAAAAGCATCGTTTTCACTATCCCAAGTATAACCTATTCCTGCATAATTATATCTCATATTTCCATTATAAGATGTTTGTACCCAATCTCTATGACCATATAATGATTCACAAAAATCTATACCTTTAGCTTCAGATTCATTGTCATTTGTATCTAATAATATTTCATTGTTTATTACAATTACTTGAATTACTATATTGTTTTCATCTATTTGTGCAAAATGTGCCATTTTAATTTGTTTTAATTATTAACTATGGGTATAACTACCACTACCTGTAAATTTTATTATTGTATCAAGTCCATCTGTTGAAATCGATTGAGCACCACTTGTTGTTCCTGAATATAAAGATGTTAGCAATCTTAATATTACTATTCCTGAACCACCTGCTCCTGACGTATAACTTTGTGCATCTCCTGTTGCTCCACCTCCGCTTCCTGTACTTGCCGTACCATCTGTACCACTTCCGTTGTAAGCACCCCCAGTACCTCCACCGCCTGTACCACCTGTACCTCCAGGTCCTGAATAACCTGAACCTGTTCCTCCAGTACCACCTCCTCCTGCACCATATCTTACTGTAGAAGCAGTTATATTTGAAGCTAATCCATCGCCACCTCTACTTATGTTGCTTGATGTGGATTCATTATTAGCGAAACCTGCTTGACCAGTTCCACCTCCCCCACCTCCTCGATAAGGGTGTCCTACACTTGGGGTTGCTCCTCCTGGATAACCCTCTCCACTTGTTCCTGCTTGTGCAGACCTTGCTGAAATTGATGCACCTTGCCCACCACCACAACCACCACCTGATGATGCAGTTAAATTATTAGAACCTGGAGCTCCACCTCCACTTGTGTTTATTGTTGTCATTCCTGAAGCTTGTATATGCGAATCAGAACCTGCATTTCCTCTTGCTTGATATGATGTAGTGTTATCAACAGAAGCACCACCACCACCAATAGTAATAGTGTAAGTTCCGTTAGATAATGTAATTCCACTTTCTAATGAACCTCCACCACCTGATACTGTTCCATAAGATGTTCTTAATCCACCTGCACCTCCACCTCCTCCATTGGAAGCACCTGAAGCACCACCTGCTAAAACTAAATAATACATTAATTCAGGTGCGGTTGCTCCGTGTACATAAGTACCTGAACCTGTGTATTGTAATATTGTTGAACTTCCATCTGTTGTAACTGTTGGTGAACCTGTTGTATATCCTGTTGTATAAGCAGAAGTTGGTAATCTAAATATAATTATACCACTACCACCTCCTTTTCCAGCATAAGATGCGACACCACCTCCACCGCCACCACCACCTGTGTTGACTGTTCCAGCTGTTCCTATTCCAGTTGTTCCTGCTCCTGTTCCTCCTCCATCACTACTTGCAATTCCTGAACCTGCTTTATTTCCTCCTGAACCTCCACCAGCATAACCTACTGATGAACCAGTTATGCTAACAGATAAACCTGAACCACCAGCACCTGCAGAAGAATTACTACCATTTGTTCCAACAGCTCCTGCTCCACCACCACCAGCACCATTTCTTTGAGAAAAAGTACCGCTTGTACTTGATGAACCTGTACCTCCTGCAAATCCTTGATTAGCAGTACCTGCTGCACCAGCGCCACTGTTATATCCACCACCTCCACCACCAGAACCTCCTGATGTTGAAGCTTCTGCAGGTAAACCTACACCACCACCTCCTCCTCCACCGAGAGAAGTAATAGTAGTAATTCCTGCTGCTGCAATAGATGAATCTGAACCACTTATAGCAGGTCCTCCACCAGTTGTATTATCTGCACCTCCAGCACCTACTGTAAATGTATAAGTTGTTGCATCTACTAATGTAATTTTTGATTCAGCACTTGCTCCTCCTCCAGATGTAATTCCGTATGAAGTTCGCAGACCACCTGCACCACCTGCACCTGCACCATTATTGACATCTGACCTATGACCAGAACCTCCTCCTGCGATTACAAGAAAGTCGGCTATTACTTGAGCTGCGCCTAAAGTTCCAAAATTTATACCTTGTCCAAACATACTATATTTTTATGTTAAATTTTAACTTGCTATTTGACTAATACTATACCAAAATTCTGTAGCACTTACACACGTTATTTGATAAAAGTTTTTAGTTGAACTTGTATCGTCATAAGTACCTGCTATTTTATTAAACGTACCTGCTCCTCCACCTACTTGCCAAGTATCAGCTGTATAACTACTTCCTGCTCCTGTTACTATTATTGTTTTAGTGATTCCTATTTTTGGGTTTGTTATGTTAAATGTTGTATTAGCGTTAGGTGTTAGCGTAAATACTTGTGCTGCGTCAAAATCTACTGCAACTGTTGCACCTGCACTTAACGCACTACTTGTTGTAAACTCTGCGTCTACTTTTTCAAAACTTACAGAATCATCTGCTAGTTTAGCTGTAGTTACATTTGAATCTAATATTTTAGCAGTTACTACTGCATCTGCTGCTATTGTTAAAGCACCTGCTGATACAGTTGCATCTCCACTTACTGCAAGTGTTGTGCCATCACCAAAAAGTGAATATATTTCGTTAATATTTGAATTTGTTGATTGCATTGCAGTTCTTAATGGATCTCCTGTTCCATCATTAGCTGAACTTCCTACGTTAATTGCTGTTTTTGCCATTTTATTTTATTTTAATATACTGTTGCGTCTACTGTTAATGTTGAACTATCGGATGTAAATAATGTTGTGTCAACTGTCAATGTTGATCCATCTGCATCAAAAGGGTAAATATCACCCCATCCATTTGCTTCATTAACACTCCCAAACCAACTTACACTATATATTTCTCCGAACCCCATTTTCTTATACTGGATAAATTATTCCCCAATTATTAGATTCACTATCATTCCCCCACCAGCTATCATCATATATTGACCCGAATGACATTTTTTATCTTTTCTATATAACTCTTTAATTTGATTTCGTTCTCTTTTTTTGGTTTATATGTTTTTTTCTTTCTTATAGTACCCATCCTGTCATATTTTGATCTCTTTCTGGGTACATTCCACCATCTTGATTAGTTGTAAACTCAGGATACAACTCACTATTTGAATTCATATAACCAATAAACCTTTGTGTATAGAAATCTGCAGTAGTTTTAGCTTGATGTACTAAATTATTTATTTCTTCAAGTGATGCTGAATCACTGTTTTCTGATCTATGTTTAAATACACCTCCATTGCTAATCTGAAATGCTGCATATTTCATATATTCTGATTGACTAAACCAAATAAGCATTGGTTTTAAATATGTGTTTACAAGAGTTAAATAGTCTCCAGATAAAGAACTAGCAACTACATCTGATTGTAATTTATCATATAAAGCTGTACCTAATTGCGTTTGTATATAAGTGTCTTGTGCTACCTCAACAAACTGTATAAGTTTATCAGTATCTACATTACCATCTATAATAGATTTTCTTTTTAATTCTTCTAGTGTAATAAATAATGCTTTCATTTTTTATAATTTGGATGATGTCCTCTGTTTGCCATATCTTTTGGTGCTATATTAATTTCACTTGGGTTGATCGGCTCTCTTAAACCATCTGCTATTGCTTCTGACTCACTAACAAGGTCTTTATTTGACACTTTCTTTTTATAAACCTTTAATTCCCAAAAGTGATGACAATTAACACCTCCTTTAAATTTAAATAAAGAGTAATTTTGTCCTTTATGACCTAACTCTTTATTTACACCTTTAAAAGACATCATATTTATATCTTCTTTTCTAAATACAAGGTTTTGTGCTGTTAATGATTCCATTTTAACACAAAATCTTCTACTATTAATAGAATTTCTTACAGGACCATAAGAGTAACGAACCTTATATGTTGAATTATCCTGTGATGAAACCTTATTAGGTTTAGCGTCATCTTTTGATACTTCAGCAAGTTTAGTAAAGTCAAACTCTGTTTCTGCGTCTTCTACTTTTTCTGTATGTATTAACTCCCAGTCACTGTCATCAATCTTTTCCCCTAAAGACTCTAATTGTGATAAGATGTCATCACCTTCTTCATCTGTAAAATCTTCTTTTTCTTGACTTGATAGTTTTTCACCAGTTTCTTCCTCTCTTTTAATTTTAGTCTCAATGTTATCAAGCTGCGTAAACTCAATTGGTTGTAGAGTAATAAAGTATAAGTTTAAGTTTATACCATTAAACGATAACAGCTCATTAAATGAGTTGATTAGTTGGGTCTGAAATGGTCTTATTACAATGTTATCCATTAAAACACTTGCTGTTCTTAATTCTTCTGCATTATTACCAAAACCAGTATTATCTTTAATACCAAGTAGTATTGGAGATACAACACCGTGACCAATCATTATTTTTTCTCTTGACTCTTTTGCTAAAAAGTCATATTGTGCGTGAGCATCTGGTAGATGAATAGGTTCAACAGTTGACTGATTTTCTACGTTATCGTTAAATGCTAATATAAACCTACCTGCATTTGATGTACCACTAAACTTTTCGTAGATCTTTCTCTCTATCATTTCCTGTGCCTCATCACCTGGAATACCATTGTTAAAGTTTAATAGTAAAGAGGGCTGTAATCCATTCTGTATGTTATTAATGTGATAATTAGAAACTTCTTCCTCTAAATTACAATATTGTAAACATCCTTGATAATCAACTGGAGAGTAATAATAGAAACCAGCTCTATACGGCTTTACACAGTATATCTCTACACTTTCACTCTTTTTACCAAACTTATATGCTGGAAATCTTTTAGGCTTGTCAGAAGGCTTTATTTCGCTCCATTTAGGGTGATAGTAATATGCTTTTATTTTACCGTCTTTTGCTTTTTCCGCTCTTAATGTTTCAGTAGGAAAATGCTTTAACTGCATTATCTTTGTTTTGCTCTTGTTATATACAACTTGTATAGATGCTTGACCTAAAAGCTTTAAATCTCCAGCGATCCTTCTTACATCTACATCTTTTAGTATTTGTTGCATTTGACCAAATTGAACAGAATTATCTTCTGAATCTGTTGCATTTAATCCTCTACCATAAATTAAATCTGTAATACCATTAATACATCTTGAGTTTGTTGGACTTCCTGTGTATCTATCTATGATATCTCTAAAATAGTTGTTATTGTCACCATATTCAACCCAATCATATCTAGTTGACTCTTTTATACTTGGCACTTCGTACCCAGATAAATTTATTACTTTTATTTTACTCATAATATTATGTATTTTTGGTCATCCGTATCAGTACCAATATACTCATCGTATTTATTACTATTTAAAGTGTGGTTTGTTGTATTATCGGTTTGTGATGTACAATAACCTTTACCTCTATACAATAATGTACTTGCTTGTTTTAACTCAAAAGAATAACTGTTTTCAGCTGTTAAAATACTAAAAGCTATAGACATCTCCAAGTAATTACCATTAGATGATAATGAAGATGTTATGTCATTTATTGTTTGAGTTTTTCTTGTTCCGTCTTCTACAATAACCATAGACAAGTCACTTGCAACAGTATAAACTCTTGGTATTATACTAATTGATTGAGATGATGCTGTTGGTGATAATCTTATCATACCTATATAACCTATTATGTTGAATTATGTTCAAAAAAAAAGAGGACTGTTAAAGTCCCCTTTCTATGTTTAAGAAAATCCTCTATGTTTAAGAGTTGGTTCCAGCTGTTACTGTTACCGTAGCTGACGCCATACCTGCATATGGATCTGCTGAAGTTGGTGAATCTACAAAATTAGCTGGAGTAGTTTCCATTCCAGTTAATGTTAATGTATATCCACTTAAATCTCCCATTGCGGCACCAGTTACAATTGTACCTCCTGATACGTCTGCACCATTAGATAAACCCATAACCATTACGTTTCCATTATAATCTTCAATAGCAACGTGTGGTCTTCCATAAGCTAATAATTTTAACTCTTTATTATCTTCTTTAGATAACTTATGTAAAGTTAAATTTAATGTTTGCTCATAAAATGTAGTTCCGTTTTCTCTTGAAGAGTTTACTGTTTGTTCTAAGGATGAGTTTCCTTTCACTTCATATTTAAATGCTGTAAAAGTACCAGACATATCGGTAATTTCATCAGCTGTAAGTGTTACAGTCCCTAAATCTCCGAAATCAGTAAAATAAACATTTTTTATTCCACCAACGACATCTTTACAAGGTTCTTTTCTTCCTAAAGTTAAATCACAAGCCATAATTTTTAATTTTTATATAAAAAAAGGGCGGTAGGCTTAGAGCTTACCTACCCTTTCTTAAGTTGAACAATTTATTTTACTATGCTGTAGCGTATAATACTACGTCACCACCAATTCCGTGCTGTATTCCAGCCGTGAACCTCATAATAACTCTCACATTTTGAGAACCATCTAAATCTGCCATATCAATCACTTTTACCTCGTTTTGGTCAGATAATAGACCTGTTCCAAAGAATAAGTTTGATTTTTGTGCTGCTACAGCATCGCTATCAGATAATCCTGGAGCTAATGCAATTTGAATACCATCAAATTGAAGACCAGAACCATTGTTATACCATTGTGTACCTTGATTGTTTGTACCTGCAGCTCCTAATCCTGAAGCACCAAATCCACCTAAAGCTCTAACGTAGTTTCTGTACATATTAGAAGGTAAGTAGATAGTCATATCTTCTGAACCATATACAGCAGAAGGAATAGCGTCAGCTATCTTACCAAGCTCTGTAATAATGTTAGCTGCTGTTGATGCTGTACCTGTTACGTCATTAACGTCACCATCAGCACCTAAAGTAGTGATGAATCCATCAAATTGACCAGCAGTTGCGTCAGTACCTGTCCAGATGTTAGTTTCGATTCTTTGAGCTACTTTATCTGCTACGTGAGCAATTAAAAAGTCAGAGAAAGAAGATGGTAAGTTGTCAAATGCAGAATATCCCATTTGTACTGCTTCCCAGTCGCTTCTAAAGTCTTTCTTACATAATTCTAAGTTTACTTGAAACTCTTCTGGTGTAAGAATTCTTTCAGTAAGAGTAAGTGTTGATGTGTCATCAAAATCACAGGTTGCATTTTTAACGATGCCATCTGTTGCCACTTTTTTCATTACTTGTTTATATTTAACATTTGGTACTACTGTAATATTCCCATCTGCCAAAGTTTTACCTGATAATAAAGCTGCAGAAATATATTTCCCAGCAAATTCACCAGCGTAAGTAGTAGTTATTGAAGTTGTTGTTGCCATTTTAAATTAATTTAATTATTAGTTATTGCGTTTAATACCCTATTGTAAGTAGTGTTTCTATTTGCGTTTGGAGCAAACCTAGCACCAATTTTCTCACTTACTTTGTTTTCTGGTGAATGACTGATTGCTTCAGCAGGTTCATCAGTAGATAGTTCTTGTGGAACTTCTTCTTGAGTCTCTTCTTTAGCTTCTATCATACCTCTTAATTTTTCTACCATAGCTTTAAGTTCTGAAACTTCGTCTTTAGTAGCATATTCTACAGCAGGAGCTTCTTCTACGATGTCTTCTTCGTAAACATCCTCTTGTAGTTCGTCAGCTGATTCTTCTGCAGAGTAAGATACTTGTCTAACTTCTGCTTTAGGATCTTCCTCTTTAATCTCCGCTTTAGCTTCTTTCTTTTTAGCTTTAGGAGCTTCTTCTTTTAATTCAACCTCAGGAGTAGTTACTTCTTCTGAATTAGTTGATAAAAGAACATCTTTGATTTTTGTTACAATTTCACTTGCTTTCATAAGATACTTTTATTTATAGTTATTACTGATTTTAAATACTTTGTTGTATTTTCAAACTTTACCAACTCCTTGAGCTTGGAGTGTTCCATCACAACATTTTGTAGAATAAGTTCTGCCATCAGGACATAAACATCCTCTTGATGAACTCTTTGGTGAAGAGTAACTTACTGTTGCTTTTTTATTTCTTTTCATCAATTATTAGCTTGTTATGGATTTTAAAATGTCCTCTAATACTTTAACAGCTTTTAATTCTTCTGCGTTTAATGATACATCTTCTTCTATACTTTCTTTTGGTCTTTCAAGTCCATCAGCAAAATATCCTTCTATAGAAAATCCTTTTACTTCTCCCGCTTTTACTGCTTTCCACACATCATCATTTAATACTTTCATAGAAACCATCCAAGTTCCTTTAGGTAGGTCAAAACCATAAGCTGATGCTTTGTCATTTTTAGGGTCGTCTATTAACCAAGATTCCACTACAGACATATCACTTAATTCAATTGAATGTTCAAGTGTGGAGTTTTGATGTTTACTTTTTATAAAGAATAATTCAGATGCTTTTCTAACTGTATCTTCGGAGAAATATATGTAGTAATCATCATCTTCTCCTTTTCTAAATATCTTTTTGTTAGGAATAAGAGCAGGACCCATAAGAATCCTTTTCTCTGCATCTACTTCAGCAAGTCTAATTTCTTTATGCTCTTTTAAAGCAATAAAGTCTTCTTCTATTGCAGGGTTTTCAACGATAGAAATAGCTTCAATACCACTAATCTCATTTTCTTCGTCTATAATAAGTTCTATTATCTTTTCCATATTTAAATAACCATATTAAGTTTATTCTGTTTTATTATCCAATAGAAGCTCCCTCTATTGTACTACGTTCAAGTTCTTGTGCTGTTGACACATCAGATGCTACAACATAAGCTCTTAATGGTTTCTCTTCTGATCCTGCAATTGTTTGAGCTAATTGACTTTCCTGTGTAGCACCTACCACATTAAATGCTGGTGCTTGTATTGGTGCAGAGCCTCCTCCTGAACCTCCTGAATTAACACCTGCCAAAGGACCAGATAGTGCTTTTATTTGTTGATTAGCTTTTTTACGAGCAGAAGAAATTTGTGCTAATACACCTCCTATCATAGCACCAAAAGCTATCGGACCTGCAATAGGACCTAAATCCTGTAAAAACTTACCTATAGAAGTTGTTGCATCAACTGTTGATTTAGCCGCAGAAGCACCTATATTAAATATAGCACTATTTGCAGCCATTGTTAATTTTGCAATTTCCATTGCGGCTTCTATTTGAAACATATCTCTTTGAAACTTAATCTGTTGAATTTTTACTGCTCTGGATTTCTTGTCATTTTCTTTTAAAAGCCTGTCTTTCTCACTTGCAGTTAAATTATCATTATTTAAAATAATATCTCTTTCGCTGTTAAGTCTTGTAATTGTACCTTGAAAAGCTTGACTTTGTATTGATGCTAACTTTTTAACTTGAGTCATTAACATTTGTGCAAGTTTTTCCTCTGCTTTCTTTCTGTCCTCTGTCCTTTTTATTTCCTTTTCAAACATTCTCTGCTTGAGATCATCTTTTTCTTTTTCAGCAATAGCGTTTTTAATGCTTTCGTCATTCATCATATCATCTGTAACCTTCTTTGCACTGTCCTTCATATCCTGAAGCTGCTCCTTAAAAGTTTTAATACCAGTACCATCAAATATTCTGTCTTGTATCTTTTTTAACATCAAAACAATTTCTTCATTTGTTTTGCCTACACGACCTGCCCAACCTTCACCAAAAACAAAATTAGCAACTTTATCTCTTTTGTCACCTTTAGGATCATCATCATCTACAACAGTATCAATTTGTTTTTGTATGTCATCTAATAAGTCCAATACTAAAGCAGCAGCTTCATCAGTGTCTTTTATTATTGTATTTAATACTTGTTTTCCTTCTTCTTCAGAAGAGCCAAAAATTGCAGCACGTATACCTATATATGGATTTTCATACACATCTTGATTACTTTCAGCTGAAAAATTGTCTATCGCAGCTCTATATCTCAGAAGAAAAGAGTCATTATCTTTAACAAACTTTTCAAAAGCTTTTGCTCTTTCTTCGTCATCTTCTATTTCACCTATTTGTCTTAATTTAGCTTTTTTAAAGAATACGTCTGCGTTAGCATCTATAAGAGCATCTCTTTCAGCTCTTAGTTTTTGTTGTGTTATATATTTTTCTATAGCTAAAGATGTAGATTCAATAGACTCTTTATTACGAATTTCTTCAGCCGTTAAATTTGGTAAAACACTTGCAAGTTCAACAGCGGCAGCTATTTGTGCATCCCTACTTGCAGTATTGTCATTTATAACCGTGTTAAGAAGCATAAGCTTAACTCCTTCAGCATCAAGAGTTTTATTGGTTTCCTCTATTTCCTCCCTTAATTGTTTTAATTTACCAGCAGCTGTGTTTGTTCCTTTTATAAAATCTGTTATTTCATCTCTGTAAAGCGTTATTAAGGAAATAAGTATTTGAAACCCTAAAATTAAAGCTCCCCCAGATTTAAGTTGTTTTATAAGAATATCAAAAGAAGCTCTTGCACTTCCTGTTTTTCTCGACAATGTTCCAAGCTGGCTACCAAGTTGAGATATGTTGTTCGTCATACCTATAATTCCAAAAGGAGCATCTGAAATTAATCTACCAAATTCAACAATAGAGTTAGAAGCTAAACCTTGATTGCTAATAAACTGTGCATTAACTTGAACATCTTTATTTCTTGCTTCAGTTAGCTTTCTTAATTTATCTTCTACTTTAGTTATAGCAACAGTAGCTTTTTGGTATGCAGGAATGGTATTTGCATTAGCAGCACGATCTGCTTTTAATGCTCTTATTTCTGCTAAAAGAGCAGCTTCCGTACCTTTAAGAGCTTTGGTTTTTTCTTCTGTTACTTTAATCCCTGCTTTTTGTGATTTGTTTACATCATCTAAAGCTTTTTGTAGTTTTTTTAAGTTTACAGTACCATCATCCTGCAGCTCTACCTGTATAATTATTTTTTTGTTATCTGCCATAATACTCTCTAATTATATGATCTTTTAAATCATTCCAGTTTTCTTTTGCTTTGTACTTGCCTTTAGCAATATCTATATAAGGATTAACTCCATAAAAGTTATCTGTCTTTAATAGTTCTATTATTAATTTAATCATTAGTCATCTGTTTGATCTGCTGTTATTAATGCACTGTCTACTGTTATATCTGTTGTATCTACTGTTAATGTTCCTGTTACAGGAGGTGGAGTTGGTGCTACGCCACAATCTACATTATAAGTTAAATTATTTTCACCACCCATATATCCGTGATTATAACATTCATAGCTAATAGTTCCAAAGTCATCATTTACTGTTACAGTTATATCTCCAGCATAATATGTATATGTATTTCCATCTAATCCAGTTTTGGTTCCTCCATTAACTGTTCCTGTATAACTAATTAATGATTCTTTACCGTTGTTATGAAAAGCTATTGGATGGGTTGCAGGTACATTACTCAAAGTATAAGTTCCTGTAGCCATCTGATAAACACCATATTTATTGTCAAATATATATAAGTAACCACCAGTAACAGATTCTACTCTTACCTCAAATAAAGACGGAAGACATAAGAAATTCTTTACTGCATATGTTGAGATAAGCTCTAAATCAGCTTTACCTGTTACTATATCTAAATTTATTTTATTTATATTGTATTTTTCTCCAGAAACAACAATGGTGTCTGCAAGAGAAAAGTTTGTTATAAAAGCATTTGTAAGTACAGCTTTTAATTTAGTTAGCCTATTAAACTTATTAAATACAGATAATATATAGTTTTCATAGTATTGTGAATATAAGTTTTCACCATAACTTTGAGATCCATTAACATTAGCATTGTATTCATTTCTTTCTGCTCCAAAATGATTGGTTTGTGATGTATTTATATCTACAGCATTACTTGGTATAAAATAAGATGATGTAAATAATGCAGCTGTTCTATCATTGTATGTGTATGGAATTGTTTCACCTGAAACAAGTATAGGGTAAAACAATACTGGCTTTCCTATATATGGATTGTATTTTTCTTGTGTTCCTGCAGTGTCATCTTCATTAGATTTTGTTACACTAAAACCAACCTGTATGTCTGTCCAAGCCGTTCCTGTATTATCATACAGTCTTTCATATTTCATATGACCAAAAGATGGTTTTATGACATATTCCTTATTGTATCTGCTGTCTCCTTTTATGTCTTCAGACTCACCACCCCAAGTTATATTGTTAACTTCTTTATGTTGTTTTGCAAGTAAAGAATCTGTGTCTTCATATTCAAATGTAATTTTTGTATAAGGTAAAGCTTTATTTACTGTACTTGACTCAACATTAATTTTACTTGTTAAATCTGTTTCTGCTGTTGATGATACATAAAAATCATCAAGAGTTTTAACTACAATAGTTTTTTCTGTTGGAGAATCATTTCTTACCTCTGCAACAAGATTAAACATTTTAAATAAACCAGACAGAAAATCAAGAATTGTAATGTCAGGCAAATTTTCGTGAGTATAAAATATTTGGTTACTGTTTGCAATTAAATTAGATGCTGTTCTAATAATATCTGGAACGCTAACACCGTCATAATCTCTATCAACTCTAGCTATAAGCCTTAATTCAAATCCAGAGTTAAAGTCTATTGGTGATCCAGAATCTGTTATAACTGTAAATGTATATGTCCCCTCATCTAAATCTACTTCTAAATAATCTGTTGTTCCTGTTTGTACCTCTTGTGTAAATTCATAATATAAAGACCCATTTCGTTCTACCCTTACATCATATTTAGTTGTAGTGTCTGAGCTTACTAAACTAAGTCTAGCTAAGATTGATTCTATACGACCACCTTCTATTTCTATTTTTACAGTATCTGCAGAAGTTCCACTCGATATTCCTGATGAATTTGTAAAGTTTGCTGAAAATCCTACTGCACCCGTATCTGCATAAAGGCTCAATGGTTTTCCAACACTAAATGTGTTTATTAGTGTGGTTACTTTTCCTACCGTTTCTTCACTTACAATTTTACCTTCTTTTTGATGAAGCCACATATATAGATTATAATAATCTAAATTACTTGAGTTAAAGAAGTCTGTAGAAAAACTCACTGTAGTTTCACCTAAAGACAACCATTTTTCTATAGCTTTTATTATAACATCAATTCTAATGGCTGGTTTTAATTGATCCCAAGCTACTCCATTTCTTTTGCTGTTTAATGGGTAATCTGCAACATCATAATATAAATTACCGTCTTCTAAGTTACCGTAGTAATCAGTTCCGCTGTTTGTGTATAATCTATCTGTATGTGTTATTAAAGGAACAACTAAAGGCTGAACGTGTGTTGTTCCAAACTCATCTGTAATGTTTTTTGAGCTTTCTAAGTATTCTTTCACACTATCAGTTCCTGTAGCTTCATAATTCATATAGAAGTTTTTAAGGAACACTAGTTCACTTAATTTAGTGCTATCAAGTTTCTCTCTAAGAAATCTTAAGTTACCATAAAATGTTACTCTATATGAATAAGGCTTATTGTATTTAAGATCTACACCTTCAAGCATAATATATCCTTCCCTAAAAACTCTATTGTTTATTTCTATTCTAGCCTCTTTTGCAACTGCAGCATTAAAACCATCTATAGCAAAATTGTAATAATGTTTAAATAATATATTGTTTCTATCTGATGAAGGTAAAGTAAAGTTTTTACTAAAGTCTGTAAATATTTTACCAGGATCTTTTACGTCTTTTATAGATGACTGTATTGTAATAGAACCATCCTGAAAAACATCTACTTCTTCATTATTTATAAAAAGCTGTACTTTTTGTTTCATTATCTAATTGTATTGATGCTGTTAAAAGCATACTCAAATTGAACAGTATAGTTTACAAGTTTGTCGTTTAGGTGTGTTTTATATGTAAACTCACTGTCTTTTACTTTTATAGGTAATGTTTTATTATTTTCTCTAACCCAGATATTTTCTGATTGAAACAACTCTCTTATAGTTTCATTGTATTCTTCTTTCAGAAATCCAGAGTTTAATGTTAATGATTTTTTACTTGTTACATCTTGTACAATTGATGTTGGATTATAAGTGTCATAACTTACGCCAGAAGAAGAAGATGTAATTGTGCTTGTGTCAAAGGTGTCTCTTTTGGTTTGTAATCCATCTGTTCTTTTTTTATTAAACCATAAATCTTGTATTACACCAAATTTATTTATAAACGATACTTTAAAGTTAGTGTATTTAGGTTCACAGGTATATATAGGATAAACAGTTTCTACAGCTGTTCCTGTAGCAGTAGAATAAGAAGTAGATAATGTATTTACTGACTCTATTTCTATTTTACTTGCTTGTACGTTTGAAGAAACATACCTTATGTATGTATTAGAATCTTCTGATGTTGGTGTGTCTAATAATAAGTCAAATGACTTTGTTTCTGCAACTGATTCAACTCCTGAAGAATCTTTAGTAAAGAACCTGACAAACTTAACTCCTCCTGGACCAATATAAATAGGTATTTTTATATTTGAATTTTCAGGCAGATATATATATGTATTAGAAATCAGTTTAGAGGTAGATAGAGTTGAATTTAAACCATCTTCAAAATATGTATACCCTTTAGTTCCTATACCATAACCATAAAAATCTTGTGCATCTCTATCACTATATGTATTTCTTTTAATATAATAAAACCAACAAGTAGATTTTATATTTGAGATACCACTTGTGTTTATTGAATAATCATTATTAAAGACAACATCTATATAGTCTTGTATTAGTTCAGATATTTCAAATCTAATTAAATTGTTTGCGTCAGGATTTGTTTTTGTTATAACATATTGAGGTGCTGAAGGAACAGAACTCCATCTTCCAGTCCAACAATACAAATCCAGTTTAGAGCTTGCTAATACTGCCATATCATTTCTTTAAGTATATAACTAAAAAAAGGAATATAGTATTACAACTTATAGTATATTACCACACTGCCCAAAGTTATATATTTCTCCACGTGCAACTCCAGTACCAGTTCCTATCTTAAAATAATAAGATCCTTCAGATAAATAAAAGTTAGAAGATGCAGGTGCATAGACTCTTGTTAAAGCAGAGTCTGAATATAACTGCGTTGAGTCTCCAAGTGTTCCTGTGTAATATAAAGTAGTAGGATAGCTTGTTTGGGTTATGTTATTACAAGCATCTGTTATAGTTGCAAATGCAGTACTGCTTATTTTAATTATATTAGTAGTAATTACATCTGGCTCATCTGGCGTTGGCGGAACATATCCACAAGCCGTACAATCAGAATATGTAACTAAATCAGTTATGTTAATGTTAGATGTTGTTGCTGTATTTCCACCATCACTGTAACATACATTGCTATATTCAACTACTGCTGCCCAATGTCCTGTAGCATCTAAATCTGTTGTACTTCCTATTACAACAAAGCCACCATTCCCGTCACAATTATTATATTGCCTAAAATATGCAATAGGGTCAGGAGTAATTGTATCACCTTCTAAACAGGTTGTACAATCATTAAATTCAGCAAGAGCAGCTCCATAACTCTCAAATGTTCTGTCTTCGTTATTTGCTTCAGGTTGGTAATCATCATTAACCTTACTTCTACAGGTTTCTGTATTTGAGCTTGTTCTAAATACATTAGGAAGAGGTGAGGCTGATGAATAATAAATTATTGGCGCTCCGTCATTATTACATTGTCTGTAGCCACCATAATATCTATTTTCATCTTGTCCTGTTTCTACGACAACTTGAATATCTCCAACACATTGTTCACAAGAACCATAAGGCTGTAATCTAACAAACTCATCACTTGAAAGTGTGTAGTCCCATTCAGCTAGAGTTACATATACTTGTGTTATTTCGTAACAACCGCTTGAATTTCCAGTTCCTGCAAAGTCAGTTAGTTGTACAATTTGACCAGCATCACGTGTAAATCCATCAAAAGCTACGTCAAATACTGTTCCTGCATTAGTTTGATTAGGACATTTTTGTATTGTTGCATATCCAGCAGTTGGTTGTGATGGCGTTGGGTCAGGAGTTTCTGTACATCCACCAGTAACACATCCTTGAGGGTTACCACTTGCATCTATATATCTAATATTCTGATTTGTTCCATCATCAAAAGCATACCATCCAGTAGTTAATGCTGGTGATGATAAACCTGCTGCATTAGAATAAAACTTACTTGCAACACAATAAGCTGTTTCTCCATCTCTATTTGTGTATAGTGTTACTGAAGAACCAGTACAAGCATCATAATTAGGATTTGTCGTGTCTGCAGATGTAATAAATGTAGTTCCATAAGATGGTCTATTATCCCATTGAATTGCTTTATTTGTATCTGCATCAGTTGTTGCACTCACTAAACAGTTATAATAGAAAGTTCCTGTCGTTGTTTGTGTTTGAGTTCCAGTTCCGTTTATAATCAAAGTCTGTTGTGTTTCACCTGATATAGCATTTCCTGGAATAGATGTAATATCATTATTGGTTGCACTTTTATACCATTGATAAGTTGGAGCTGTTATATTTTGAGTTAAAGCAGTTAGTGTTACTTGTTGATCAACATAAGCAATTCCTTGATTGTTTCCGTCAGCAGTAGCCATATTTATTGTTACTTTAGCTGCTAATGTAATGGTTGTATCTGGAACATCGTCTGTTTGACATACTAAAACTTGAGAAACATATCCTGGAGGATAACTTAATACTTTAGCATAATGTTCTTGTGGATCACTGTTGTCATCAAATAATATTAATTTATACCAATTGTCTGTTCCACCAAAAGGATTAGATAAACTATTGTCAGCAGCCTTTAATGTAAACAAAGAAGCACCTGCTGTTATTGAGTCATTATAATATACATCAACATCTGCTGTTAAAGCACAAGCATTGGCTCCATTATTACCAGCTACGGTAACATAGTTAGATGAAACTACTGCATTATTTGGAACTGTATTTGATTCTTCAACAGGTTCTGTCGTTCCTTCTGCAACACACTCAACATAATTACTAATTTCTCCATCATTGTTTAATCCAATCCTTCCATTATGATTAGTGCTTATTTTAAAATACTTTCCTCCACCAGAATAAGGTGTTTGTAATGCATCACTTTGATATAATGTTGTACCGTTACCAAATGTCTCTCCAGAAAACAATCCATAATAAACTGTTTCTGCTGCTGTTGCCGCACAAGCTCCGTTTACATTATCAAAGTTAGATGATGATATTAAAACTGATTGTGGGTCTGCAGTTTCAGCTTGGTCAAATATGGTTACTGTTACAGATACAGCAAAATTATCTAAGGTTAATATGAATGTTTCACCAGATGTACTTTCGGAAGTGTTATCAGATAATACTTCAAATGTCTGTGTAGCTTCGTTATCATTTCCACCTGAACCAAAAACAAAGGAACCAGTTAATGTTCCTCTTTGGAAGTCACTTCCACTTACTGTTCCTGTTATTGCAAATGGAACAGAAGTCCCGTTGCTAGTCGTGCTGTTTGCATCAATTAATTTAACTGTAAAAGTTTGACCTTCTGTAACTGATGCTTTATCTACTGACAATCTATAATCAGAGTTTCTTGATACCGTTCCTGTTAATGTAGTTGTTTCTGATACATCAGCAGATGCAAATGTTCCTGTAACTGGTTGAGCAGGACTTATAGCTAAAGCTACGTCTGCTGTATATCCTGTGTTTAATGATAATGTTGTTGTAAAACTATATGAGTCTCCAGTTTCTCCTGTTTGTTTTGCGTTGTTTAAATTACCACCAATTGTATATCCTTGAGCATCTCCCGATATACTATTTGTTACAGTTAAAGTTGCTTCATATTGTGGGTTAGCTGACCAAGTTACTGGTTTTGATGCTGGATATTCATTGCCTGCTGAATCTATTGCTGTAACACCATAAGTAACAAGTCCATCTGATGCTTCTGTAAACTCTTCTTCTGCATTTGCATTTCCAGCAATTGCTCCTCCTGTCCAAGCATAGCTAACGGGTGTGAAGTTAGTTGCTACTGCTGTAAGTGTAATGTTACTACCTGTTGTACCTATTGATGGTCCTGTAATAGATAAAACTGCGTTTTCTACCGTGCTTCCATCATCTCCTGTTGATGTTATGTAATAAGGACTTCTACTGTTTACTTTAACTGTTGCCATTTATATTTATTTGTGATTCTAAATCTTTTAAGTAACCTTTTTTTACTTCTTCTGTTATTTGATCTGCATAACTCTTGTCTATAAATTTTAATATATCAGCTCCTTTGTACCCAAATCTCTCTATAGTACCTTTTTCCAATATAGCTTCTTGGATAGATTTAATCATTCTTAATTTACTTGTTTTTTTGTTATAAGGATTTAATCCTTTTCGATAAACCCATTCTGCTATTTTACTATATGGAGGTTTATTTCCAGGTTTAGTTCCTTTGTCAACTGATTCAAAGTATTCAGCAGCATAGATGTTTAGTGAGATACTTTTACTACTTGCAAATACAGTCCCTTTAACACTATTTCTTAATCTTCCTGTCGCATTTAACTTCTTTGAATCAATCTGATTCTTTATTTCAGTAGTTAATTGTTTACGTATTCTGTTTAATGCTTCTGCTGTAAAAGTATAGACCATTAGCAAAGAGATAATTCATTAGTTGGTACTTGTATATCTACAGTCATTCCCCATCCAGCTAATTGATTCTCATATTTATCCAGCATTGGTTCTGCTGTTACATTTGTTATTACTTGAAAGTTGTCAGAGAAAGCATCTCCTCTTCTTAAGTTTTGTTGTAAGTCGTTTACTACTTGCAATTGTGTATTTAATACATCTTGCAGGTTGTCATTTCCAAACATCATATCTTCTGTTTGTTTATCTTTTGTGTAATCTACTATATCTAAACATAACACTTGAAGTGTAGCTGTCATTATTCTATCTGTAAATGTAACATTACCAAATATAATATGAGCTAAAGGATATATGGTAGTCTTATTTAGATCTACTTCTAATATATCACCAAAAGTTACAGTCTTGGTTGTATCATTAGCTCTTAATATTTCTTTTAATTTATCTAATACTGTATATACTTGTCTCATCTTGTATTTTGTTTTAACATTCTTCTTTCTAATTCATTCTTTTCCTTTTCAAACTCTAACCAGGTTAAGCATTGAAATAAGGAAAGTTTTGTAACGTCTTTAAATTTTGTTGGGTCCCCTCCAGCAAGTCCATAAATCGATTGATACCAACCCCATTTTGCTCCAAAGTTTGCTGTAGATCCGAGTCCACCTTCAGACGCTTCCCCAAAGAGTCCATCATATGCTGCGACAACTCTTTGCCTAAACGGTAAAAAAAAACCGTTGCTCCAAGTGCTACATTAACAGGAGCATCTAACATTACATCTGAATACTTATCAGTTCCTTCATAGTCTTCTATTAGATATAAATCCTTTTTCTCAAATACTACTGGTCTGTATAATACAGCTAATGCTTTATGCATCTGTTGCCAATCTGATATATACTTATCTAAATCAATAAACTCTCCAAGAGATATATCGTCAAGCTTAGGCATAAAACCAAACTTTATTGTTTCTCCTTTAGGATCTGTCATTTCAAATGTTCTTTGAAGTGGAGTCTCTTCTTTAAACATCTCTGATATATTTCCTATAATCCCACTGAATTTAGTTAGAGGTAAATTATAAGCCTGTTTCATTGTTATACCACAAAAACATTCTAGTAATTTTAAATTAGCAAAGTCTATTTGTTCTTTGTTAGGCTCTGTACCTTCTTCATACTTTACAGTCTTGATGTACTTTTGATACTGCTTTAAAGATATTCCCGATAACTCTTTTGGGATGCTTATGGTGAATGTTTTACTCATATCTATATAACTATCAATTAGTTTATTGTAATATAATACATTTTATATTGAATCTATTCTTGCTTTAATAATATCACAATATTTTTTATCTATCTCGTAAGATATAGAATCATATCCTAAATCTTTAGCAACATAAGCAGTTGTGCCTGAGCCTGCAAAAACATCAATTATTAATTCACCTCTTTTAGCTGTTGTTCTAATTATTTTATTTATTATCTCTTCAGGTATTTGACAAGGATGTTCAGTTTTTTCCTTACTTACATTTTTTACTTGATTTACATTCCACCAGTCATATAGTTTAGCACCAGTTTTACCTTCAGAGATTCTTTTTTGTATTCTTTTATCGTTTAAGTTTTTATATGGCTGCCTTACTTTACTGAAATCAGGCTTACATCCCCACCAACTAATCAATCTGCTTTGTTTTCCTGTATTACTATTATATACCCAACAAACTATTTGCTCACACCTTTCCTTTATAGCTTTAGGTAGTAAATTAATAGTTTCTTCAGGATAATGAATAATTACACAGGGAGTTGGTATTTTAGATAAAAGCTCTATATAATCTTTTTCAGACATTCTATCCTTATACTTGTTATAAGAATATCCTTGATTGTATGGTGGGTCAGTTATGGTTAATCCTTTAGGTATAATACAATCCCTAAAATCTCTGTTTATTATTTCTGTTTCCATTATATAAATATACAACAAAATTAAAAAACATAGTTAATACTGTATAGGTTATTTATTCAGCTATAAAGTTACATATCTGACTACATATATAGAGATTCACCAGAATTATATCTAGTTCATAAATAGCTATTTTCATATTTGTTTAGATTAAGCCCACGTAAACATCCTTACTGGGCTTTCTTTTGTAAAGTGCTTGAATTTACTTAAGTGGACAACTCTACTCCCCTACCTTCCGTTTTACATTGATTTTTCTTAACTGATCTACTCAACAATAATTAATTGCTTTTTGCGTTTACTATCTGAATTGACTAATTAAGTTTAATGTAAAGTATATTTTACTTTTGGTTAATGGTAGAAATTAAAAAGGTAGATTATGAAACAAAAAAAACTATCTATGATTAACAGATAGTTGTAAAATAATTGAAATAAAAAAAACCTGCCGTTTAAAGCAGGTTTCTCAAACTAATTAACATAATTATTAACCTATGAAAAAAGGTTTCTTAAATGCTATTTAAATGATGTTTAGAAGGGTAGTTTATAATAAGCCCAAACTTCATCTTTAATCTTTTTAATATCTTTCTTTGTTAACATTGTGTTAAGATCATCAAAGCATTCTAAAGAATATATTAATTCATATCCCTTCCAATAAGCATAATTATTTACTAATGTTTCAGCATTGTTGAAAGTGGTTTGTATTTCTCCGAACTGTTCTTCTTCCTTTTCATTGCAATATGCTATTGCATCAAATGTAGGTAAGTCATTATCCTTAAGCCATTTTTTAGCCCTTGAATAATATATAATAAAATAATCAGTGTTAAATGTGTTGTGATGAAGTTGGTCTTTATGTACGTCTATTTGGTCGTCTAATTGATCGAGTAAATGATTTATAATGCTTATTTCAACTTCTGGTAATGTTTTTGTTTCCATTTTTTTTGTTTTTAATTAAGGTAAATAATAAGTTAATGTTCCTAAGATAATTAAAGCTATAAAGATTAATAGATAAGTTAATATAGCCCATTTAATAAAGTTTAATGTTCTCATAGTGTTATGAATAAGTAGGGTTAATTTGATTCATTAGTTTATCAAGTTTTTTAATTCCTGATATTATTAACTTTAATTTGTCTATTTTATAAGCTAAATCCACTTGAGCTTCAAAAAGATCTTTATTGTTAGCGTTATATATATCAAAGCTAAAATATCCGTTAGAGTCATAATATATCATATCTTCAAAATTAGATATAATTAATTCGCTATCTAAGTTATTATATTCATAGTATAATGATCTATATTCTTCAATTAAAGAGTCAATCATTGTTAGTGTTTTTGTTTTATTTGTCATTGTATTATTTTTAATTAGTTATTTAATCTGAAGCTAAGATAATCAAAAAAAACGATATAATTAACAAATTATGTCAATAAATATTAAAATATTTTTTATCATTGTATTGGATAATACTATAAAATTGATGCTATACAAAAATAAATTGACAAAGACAAATATTATGCTAATTTATAACCGTTCTAAATAGTGAAAAAAAAAGAGCCAACCCTTTTGAATTTAAGGTTAACCCTTTTGAATTTAATGATTGGCAAACCTACTATGTTTAACGATAAACCTACTATGTTTAACGATAAACCTACTATGTTTAATGATTACTTTATACTAAGTATCTTATTTACTATTAAGGTAGCCAGGTAAATATAAATATAATACCCAAATGAATTACCTAAGTGTATTAAATCTATTATTCCTAATGTTAAGCAAACCAATGCTATCATTATATTTATTATACTAAATATATTATTTATTTGTTTCATATCTATTATGTTTAAGAAAGTTCTTTGATTATGTTATTTAAATATTCTATTCTTTTTTGTAGTCGTTCAATTCTCAATTCATAAACTTCCAGGAGTTGTGATTGAGTTTCTTTACTCATATTAAATTTTGTGTCCATAGTTTTAGTTTTTAAATTTTACTTTCTTTAATGCTATATCTGAATATCTACCATAAATATCATTATCCTCACAATTAGGACAATGAAAATAATCCCTACTCTTTACCCAATAATAACAACCACAATTATAACATTCAAATTTCTCCATAGTTTTATTTGTTTTTAGTTAGTTCGTGATAACTTTTCTCTGTTATCCTTTTCATAAATTTCTGTTGATCTGATATAAAATACTTATCATCTTGCTCAATAGTATATAGCATCTTTGTTATTAGTGTAGTTATTTTCATATTATTATTTTTTTTGTTTTACTCCTAAAAAATCTGCCCAACCTTTAAAGTCATCTTTATATGCTCTATGTGGTTTCAAAGGTATAAAACCTTCTTTTGTTTCTTTTACTTCTATCTCGTCTCCTTCTTTCCAAGAGTCGATAATAGGTTTCTCAAGTGTATAGTCTATATAGAAATAAACATCATCTATTTTTATATAAGCAGATCTTTTATTTATTTGTTTTATATTCATAATTACCAGATTTGTCTTTCTAATTTTATTATTAGTTTAAATAATTCTCCTTTTTTTATCTCATCTTTTTCAAGAGCAAATTTAGTTCTCAAGTTTACTAGTTTCATATATTGTATGTGTCTCATAATGTTATTGTTTTTTGTTTATTAGGTTAGGTAGTCCGTTAAATGTTTGTTATTCATAATTAATAATTGTTTAATATAAATTCATTTAATTTTTTTTCTGTTAAAGTTTTTAAAGTTATATTATTACTTTGTAGATCTTCTTTAACTATACCTGGAAATATGTCATATTTTAAACAGATATAGGTAAATGTTGAATTATTTACAAGTTCTTTTGTTTCTCCTATTGTATTTATGTTTTTCATAATATTTATTTTAATGTTTATACAAATATAAAGCATAATATTTTTAATAAACAAATAATTAACAATAATTCTTTACAATAATATTTTTAATATCAAAGCGTAAAACAAAATAATATATAAAAGATCATTTAAATATTAGCACTATCAAAACAAACATTAAATAATATGAATACAAATTTTATATGGTGGACCAGGTGGTTTTGTTCAAACCTATTGCGTTTAACGATTAGACAAAGTCGAAACCTATTGCGTTTAATGACTAAGTATCCAAATAGAATATATATTGAATCTATTGGACTTGGAGTACTTTTAAGTATATCAAGTTTCTTTTTCGTTTATATGTTCACCTGGATTATTATAGCAATTAAATTCTAACCCTTTTGAATTTAACAACAACCCTTTTGAATTTAACGATAAACCTACTGCGTTTAAGAACCTATTGCGTTTAAGAATAATAAAAGGAAGACCCACCTCACTACCGATCATAATCGACTTCGTATATTGATGAGTCAACCTATTATGTTTAAGAACTACCTAATAACATACACACCTTTGCTTGCATTAGCTAAAAAGTATTGAATACAATAACGCAGGGAATCCAATTGGTGATTCCATTTATCTATTGGTCTTGTGTTTCTTTCGTGCCAAACATAATTGTTAAGCTCCTTAATAAGCTCTGTACTATCTGGATCTATAATCAAATCAAAGTCCTGGATAAGAGCTATCCCTGTAAGTATAGACCCACTGCGTTTAATGGTTGGCTTTATGTTACAATATTCTTTTAATTCAGATATAAGTCTTGGCTCTGCTGAATCACATATGATTAAATCCTCTCCTGCATATCTTCTGTTGTTCTCTCCTATTTCCTTTGTTGACATACCTGCTTTAGCATACATTGTCTTAACCCATATCTTTTTACTTTCTTTATGTATTGCAGCTTTTATAAGTACAGTAGGATCTACAGAAAAACCAAAGTCTTGACCATATATAGATTCAGTACCAGTATTAAATAAACCTGTAGACCAATTACCAAAGATAACACCCTCTGCTTTATCCATCCATCCACCAAGTATCTGGTGATTATATCTATCTGGTCTTCTGCGTCTAATGTCTTCTAGCTGTAACAGAAATGAATCTGATAAGTTTTCTTCATTATCTTTAAATGTAGTGTGTATGTAAGTTACATTATCTACAAAATCATTAGTGCCAGGATTAACTCCTTTACCTGCAAAGAATCTTTGATATATCCAATGCTCTTTTGTTGTAGGGTTTAGTATCATCATAACCCTATTAGGTTTATTCTTTGACCTAACTGACTGATCTATCTTATCAAAGTCTTCTTCCTTGATTAGTTCCTCTGCTTCATCAAGTACCCAAGTAGTTATCCCACTAATTGACTTTAGTGCAGCAGTTTGATTCCCTGCTGATGTACGGATACCTTTAAACAGTATTGAGCTTCCAGTACTTATGTTTAAGATTTCATCTTTAGTAATACGAAAGTGTTCCATAATACCATACAGTTCTAACTTCTCTAAGAACTCTGGAATGATTGAGTTGGCTGCACTAATCATAGTGTACCTAGTGAATAGTATCTTGTGACCCTGTTCGAACGTTAGAAAGGCTAAAAAGGTAGTTATAGCAAATGACTTACCACTTCCCCTTCCTCCTGTTATAACAAAGTATCTTGAGTCGTTACCTAATGAATTGTATTTATTATTGAGTACTGGCTTCTTCATCTGTGTCAAGCTCTATAGTATTATCTTCCTCTTGTGTACCAGTAAATAGATTCTTAATATTGATGTTAACCTTTTGTTGTTTCTCTTCAGGTTTATCAAGTGGCTTACCATATTTATATTCAAAGAGTAATTTAAGATGTGGAAACGATTGTTTAGCTTGCTCGGCTAATGATTCCCAAGCTTCTTCTTCTGATCCGAATACTTTAGCCATTGCATTAAGTGCGTAGATTCCGACCCGTTTTCGTTTGGCATCGTTAAGAGCAGCAGAAGATGTGGGTCGTACAACAGGCACGTTTCTAACGCCTGGTTTGCGTCCATTGTTTCTTCGTCCATCACTATCTTTGACATATTTATATTGTTTTGGTTTCCTTCCCATTTTTCTCGTATAAGAACTTATATATATTCCAAATTGCATCTGACCATTCCTTGTCAGTATAAACTTTATTCCCTTTCTTTACCAGTCCTTTAAATTCAACAACAAGATTAAACTTAACGCATCTTCCTACGCAACCTGGCAATGGTTCAGGATATATTTTGTAACCTCTCTCTAAACACCATCTTGCTGCTGCTTGGTTATATAAACCTCCATAAGGAGGTAAACCCCACTTCTTATTATGTGCATCTATCTGTTCTTTAGACCTCTTGCGTTTCATTTATTAAATCATACTTTTTTTGTAACTCTTGATATTCTTCTACGAGTTGGTTATACTTAATTTTATAATAGTTTTCATTATTATATCTATTTAGATCCTCTTCACTTTCTTGAAGCAATCTGTTTCTTACTCTTGTATATGTATTTAAGACTGTGTCTTTATGTAAAGCCATTACATCAAAAACAAGTAACCCGTGTAATACTGATGCGTGATCTCTATTAACAGATTTACCTATTGCTAATAATGTAGCGTGTGAAAACTCTCTACATAATTTAAAGTAGATAGCTCTTGCATAGACATATTCCCTTTTCCTTGTATTTCTATTTAATGAAAGTCCAAGCTCTTTTGCTACTTCAACTTTTATTTGTGATATACTAATATTCGATTTTTTCTCCATTTTCTTCTAATTCAATTTTTATCTCACTGTATGTTTTTTCTTCTGCATATGACAGAGCTTGCTTAATTCCTGCACAAAGTTCGTACATTTCCTTATATTCAAACTCATACATATCTTCAACTAACTCTTCATATGTTACACCCATCAATAAGTCTCTAAGTGTTAGGTAATAACTCTTTTCAATCTTTTTTTTATATGTATCCTCTTCTAACGTATTCATTAACATTTTCAGTCTTATCGTAAAAGTACTTTCTGTAGTTATTACAAGCGACCTCAACCTTCTTCTTCCCTCTCTCTAATGCTTCGTCACTACATTCATATATCCCAATCTCACCAGTCCCCTTATCTATAACTAAAAATGTAAACTTTTGTACATTAAAGAGTTCCATATAAATATAAGCCTGCACGTCATAATGCCATTTATGTCTCGCTGTATATACCCAAGATCCTATATCATTTGTAGTCTTTACATCTACGATTCTATCTGTTGTTAAATAATCTGCTTTACCTCTAAAAGGAAAATCATTTATCTCTCCTATGCCAGGAAGTTCTGCTGCACCACCACGAAGTAATTCACTCGCTTCATAGTTAGACTCTAAACACTTTACAAGATATTTAAAGTAACTAAGCTCTTTGTTAAGCATTACTTCCATTCCTGGATTGTCTGCTTTAGCATCCTTATACTTGTTGGTGTTTCTTGTACTTGCATCTACAAATATATATTTCTCTGGTATTTTCTCATATTCTAATACTAAAGTATGAAATAGCCTACCATCTCTTAATGCTGGTACATTGCTATTGTCTTTAGTTAAATAGCTTTTATATTTAACAGGAGATTCATATAAACTTTTTATACTACTTGAAGATAAAGCTGCTTCACCAAGATAACCATAGTAGAAACTATCGTCATCCATTCGGTCTAACAACTCTTTCTTTTCCCATTCCTTACCGTCTAATAATCTAATCATATATTTTTATTCCTTTTTTATTATTCTCGTTTATAGTTAGTGGTTTTATATTTGTAAAATAATTTAACTTTACAAACTGTTCTTCATTTTCAGAATAAAATAAAGACACATTATGATCTGCACACCAATAAGTACCATAATTATTCCAGCTCATTTTTTCAGTAAATTTAGATTCAATATATTTATAAAAATCTTCTCTTGACAAACCAATCATCTCTTGCGTTGTTAAATCAATAACATAACCTCTTTTCCTTCTAAACTCACCAATTCTATCTTCAAAGTTTTTCCAAAATCTCCACTTGTGATCTAAAGACCTTCTTTTAGCTTTATAGTTAGATCTCTTTTTAATTTGATCTTCTCTGTTTTCTTTATAAAAACTATTCATATATTTCTTTTTACATTCTTTACATTCATTCCTATACCCATCAGCAGAATCTTTTCTAACAGGAAATAAACTAATATTAAGAACTCTATAACATTTTTTACATTGCTTTGTTTTCATAATGCTAATATAATAAACATTTAATTAACAAACAAACTTATTTACTATTTTCTATATAATCCTCTAATGCAGCTAAAGCTCTCCAAGCTACTTTTCCTAGATGAAGTAATCCATCATCATCTATTTTATCAGCATCTATTAGATGTCTTGTCAGTGCATCTAAATGATCTTTACTTTTACCTTTATCCCAATGAAGTGGTTTGTCAGGATGATGTTGATCGTTGCCTGCTAAACTAACTTTGCTTACATATTTAAGTGCATTAGGGAAATACTTTAATACACCTGAATAAACTGGCATATTTTTTCTTTGTGTGTGTTTATCTTTATTCATCTATATTATCAAACATATTTAGTTGGTTTCTTATTTGTGTGTAATGTTCTTTTGGATACTCTTTTTTACTCTTATTCTTTTCATTAAATCTTTTTTTCACGTTTTCGCTTGGCGTAACCCACTCTAAATTATCTACGTAATTATGAAGACGGTTTCCGTCTATATGATTAACTTGACTGTACTTATTAAAGTTTTCATTTGGAATAAAAGTATGAGCAACTAGTTTATGAATTAAACATCTTATTTGACTTGAATATAAATCTTTTGTTGCAAACTCGTTTGTTAGTCCAACTTCATAATATCCAGCAGATTTTACCTTTACAGGTTTTAATATTTTATTTCTTCTTAAAGATCTAATCTGCCCATATACATTAACTCTATAGTTAGGAAACTTAATAGGTTCTGGATCAGACATTCTTTGGTAAACAGGAATGTACCACTCATCTTTATTCATAATATTTCAGCACCATAAACAGGTAGCATAGCTATCTCTTTGGTTATTTTATTTGTGTTAGAAAAATCTGTTGTTTTAGGTAAATACTTTTTAACCCAATAAGGATTCTGAAAGAATAAGTTCCATCTATAAACACCTTTAGGTGTTGAGTTTATATATATAGGAGCATCAAAGTTATCTGTAGCTTTGTCCCATAAAGCAAAAAACTTTGCCTTTTCGATAACCAGCTCGTCATAATGTTTTCTTCTACATTTAAGCTCTATCCTATGTTGTCTAACAGGGCTATAACAATCCCATCTACTAATAGGATTTGTACTCATAACTAAATCAGGATAAACCCTCTCTTTAAGATATTCAAAGAGATCTTTCTCGACCATTATATTCATCAAACAAAGATTTTAGTTTCTGTAGTTTACCAGCAAAACAACTTCCACAAGTTGTCGGTTTATCATTATAATTAAAAACTCTATTGTATATAGTCAGTATATTTTTCTGCTCTTCGCCTGTAACTTTAGTTTTGTTTGCATCATAAAAGTCAGTAAGAAATGAATGTTCTTCTAGCGTTAAACAATTAGGTTTATTATATGGAAACATTTTATTTAATGTCTCTTTTCTTTTATCACAACCACAATCTTTTCCGAGTGCATCAAACACTCCATCAACTGCAGCCTTAATTCCTGTAGCTTTTGTAATCTTTTCTACAGTATCACCAACGCCACCAGATTGCTTTTCATATTTGGCAACCCACTGTTTATAATTCTTGGTTCTTTTATCGTTAGGTTTGGGTGGTATTTTATTCATCTTTATTTTTTTTAATTAAGTGAAAATCTCCATTGATGTAATCCTGGAAATCTTCAGCAAATTTTGTGTTAAGGATTTGTTTGTAGTTCTTACAGCTATTAAATATAGATGTAACACTTATACTAGTATCTTTAGATAACCTACGCATACTAATATCAGTTTCGTAATAGACTTTAAATAGTTTTTTATCATACCACCGATCCCAACTTCCAACTTCATCCTGTATTAAATCTATTAATCTTTCTTCAGCTCTTTGCTTTTCAACTTCTGCTTTTCTTTGAGCTTCAGGTGTTGGTTCAACTATTTCAAAGGTAACATCAATATCATCAAGTCTAACCATATGATGTCTGCTTCTTTCTTTTAAATAATCATTATATAGGTTTTTTATTGTTATATATACATAAAACTTATTTACATCTGTTTCATTATACATAATCTTTTTTGGCTCTTTAATGTATTTGTTTAATCTAAGATACATCTCCTGGACAAAGTCCTCAACTATATGTGATGGTATTCCCATAGAAATACCCATAGAAATCCACAGTTTATGATATTTAGATAACAACTCTATCATTTAACAAAAAAGAAATGTATAAAAACAAATCCAACACAAATCCTTAATAGATCTGCAGTTGAATCATATTCAGGTATCTCTATGTCTTCAACATAATCAATACCTACTAAAAATCCTTTAATTAATTCAAACTGTACATTCATAATTTAATATTCAAATTCGACTCTTATTTTATCTGACTCTCCATAAAACTTACTCATACTGTTTATCTCAACAATGTTTTGATCTTGTTCGTATACAAGACCCTCTAAGGCATCAAAGAAAGCTTTATTTAAGTTGTCCTGTAAATCAGGCTTTGTTGTCTTAAATGTCTTAACTCTTTTCTTTCTTGAGAAACTCTTAGGGTAAGCATATATATATTCTATATAATTAACTTTAATTTCTGATCCTGCTGTAATTATAGAAAATTGTTCAGGTAATTGTTCAGTTACTAATCTATCTAAATAAGCTTGATAATCTTTTACCTTTTTAGGTTTATACTTAATACCACCTCTACCAATCCTAAAGGACTGATGAGAAAGCGGTCTTATGTTTAATTCAAATTTTAATTTCACGAATGTATAAATTGGTTAATTCCGTCTGGCATTTCACATACTTGAGGCAAACCTTTCTTCACTTCAAATGAAAAAGATCCAAATGAATAACCTCTGCTTCTTTTGCAATCTACTACAACCACATCAGGATTATCAGTTGTAGGAGATACAGTTATTTGTGTCTCTGTCTTCTTTTCTAAAAATGAACCTAAATGACCTGTAGCTTTTGAATTATAGAAATTAGAATGTATAACTGTAATGATATGTATGTTGTAATCTTGTGTCCACTTCATCAAGTAGTGTATTACTTTATTAGATTTCTCAAGATCATTAATGTCGTTTAGTAAGTCTGCTACTCCGTCAATAATTACAAGACCTACATTTTTTGTTACCGATAAATGCCAATCAATAAAATCTAGTCTGTCCTCTGGGCTGAATTGTCTAAGTGCATACGTATAATAATCACTAATATCTTTAGCCATTCTATGCACTCTTTTAAATGTCTTTTGTGCGTGGTAACGGCTTTGTTCTGTATCATAATGTATAAGCTTCTTATCTCCTTTAAAACCCCTTAAATCACCTACAAATACATCGTGTGATCCTAAGTAAGCAGATGCAAGTAGTGATACTAAAAAAGTCTTTTTACTCTTTGGTCCTGCAGATATAAAACTAAAATTACCATATGTTCCCACAGGTATATTTTCTCCATTACTTAATTGTCCTTTTGATATTGCAGCAGGTGGCTCCTTTATATCCTCTTTTGCATCAACATAGCTTTCCTTTAAGATATTTTCAAACCTTATATGTTGATTTAATTTCTCTTGTGTCATTAACGTTCCCATTATATAATAAAAAAGGGAGCCGAAGCTCCCTGTAACCTAGAATGGTAAGTCCTCTGTAGCACTGTCAGAGACAACTTGCTCTGCTTTCTTTTCTGCTACTTTGCACTCGCCATTAGTCCATACGACTCTACCGTTTCCCATATACACTCTTGGTTTTTTAGCTTCTCTATCTTCTTTAGATTGCTCTTCCCAAATTGCTATGTTTTGTCCATACTGGTTAGTGTCATCGTTTAATCCAATAGTAAAGTTTTTGTATGTACCTTTACTATCTTTTATTCCAATTGTTCCAATTGCTGCCATATTATTTGTATTTATGCCGTTAAGGCTTTTTCTATTTGTTTAGTTAGACGATATTTTTTTTCAATATCTGTCATCTTCCCACCATCTTTCATAAACTTAACTGCTTTAATAAAAGCAACGCTGTTTTTTTGTAAAAGTGGTTTTTGGTCAACTACGGATTGTTTTTCACCGTGAGTATTTATCGCATCAGCATCTTTAGTATCATCAATTAATAATAAATTACCGATAGCATACTTTTTAGCATAAGAAGATGCAGCTCCTGTTCTTTGTGGATCTTGCATACCTTTTGCATTGAAGTCTATAATTGCTTGTGCAGTTGATTCTATTTGCATAGTAGGATCTGTACAATCAATCATTTTAGCTGTAGACTCTATATAAGCCCTTCCAGCTATCTCTTTAAGCTCATCGCTTATCTTAAAAACAACTTTATGCTTTTTAGATATAGGCTTAACAGCCTCTAATATATCTTCTGCACTTCTATAGTTGTAGTTTCCAAAGCTATTTCTTTGGTTCTTTGGAGCTTTAAGCTCCGTCTGTATTAATAAAAGTTTATTTGTTATATTCATAATTGTTTAACTATAGTGTAAATATAAACAAAATATATTAATAAAAAAAAGAGGGTTAATTAAAACCCCCTTAAGAAACAAAAAAACAATTAATAAAACACTAATAAAGCCAAATAGCGTGAGGTTTTTGGTCATCATTGTCAACGTGAATAAAAGTTTTAGCTATACCAAATCTTTGAAATCCAACCATAGACAAAGCCTCTATTATTTTAAGTCTTTTATTTGTATGAGTACAATGTATATCAGCAGCTCTGCCAATTAAATGTGAACTAGCAGTGCCTCCTCCAACCTTTCTATTGTGATCTGGAGTTCTATAACCTGAATTTATTTTAAATTGTATTCCCGCAATATCTCTAGCTTCATCTAAACATTCAACAAACTCTCTATCCATATATTTATCTCCACTACCTGGATAATCAGGAGAATCAAATTCATCATATGTAAAATGTTTTAATTCCATATTGTAAAATTATAAAATATTTTTTACATTTGCAAAGACGTAGCTGTAAATCTACGATAAAAATTACTAAACTTCAATAGAAATATTGTTGGGTCAGATAGCAAAAATCTTTTCTTTTTGTAGGCTTTTTCTTTTCTTTCTTTTACCCTTTTCTTTCTTTTCTTTTAATCTAATACTTCAAATAGAAACTTAATTAAAAACAATACACATATACTTTTTAGCAGTAAGATGTTTAGTGAAGGAGATATTATAACAAATAAAAACAATATAGCTAGTACAATTAATATTGTGTTATATATATATTTAAATTTCATATGTTATTCTTTTGTCTGGATATAATTGAATTTTATTCACCTTAACATTATCTGTATTAAGTTTAGTTGTTGAACAACCAAATGATATAAACAGTATAAATGTAATTACCCTAATCATCTTTTTTTACCTTGTCCTATATACTTTTTTTTATAAGCAGCTTGTGACTTGGAAGCATTTTTAGAATGTACTCCAGGTCTCTTCTTCTTTTTAGGAGGAATATAAATTGCTACCTTAGCTTTCTTTGGCATTATTTACAAATACAAATGTCGCAATTACACATATTAATTAGTTTTATTATTAAATTTCTCAAAGGTACGCATACCGCCTAACCCTAACATACCAATTAAAACAGTCATTAAATGTTCCATCTGTAATGCTGGAGGTACCTGTTCAGGTCCAATAAACCATATTAGTAAATCTCTTAATACAAAGTTGTATGCTAATGCTACTCCACATACCCAACCAATAAAAGGTCTCCAACCAGCAACAAATATCGTTCTATGTTGAGCTTCTATTTTATTGATTTCTCCCTGCAGTTCTATAAGCTTCTGAGGGTCTATCTCCTTTCCTTTGATAAGCTCTCTTATTTCGAGTCCTAGACCGCTTAAATCGCCTGTCTTGCCTATACCTAAAATTCTTAGTAGTCCTTTCAACATACTATGTTTAATTATAGTCCTGTTTTAAACAGTAATTTAGTTATTAATTTATTCCATTTAGTAACAAACCAACCGTTTAAGTTTCTAAATTGTTGTGCTAACCACTCAAATATTCTTGCCATAATTTATTTTTTATCGAATTTATCTAAAAGTTGTATTATCTTAATTACTGTATAAACCAACGTTGCTACTATTAATAATGCTTGTAATACTTCATTCAATTGTGTCATAGATATTATATAAACTACTATTCCTATTATTGTTGGTTTAAAGCTAATGTAAGTCATATCATTAATTTATTTTAATTGCCATATATATATAAGTTGAACCACTTGCATTTCTGTCAGCATCACTATCTTCCATTTTAAAACCATTAGATTCAAAAGATAATCTTAAACCAGTAAATTCTGAATCACTTGTATTTGCCCTCAACATTGGCTCTCCCCTAACACTATCAAACATATTCCAATTTCCTGTCCCACCTGCTGACCTTTTTACCATTACAAAGTCAGGTTGGAATCCTGTTGTAATACTTTGTGTACTACCATTTCCTGTATAACTTCCAAATTTTTGGTACCCTGATACTGAATGGAAACAGTAAAGTATTTGTGTTTCGCCACTTCTATTTGTATCTCCATTACCTAATGTAACAACTGTACTTGATGCAGCTGTATTATTAAAAGGTGATGACCAGTTTGCTTGTGCTGCTGTGCTGTTCAATTCTAAAACATACCCTGATGATAATCCTGTATGTTGTACCCACCAACTTGTTGCCGAACCACTTAAACCTTTTGCTATTACCATATCTGGTGCAGCTGAAAGTCCGTGAGGAACTTGTTTACCTGATACACCATCACCTTCATATTTTATAATAGAGAATCCAGCGTTAGCATTTGCACTAATTATAGTTTCTCCTGGAGCACCTAAAGTTAAATCATCATTATCAGCCGCAGTTTCCTCATATAAAGCTGTTACATTTTCTTGTATTAATGCCGCATCATAAAATCTTAATTGGTCAAT